>Ga0181559_10006229_pt1 | contig 11293 bp, 9 predicted proteins | sample 011ome_21_FD_133752 | JGI IMG/M metagenome (GOLD analysis project Ga0181559, IMG submission 133752) | Coastal salt marsh microbial communities from the Groves Creek Marsh, Skidaway Island, Georgia - 011508AT metaG (megahit assembly) | ecosystem: Environmental > Aquatic > Marine > Intertidal zone... | reverse complement strand
TCCTCGCGCGCCACGGAAGTTTGAGGTCACCCGTCATCCGCGAGCTCGCGCGAACGCTCCCGCCGCCGCCCCCGCAGCCCCTCCCCCTGCCTCTCCCGCCGCTCCCGTCGTCCACGATCTCGCACGAATACAACTCGACGTTTCTGTTCCTGACGAGCCTCCGCAGGACCGGCTGGAGGTTCTTCAGGTTCGTCTCGAACGTCTGCAACCCCGCGAACGACAACGTCGGGTCCGTGAACGTGCAAAACAAGTCGTACATCTCCGGGTTGATGTCCCCGGTCCAGAGGTACTTCGCTTCCGTGAACTCGCGCGCGATGTCGTCGCGCAGCGCGGTGGCGTCGCGCGGCGAGGACGGGAACGGCCGCGCGTCTCTTCGCTCCTTGCGCGTCAGCTTCGCGCCGTCGTTCGATCCGGAGGACGACGACGACGTCACGGATCCGACGGCGTTCACGATCGCGGTGAGGCCGCTGACGAGCGCCTTGACCGCGCCGGAGGTTTCCTCGTACTTGCTCCGCTCCGCCGCCGTTGCCGTCGCCGTCGTCGTCCTCGCGGCGGTGTCTTCGTCGTCGTCCGCAGAGGATGACGACGCAGCGACGATGGGCGAGAGGCGAACGCGACGAAACCGATGAGCTGACGACGACGCTCCGAAACGACTACGACCGCCTCGAAGCGTCGTCGTCCGCGTCGCGCCCGCGCTCGCGGACGCGCCATCGCATCGCGCGACGCGCGCCGCGGCGGCGGCGGTCACGAGCGACGCCGCCATCGTTCCCTCGCGCGCGCGCCGCGCGTCCGTCGCGCCGCGCGAAGTGACGACGACGACGCGAACGATCGGTCCGATGAATCTCCTGCTGTGTGACAGCTGTCGGGCGTGCGACGCGCGCGACGCGCGCCGCGACGCCGCACGCACGTTAATACTCATAATCGCGCTACTCGTCTACTCGCTACTCCCCTCCTCCTCCTCCACGCCGTCGTCCAGGACCTCGACGCGGTCCTCGTACGTCGCCGTCACCACCCCTTCCTCGCACGCCCACGCCGCGGGTCGACCCAAGTACTTCCCGGACACGCCGACGTCGATGAGATGCAACCCGCCGCCGCACCTAGTCGCCATCCCTCTCTCCTGTATCGTGTGCCCGATCACCATCCGCCGCGCGCCCACTTTAGCCAGCACCGCGCCGAGCTCGTCGCACACCGCGCGCTCCTCCTCCGCGCTCTCGCGCGGCGTGCTCCAGAACCGGTTCCAGAGCGGGCCGTCGCCGCTGAGGGTCGAGGGTAATTGTCCATACGAGGCGACGTCGGGGCGGAGTTGAAAGGCGTCAGGAGTGGAGTTGAAAGGCGTCAGGAGTGGAGTTGAAAGGGGTCGAGGCGTGTCGGGATTGAAAGCGGGGGGTGTGCGGATTCAAAACACGCGCCGGGAGAGAAAGTCGAGAAAGTCCTCAAGGAAATGGCGCGCACAACGCGTGCGCGGTCGTATGGGGACCAGTGTAAACATAAACGTGGACGCGCCCGAAGAGATGCCGCCACGCGTGCCGTCGAAACTTCGCGTCGCCGCCGTCCCCCGCGCTCGCCGCCCGCAGCGCGCCGTTGACGCCCTCGACGGTGTCGCGATGCGCCGCGAGGTGGTGCGCGCGGATGCCCGCGTGCGAGAAGAGCGACCTGCACCTCCCCTCGCCGGCGACGTGCAGCATGGACCGATCGAAGCGCAGCGTCTCGCCGAGGTCGGCGCCCGCGCGGAAGAGATCGCGCCTGCGATGGGTCGAGGAAGGACGCGCGTCAGGTATGCGGGGATGTGATTGGTGGATGACATACACACGTGTCAAAACGTGAGGCTGACATCTTCGCGAGCCGCGAAACGAGAGAACGCCTTAAGAAACGGCGTTCACCGCGCGTGCGGGGTCGTATGGGGACCAGTCTCGATCTCGTCGCACCATCGCCGCCGGCCTTCCTCCGTCTGCGTCGCCGCGTCGCCGTCGCGCGCGCCCGCGGATCCCGTCTGCTGCGCGCGCCTCTCGAGCGCCGCCTTCCCGAGCTTCACGAGCTCGCGCTTGGAGACGTACCGCAGGTCGCCCTGAAGCGTCATGAGCTCGTGGTTGCCGAGGAGGCCAACGACTTCGCCCCCCGCGTCTTTCGCCGCGCGCGCGAGCTTATTGAGGAGTCGCGTCGACGCCACGGTGGAGTTCAAAGGCGTCAGAAGCGGAGTTGAAAGGCGTCGAGGGCGGGGATCGAAACCAGCGAGGGACCCTGATGGGCGGAGAGATGCGCCGGGAGAGAAAGTCCTTAAGGATCGGCGTTCACCACGCCGACGGGGTCGTATGGGGACCAGTGTGATACTAGAACGCACCTTATCGAGGAGTCGCATCAACGCCACGGACGCGTCGCCGCGGTCCAGGACGTCGCCCGTCTGCACGAGGATCGTCTCGCCGCCGCTCCACGCGTCGTCGTCCACGGACGTCTCCTCGATCGACGTCGTGTTGATGACGCGCGCGAGGATGAGCGAGCGACGCGCGAGGTCGAGGTCGCCGTGGAGATCTGGGAGCGCGACGAGGCGTCGAGCGACGGGGCCGACGCGCGCCGCGCGCGGCGTCGGGGCCGACGACGACGACGCCGCGTCCGCCGCTTCCGCGTCTCCGATCGTCGTCGTCGTCGTCGTCTCCGCCGCCGCCATCGCGGCCGCGTGCGCGGCGAGCGCCGCGGCGGCGTCGCCGTACGCGTCCGCGGCCGCGCACTCCTCTTCGATCCCCGCGGCCGCGCAGTGCGCGGCCGTGGACACGTACGCGTGATGTTGATGACGACGCCGCGCGTCCTCCGCGGCGACGCCGCGCGGCGACGTCGCGACGAGCGCGAGGAGGAGGAGGAGGAGGACGGCGGCGAGGCGCCCTCCGCGTCGCCGCGGCGACGCCATCGCGCGAGATGCGGCGCCTCCCGACGGCCCTCCCGCGCGGCGACCGACGGAGCCCGCAAACAATGGAACGCTCGTTCGAGCTCCGGGCCGGTCTCGCGCGGTCGCGCTCATCAGCTCGACGAGCGCTCGAAGCGGCGAACGAGCGAAAAGGCGGACGCGCCGCGACGGCGGGTTCACAGGACGCCGCGACGCGCGCGACTCCCACACGCGCCTCTTAGAAGATGCAGAGCTTTCTGCGCAACGGCTCCGCCGCCGTGCGACGCGCCGTGCTCGCTCAGGCGTCCTTGCCCGCCGCGCAGGTCCGTTCTCCGTCCTCCGCGCCCGCCGCGGGAATCCGTCGCGTCGACGCCTCTTCCAACCGGGGAGATGAGGGTTTGTTTTCCCTTTCCTCTCGTCGCGACGCGCGATCGCGCGGGTTCCGGCGACGTCGACGCCGCGATCGCGCGCGATCGTCCCCGCGCGCGAATATCGCAGACGAACCCGCGCGTCCCCGCGCGTCCCGCGGCGCTCGGACGCGCATTCGCGCGCGCCACGATCGACGCGAATCCATTCTTCGTTCCCACGTCCGCGCCCTCGCTCACGAGATCATCCATCATCGATCGTTCCCTCCTGATCAGGTCGCCTACCCCGCGCTGACGATCCCCGCGTTCGCGCGCCTCATGGGCGCCGCGGGCTACCTCGACGCGAACCAAGTCACGGAGCGCGTCGTGGAGGTTGTGAAGAAGTTCAACAAGGTGGACCCCTCCAAGGTATCGCCGACGTCGACGTTCGCGGCGGATCTCGGGCTGGACTCGCTGGACACCGTGGAGGTGGTCATGGCGTTCGAGGAGGAGTTCGCGGTGGAGATTCCGGACGCGGAGGCGGATAAGATCTCGTCCGTCGCGGAGGCGGTCGCGTACTTGACGTCGAACCCGGACGCGAAGTGATGATGGATACGCGAGGGAGGGACGAGAGAGGAGGCGGTTCGATTCGATCATCTCGTCAGTCATTTAACGTCGACGGAAAGAAGTCGCCAAACGTACGCGCCGTCGTCGTTCGCTTCGCGTGATATCGTTGGTCTTACAAAATAATACTCGTCCGCGACGACTTGGTCGTCGCTCTTCCTCTCTACTCGTACAGTATACGTGCCTCCTCCCTCCTCGAAAATCCAATCCAATCCACCGCGGCGGGCCCCTCGTATCGTCTCAGTCCAGATACATCCCCACCGGCGGCTCGGCGTCTGGCAACTCCAACGACGAAAACAAAATCAACAGCCTTCGCTCCCCCGGCACCGCCCACACGAACCCGAGCTCCGCGCCGCCGGTGAGCGACCCGCCGCGGCCGTCCAGTAACAGCAGCTCGCCGTCGACCCAGATCCTCTCGGTGAACCCCGGCTTGGCCACGCGCCCTTGCCCTTTGTACCGCGCGACGACGCCTAGCTCGTCGGGGTACGAAAACGAGCTCTCCAACCTGTGCTCCGCGCCCACCCTCGCGCGAAACGACGCCGCGCCCGCGGGGACGTTCGCGTCGCCCGTGAGCTTCACCGCGGTGACGCAGTCGTCGCCCTCGCCGAGCTCGTCGCCCCATCGCCCGCGCGTGAGCCTTAAAACCTCGGGGCCGTGCGGGCCGAACGCGCCGAGGTAGAGCCGGTCGAACGGGTCCGCGTTGGATCGCGACGCCACCGGGGGGGGGACGCGAGAGAAGCGCGTCTTCAGCGGCAGCGGCATCCCGCCGGAGAGATCGCGGGACATCATCTCGATGATCGCCTCCGCGTCTTCGGGGTCGATGGGGAACGAGGACGCGTCGGAGGCGGCGGGGATCGAACCGGCGGCGTCCGCGCGTGGCTCCGGCGCCGCGTCCCTCCCTCCGGCGTCGCCCGAAGACGACGACGAGGGGTCGCGGATGGGCGCGAACCCTTCGGGGCCGATGTAGCCGCGCGGGGGGGCGTCGGAGACGTCGCGCATCTCGCGGTACCCGCGCGCGTCGCCGCCGCCGCCCGTCGATGACGCGGACGACGCGGCTGAGGACGCAGAGGAGGACGACGACGACGACCCCGTCCCCCTCGCCTGCTGCTGCTGCTGCGCGGTGGCCGCGTTTTCGTGTCCGTTCTCCCACTTGTTTGCGAGGAAGCGGTCAATCTCCGCGTCCAGCGAGGTGCCGTCGCCGCCCGCCGCGCCCGCGCCCGCGCCCGCGCCCGCGCTCGGAGACGCGCCCGCGCGCGCTCCGCCGAGCCGAGACGCGACGCCGTCCGAATCCAACGTCGGCGGCGCGTCCGGTCTCGCCGCCGCCGCCGCCGCCGCGCCGTCGCCGTCCACGTCCGCGTCCTTCTCCTCCGCCGCGCGCCGCAGACGTTCCCTCTCCTCCTCGAGGTCGAGCAGGATGATCTCTGGCTCCCCTCGCGCGATCGCCGCCTTATTCGCCGCGTCACGCAGCTCCTCCGCGATCTGCGCCTTGGCGTCCGCCATCCCGCGCAACACCGCGGCTTCCACGTCAGCCTTCGTCGCCGCGTCCGCGGCGTTGGAAGGTCCGCCGCGGCGGGGCAGCGCCATCCCGTCCAGGGGCATCCCGCCGAGCGTCCCGGGGCCCGGGAGCGAGAACGGGCGGCCCATCCCGAGCGCGCCGGCCAACGGGCCGACGCCGCGCGCCGAGGAGGGGTCGACGTCCGAGACGAGCCTAAAGGCGTGCCTGCCGTCGAGCTCAATCTCCGCGGGGACGCGCGCCTCCTCGACGTCCCAGCCGTCGCCGTCGGCGGCGGCGCCGTCGCCGCGCATGAGCGCGCCGCGGCGGCGCGCGAGCGACTCGCGCGCCGCCGCCGCCGCCGCGCCCGAGTCGAGGTCGCTCTCGTCGTCGTCGTCGTCGAAGCCGCCGCGCGTCGCGCGGCGGCCCGAGAGCATCATCCGCGCGGCGGCGTCCAAAACGTCCACGTCTTCGTCGTCGTCGTCCATCTCAATCTCGAGTTCCATCTCGAGCTCGAGCACGGTTCGTTCGACGTCGTCGTCGTCGTCGTCGTCGTCGTCGTCGTCGTCCAGGAACATCGCTTCGTACGCGTCCGCGGTCTCGTTGATGACAAACTTGTCGAAAAAGTAGTCATCCCTGGGCTCGCCCCTGGACGTCGTCCGCTCGTGCTTCCCCCCAAACGCTTCGAAAACGTCCCCGCTGCTTGCGACCTTAGCGTCATCGGCATCGGCATCGGCATCGTCGCCTTCGCCGTCGTTCGCGCTCGCGCGCGCCGCGTGCTCGCGCTTCAGACGCTCCCAGTTCTCGCGGAACCCCGGCGCGGACGCGACGAGTTCCTTCATGAACCCTCTCGCCTCGTACGACAAGAGCTCGTCCATCGCGCACCCGTCGATCTCAAACGGCAACGTCAGCCCCGGCGTCTTCGGCGCGCGGACGATGCCGTTCTCCACGGTCCACGACGCGAATGTCGCCTCGGCCCTCGCCGCCGCGGTCGCCTTGGCGGCGGCGACGCCCGCGGCGGTCATGCTGGGGGTGATGCCCCCGGGCACCTCCACCGAGAACGCGACGTCCGCGCCGAAGCCTCTCGCGGGGGGCGCGGCGTCGCCCCGAGGGTCGACGGGACCGCCGTCGGTCGTCGACGTTTCGTCGGCGTCGGCCGCCGCGGAGATGGACGAAATCTCGCCGCCGAGACCGGCGGCGACGACGCCGTCGAACCGCACCGCGCGACGCGCGACGTACTCCCCCGTCGTCTCGTCTCTCTCCAGCCACAGCTCGAACACCCTCCGCCCGAACGCGTCGTCGTCGTCGCCAGCCGGGGTGGTATCGGACGTTTTGTCGGACGACCCCCCCGCGCGCGCGCGTCTCGCGTTTCTCTCTTGCATCGTCGCGAGCTCCCTCGCGCTGAAGCTCGTCCCGACGTACCGCCCGTGCTCCGGAGCGACGCGCATCATGACGCCGTACGCGCCCCCCGGCTCGTCCTCGGTCGCGCCGCGCCCGGCCCACCACCCGCACATGCCCGCGCCCGCGTCGCGGAATCGCGCGGCGGCGGCGAAATCTTCGTCGCGGACGGCGCGGCGGTAGCCGTTCTCGACGGCGGCGACGGGGTCGGCGGCGCGCATCGTCGCGATCGTCGACTTGATCTCCGCGGCGGTTTTGAAGTCTTCCTCCGCCACCGCGGCGTTTAGTTGGCCCTGCGCGCAAGGAGGGGCACGGAGGAGAACGAGAGGGAGAAGAAGAGAGGAACGACGGAGCGTTAGTATGTAGTTCAGATGATTTGTCGACGAGAGGTCGTCTCGCAGTCTACTCGGAGACCAATCGAAGGGACGACGACAGAATTGCGCGGACGAACGAATGAATGCAATGCACTGGGGGGGCGCTTTTCCGCGCGGGGCGCGCGCACCCGCAGCGCGTCTAGGATGCCTTCCTCGCCGTCGACTCTGTCGAACGTCTCGCTCCATCGCGCCCAGTCGTCCTTCCCCTTCCTGTCCGCGGGCGGCGCCGCCGCGCCGCCCGCCCACGGCGTCTGCGCGCTCACCTCCGCCAGTCGCGCCTCCAGCGATTTCGCCTGCGCGGACTGCCGCGCCCCGTGCACGCGATCGACGGCGTCCGCCCCACCGTCTCCGGCGACGCCCGCGCCGGAGATGCGCCGGCTCGCCTCGCCCTCCGCTCTCGCGACGACGCGTCGCCGCGCGCCGGAGCCGTGGAGACGTCGCGAAGAGGAGGGCGCGGCGGTCGCGGCGCCGGGGGCGACGCGTCGCGTCGCGGCGACGCGCGCGGTCGTGGTCACGGCATTCGGAGCGACGACGGAGGTTCCGCGGCGGAAATAACCGCGCGAGGATTCCTTCTTCGGAGACGTCAAGGGAGACGCCAACGACGCGCTCGCCATGCTTCCGCGCGCCTTCGCTCGCTTCCTGACGACGCGTGCGAGTGCTCTGTCGCTCGCGCGTGTCGCTTCTGGCCTCGCGCCGGCGTCGGCGCGCGCGACGACGGAGGCGTCTCGCGGAGGATACCCACCTTCGGAAGAAGAAGATAGGGCGTGATCCGTAATACCCCCAGCGGTCAGTTGAAAGGCGTCGCGATCGAACGTTGAACCCGAAGGGTGGGTGAAATGATAAAACTGAAACCGGCCTCCCGGCCACACACTGACATTAATGTTTCGGACGCGTCGGAGGGGAACTCGTCTCAGATTTGACGTCGCGTCGCGCGGCTCGACGCACGGCGGGAGCGCCGTCGTTCTCGCGCGTCGCGGCCCCGCGCGCGCGATACGCGCGAGGGGCGTCCACAGCAGATAGCACGATGCCCGCGGAGGCGTCGCGTCGCCGCGGCGCGTCGCCGTGGGTGCGTCCTCGCGGCTCGTCGTCTCGCGCGCGGCGCGGTGCCGTCTTTTCTCTCTCCGCGGTCGTCTCCCCTCGTCCCTCGCCCATCTCGTCTCATCACGCGCCCCTCTCGCTACCTCTCTCCGCTCCGCGTCGTCAGGTCGACGCGAAGGCGCCGACGCCGAACGCGGTGCATCTCGCGACGTACGGCGTGCGCGCCGAGGACGCGGACCGCGACCCGGTCGTCTTCGCGCGCGCGGCGGACGCGCGCGCGACCGACGAAAACGCACGCGCACGCGCGGAAGCACACGATGACGCGTCGGACGACGCGACGCGCGCGCGCCGCGACCCGAGCGGCATGTTCCCGTCCACCGCCGCCGCGTCTCGCGCGTTCGGCGACATCCTGACGCAAAAACGCCGAGGTCAGGCGGTCGCGAGCGGCGCGCGATGGCGCGATGCGCGCGCGAGCGTCGGCAAAGAGAGGTGATTCACACTGGTCCCCATACGACCGCGTTGGCGTGGTGAACGCCGATCCTTAAGGACTTTGCCCGGTGTTTCTCTCCGCCCAACCCTCGCTTTCGATCCCCGCCCTCGACGCCTTTCAACTCCAAATGACGCCTTTGAACTCCACAGCGCGGTGATTAACCTCTTTCGCCGCGCGTCCGAGGGCGAAGCCGCGGCGGCGCGGCGGCGGCGGTCCGAGCGCGAGGCGACGACGACCGCGGCCGCGCTCGAGGGCGCGTCGTTGGAGGGGTTCGCCGCCGCGAGAGCGCACGTCGCGGCGCTCAGCGCGAAGATACGCGGCGACGACGTCGGAGGTGGCGAGGGGGAGGACGAGGCGGGGGCGCGCGCGTCGTCGTCGTCGTCGTCGTCGTCGCGTCGAATCGAAAACGAAAACGAAACGCAACTCTACGGGACGTTACATCGCTCCGGGACGACGTGGACGACGTATTCGCGCGTCCCGGAGCACCTCGAGCGCGCGCTCGGGGAGCCGGAGCGGGAGACTTCGCGGTGCCCGCACCTCGTCGGCGCGGGGATGACTCGAAAGCCGTACGCGTTGATTTCAAAGCGCGAATCCGGAGACTCCGGCGAGGGCGGACGCGTGCGTCGCGGGCTACACTGCCGCGAGTGCTGGGACCGGCTCGAGACGAAGCGCCTCGCGGCCGCGATCGTGTGCGCGGACTGCGGCGACTGCTTCCCGCTGAGCAAGACGCGGACGTACCCGACGGTCGCGGGGGGTCGGGTGCGTCCTATTACCACGCTGGTCCCCGTACGACCGCGTCAGCGCGGTGAACGCCGATCCTTAAGGACTTTCTCTCCCGGCGTACAGTATGTTTCTCCTCGCCCGCCCCTCGCTCACAATCCCGACACACCTCGACGCCTTTCAACTCCGCTTCTGACGCCTTTCAACTTCACCCCTCAGAACGGCGGCCCGGCCCGGTTGGACGGGCACCGGTGGGTCGACGTGTGTTTTTTGTGCGCGCCAAGACGACAAACCGCGGAGGACGGAGGGATGTGGATCAGACCGCCGCCCGCCGCCGCCCCCGGGGCGAAGAAACGCATCGACGAGGACGGCGGGAATAACTACTACGAGGGACTATCCAGGGCGCAGAGGATGGCGATCGTGAACGCGGCGATCGACGCGCGGACGACGGCGGCGGGGACGAAAACGAACGCGAAGGCGAACGCGAAGGCGAACGCGCCGTCGACGCGCACTCAGCCGTGGCAGATTGGGTACGCGGAACAAGAGACCGCCGGGGCGCGCGACGCGGACGGCACCGCCGCGCTCGCGATCGCGCGCGAGCACAACCCGGGCGCGGACCGCGGCGTCGACGGCGTCGTCGAGACGCGCTCCGAGGCGGCGGCGGCGATCGAAGCCATGGGACGAGAGGTGAGACGCGCGTTTGGTTTCAATTTACCCGCTACCCCGCGCCCGGCCCGGTTTCGACTACGTGTACGACAGACGCTCGCACGACCGCGAATCCCATCGGCTGAACGACCCGACCCGCGCCCCATCCATCGTCGAAGGCGGACGTCGAGTACGCGCGCGAGAAGGCGACGCGCCCGGGCGACCGGCACGGGCTGCTTCCGATGGAGACGTTCGTCGGGGACGAGCGCGGCGGCTCTCGACGCGCCGCGTTCGCGCGCGACGCGCTGATGCGGTCGGTCTCGGTCGGCGACCCCGCCGCGTTGCCGCCGGTGCCGGCGTCGCACCGGTCGCTCGTGGAGGAGATCGTTCGCGCCGGCGGCGGCGGCGGCGACGGCGGAAAAGTCCTTGAGGAACGGCGTTCACGACGCGAACGGGATCGTACGGGGACCAGCGTCGTCGCCGACCTTCCTCGTCGATTCGTGGACGAATCCGCCGCGCGAGAGGCGGTCGCGCTCGCGGAACGCGCGCTTCACTCCGCGGCTCTCGACGCGCGAAGGACTCTTGGCGACCGCGCGAGCGACGAGGAATGCATCCGGGAAGCGCTCGGGCGGTTGAACGACGACGCCGAGGGCGCGATCGCGGCGGCGATGGCCGCGGACGCGTCGCGGCGGATGGAAACGTTCGCTGGCGAGACGTTACACGGCTCCCAGGCTGTGCAAGAGGACGCCGCGGAAGCGGAGGCGCGCGCGATCGCGCGAGACCGCGCGCGGATAGACGACATCTTGGGCCGCGAGCGCCCCGCGCTGATGGAAGCGGAGCGACTGAAGCGAATCGAAGCGGAGGAGGGCGCGGCGGCGGCGGCGGCGGCGGCGCGAGGGTCCGACGACGACGACTTCTGGGGAGATTTAGACCTCGACGACGACGAGAACGTCGACGCGGAGGGGCTCCCGAAGCTCCGCCGCGGCAGCGCGGCGGACCTGCGCGCGCGCGAAGAAGAGATGGACGCGGCGCGGAGGGAGAGGGAGAGGCTGAGGGAGGAGGAGCGACGCGGCGCGCGCGCGAAGATCGAGGCGTGGGCGCGCGCGGGGGTCGATTTCGGCGCGTACGACGACGCGTCTCAGGCGCGTCCTATTACCACACTGGTTCCCATATGACCCCGTCGGCGTGGTGAACGCCGATCCTTAAGGACTTTACTTCCCGGCGCATCTCTCCGCCCAGGGTCCCTCGCTTTCAATCCCGACACACCGCGACGCCTTTCAACTCCACGCCTGA
>Ga0181559_10006228_pt1 | contig 11294 bp, 9 predicted proteins | sample 011ome_21_FD_133752 | JGI IMG/M metagenome (GOLD analysis project Ga0181559, IMG submission 133752) | Coastal salt marsh microbial communities from the Groves Creek Marsh, Skidaway Island, Georgia - 011508AT metaG (megahit assembly) | ecosystem: Environmental > Aquatic > Marine > Intertidal zone... | reverse complement strand
TGGCCTGATCTCCGTCTCGTAATCGATCCGTGTGTCCGGATCCCTTTCGCTAACGTTGCTTTCCGCAAAGGCGGGTAAACTCGTGCAGCAAGGCAGAGTTAAGGCGATGGTCAGTAAGGGACGGAGCAGTGACTTCAAGCGATTGCCTTGGTTGAAGTTGATAGGGATGCGTTGAATCGGTTTTTCAGCATCATTGCCATCAGCGATTTTTATTTCGCTCGTCGATTCACACGAAGACCCCCGTTCGGAAAACGGTCGAGGACTTCTTGAAGTTTGCTGCGAGCAACTGCGACGTCCTCGGTCGAATCATGGATGGTGATGGGGTGTTTTTCTAGCACGTCATTAACGGTATCAAAAATTTTTCCATCATCATACAGTTTGTATCGTGTATCCCTCGCGAAACGAACTTCGTAATGATTGTACTTGTCGTCGTACTTTGCAGAGGAAGGCCGAGGAAAATAATAGCAGTAAATCCATTGTCGTTTTCTTCCCACTTCACCGCAACATTGTGGCCAAAAACTCCATCCGTCACCGTCTCGAATCTCCTTGGCGAGTGTCTGTGGGTGCTCGGATATCCAATTCCAATCCTGTTCTCCGATTTGATCGACAAAAAGAAGTAAGGCTTTTGTGATTCGCGATGTACTGCGAAGGACATGGTTTCTGCCTGAGAAGTTGTCCTTTTTTTATCTGCAACCCGATTTTTGCCGGCCTGATGATAAGAAGCTTGTGGATTGCCCGCTGGTTTAAGTTGCGCGGTATCGGTTGCGAGGGCGAAGGGCAAGATGATGATCTAGCCTCTGGAATCGTTCTCTACTTCATTACGGGCGTGGTGGTGACCGATGCAGTTATTCTAACCGCCGCGCTGTAGGTAACCATCAAAAAATAAGTCGCGACCATTCAAACAGATCGTGCGACTTAAATTCCTAATTCCCGCTTTGCCTCCGCAAACTTTTCAACCGCAAAAGCGAGATCGTCTTGGGTATGGGCAGCCGAAATCTGGGTTCGAATTCTTGCCTTTCCCTTTGGCACAACAGGAAATGAGAATCCGATGACGTAGATTCCTTTGGTGAGTAATAAATCTGCCATTCGTGACGCGAGGCTGGCGTCGCCAAGCATGATAGGAACGATGGGGTGTTCCCCTGGGATGATCTCGAATCCCAGCTTGCCAAGTTCGGTTCGAAAATACTTCGTATTCGATTCAAGACGATCACGTAGTGAAGTTGATTCCGAAAGCATCTCAATCGCACGCAGAGATGCCGCGACAATCGGAGGTGCGACGGAATTGGAGAAGAGATAGGGACGACTGCGTTGTCTTAGTAATTCGATGATTTCGCGTTTTCCGCTGGTGTAGCCGCCGCTCGCGCCACCCAATGCTTTTCCGAGTGTGCCGGTGATCACATCGACGCGATCCATTACGTTGTGGTGCTCGTGGGTGCCACGTCCCGTTTTTCCCATGAAACCGACGGCGTGCGAATCATCCACCATCAGCAGCGCGTTGTACTTATCCGCTAGATCGCAAATACCCGGTAGATCTGCGATGACACCATCCATTGAAAAAACACCATCGGTTGCGATCATGCGGAACCTTGCTTGGTCTGCCTGCTGCAGTTGGGTTTCAAGGTCACCGAGGTGGTTATTCTTGTAACGGTAACGCTGGGCCTTACATAAGCGGACCCCATCAATGATGGATGCGTGATTCAGTTCGTCAGAAATGATCGCGTCATCGGCGGTAAGCAATGTCTCAAACAAGCCTCCGTTGGCATCAAAGCAGGACGTATAGAGAATGGTATCTTCGGTACCCAAGAACTCGCTGATTCTTCTTTCAAGCTGTTTGTGAATTTCCTGAGTGCCACAAATGAATCGGACGGAGGAAAGTCCATAGCCCCATTGCGATAAACCCTGTTGTGCCGCATCAACGATCTCTTGATCATCCGAAAGCCCAAGGTAGTTGTTAGCGCAGAGGTTCAAAACCTCTTGTCCTTCACCAACAGTGATTCGCATTTCCTGAGGTGATTGAATCACTCGTTCAGATTTGTAGAGTCCGCTTGACTGTATTTCACCGAGTTGCTGTTCAAGATGCTTTTGAAATTCGCCGTACATGGAATCGTGTCAATGTGTTAATAGAAGCGAAAAGAGTTCAGCCGCGAAAGATGATTTACACGAAGCTGGAATGATGATGCGGAATGACGACTAGGGGCAGGCTATTCCCAATTCAAGATCACTTTGCCCGACTGACCGGATAACATGACGTCGAACCCCTGTTGGAAATCATCGCAGTCAAAGCGATGAGTGATGATGGGGCTAATGTCGAGACCGTTCTGCAGCATGACCGACATCATGTACCACGTCTCATACATATCACGTCCGTAGACGCCTTTGATGGTTAACATGTTGAAAACGACATCATTCCAGTCAATTGCCAGTTCGCCTGTCGGGATCCCGAGCATCGCGATTTTACCACCGTGACACATGTGCTGCAGCATGTCGCGAAATCCATCGTGGCTACCCGACATTTCTAAACCAATATCGAATCCTTCCTTCATCCCCAATTCGCGTTGAACATCTTTTAGGTTTTCCGTTCGGACATCGACGATGCGTGTTGCTCCAAGCTTTTTTGCCAATTCAAGACGCCATGGGTTCACATCGGTGACAACAACATTTCGTGCCGCTGCGTGCTTCGCAACCGCAGCAGCCATGCATCCGATGGGGCCCGCGCCCGTGATTAGGACATCTTCTCCGAGTGTCGGGAAAGATAACGCCGTGTGAACAGCGTTGCCCAGTGGGTCAAAAATTGCTGCGATATCCCTGTCGACGGTGGGGTGATGCAACCAGACGTTTGTCATTGGTAGGGCAATGTACTCGGCAAACGCACCAGGTCGATTCACACCAATACCTTTGGTGTCGGCACAAAGGTGTCGGCGACCAGCCCAGCAATTACGGCAGCGTCCACAGACAACGTGGCCTTCACCACTGACGATTTGTCCCGGCAGTAAGTCCGAGACGTTGCTTCCAATCTCAACAATTTCGCCCACAAACTCATGGCCAACCACCATTGGGGTTCGAATGGTTTTTTGAGCCCACGCATCCCATTTGTAAATATGAACATCGGTTCCGCAAATTCCTGTTCGGTGAACGCGGATCAAAACATCATTGATTCCATAGGTTGGCTTTGGCACATCTTCCAGCCAAAGGCCTGGCTCCTGTTTCCGCTTCACTAACGCTTTCATTTTTTGTGTGTCGTCTCAACCGTTGTTAGATGTATGGCCTGGAAATGGCCTCAAGTTTTATATCAGAACAAAAGCTCGGCCTTGCTTGTAGCCCCGTTTGGCATCTTTCACTGTAGTTAAGGCAAGCTTGACCGGCGTTCATGTCGAGGCGAAGCGATCCGACTTAGGCACATACACTCGCAACCTCCCCTTAATCAGACGAAATCGGGATCGACTCGCATTCTGTCGTAGGGTGGATGCTGCGAATCGTGTGAGACTCTACCAATTTTCTTGGATTTGCTTTGTGATTTAAGCGAGCGATGACCTGTAACGAAATCGATAAATCTAGCTGAGTATCTCTCGGATCGGCTGGCCATCTCGGATTAGCGTGATTGGACGTCCTACGTCGGCTTGGTATTCGGTTTTTGGGCTGATACCAATGCTGGAAAGGAAAGTTGCTGCTAGATCGTCGGGTGAGAATCCTTCGCCGCTGGGCTCCGCGGCGTGCTTATCGGTTTCTCCGACCACGCGTCCGCCTGAGATGCCTCCACCGGCCAAAAGCGAAGACATGGCGCGCGACCAGTGATCACGACCTGCATTTCCATTGACCTTTGGCGTTCGACCGAATTCACCCGTTACTAAGATCGAGGTGCTCTGAAGCAAACCTTTGGCTTCGAGTCGGTCAAACATCGCCGAGAGACACTGATCGAGTCTTGGCAGGAGTTCTCTTCCTAACGTGTTAAAATTATCGCGATGCGTATCCCAGCCTTCGAGTAAGACGGTGACGAACCGAACCCCCGCTTCAATCAAACGCGTTGCAAGGATTGCACTTTGCCCGAATTCATGCTGACCGAATCGCTCTGTCTCTGTGTTTGACTCTTGAGTCAAATCAAACGCTTCACGTGCGGCTGGGGAACTGATGATTCGATATGCACGCTCGCTAAAGCGATCGAAGCCTCGTACCTGATCATCCACGTTTTCAAATTCACTGAATGCGAGATCGAGGTCGCGTCGCAAATGGTGCATTTTTTTGAAATGCTCAAGGGTGACGGTACCATCAAGTGTCATTCCTCGTACGCGGAAAGGCTGTCCGAATCTTGGCTTTTCTCCGGTCGACATGGGGCCGTATTCAGAACCCAAGTAACCGGGACCTTCAACCGGTCGATCAATCGAAACAAATGAAGGGAGGTCATCTCGTCCGGGCATTTCTTTACTGACAACCGATCCATACATCGGATACTGAATCACCGGTGTTGGAAGGTTACCGGTCATGAGGTAGCGAGTACCAAGTCCGTGGTCGGCGAGGCGATGAGAGATTCCGCGAACAATGGAATACTGATGCGAACGCTTGGCGAGAAGCGGCAGATGCTCGCAGATTTGGATCCCGGGCGTCGAAGTTGAAATCGGCTGAAATTGCCCGCGATACTCCGCCGGTGCTTCAGGCTTCATGTCAAATGTATCTTGGTGCGAGGGGCCACCACCTAAGAAAACTAGAATCGCCGAACCTTGCTCATTCTGTTTGCCCTCCGCTGCCTGTAGGCGAAGCATCCGATCGAGGCTCATCCATCCACCGAGTGCACCCACTTTTAGAATATCCCGACGCTGAGTTTTCATGGAGGCAGTCTCTGAATTAAAAAAAGATAATCATTGCAGGTGGGTAGGCTTATTTTTGATGAATCATCGGCTGCAGCTAGTGCGGTTTTGAACGGCTTGCAGTTGATGATTCATCGAATGTTTGAATCAATCATCCGCAATTTGGGAATAATGCTGAAAGGTGGAACGGTGTAAGTGTGGCTTCGCTTCATTCAATCGACACTTAAGCTACGTTGCAAGTCGCTCACTTCAATAGGATATACTCCTTGGTGTTGATCAAAGCCCACATCAGATCTCTCATTCCAGCTGATAGGCTTGTCTCGCCGCGCAGATGTTCTTTGGCGCGAACGATTTCGGGTTCATTGGGAGGTCGACTCAAGCTTCTCAGCCAAGCGGAATGAATCCAATCATCTATTTGTTTTTCGGTTGCCGACTCTTCGGATTCTTTGATTTCACCTAGCCACTTACTTGAGTCTAAAAACTGCTCCACCAGCGGGTCATTTTGAAGATAGACAGCCTGAAGCAGTGTCGGCTCATTGACCCGCTCGCAGTCACAGTTGATCATTCGGTCGGGCTTACCGAAAACCTGCATTGCATAAGTTCCCGCAAGCATCATGGATAAGTCTCCGATTGCCCGGCGCGTTAGGTCGCTGCGAACCTCCGTAAGCTGATCGGATCCGGCTAGTGTTTGTTTCAGCATGTCGTAGACGATTTCGGCGGGGATTCTTCTCGGAACCGCACGGCTAAAGTTTCTTCGGTCGGATTGATTGGTTTCGTTGGGACGCCATGAGCGCTGGTAAGTCTCACTACTGACGATGGTGCGATGCAGCCACTTGAGATCATATTTCTGTTTGACGAATTCCTGAGCGAGCCAATTATAGAGTTCGGGATTGCTCGGAGGATTTGCCGGGGTTAGGTCATCAGTGGGATCAACGATCCCCACACCGAAATAGCCTGACCAAATGCGGTTGACGATTGCATTTGCGAAGTATGGATTGTTTTCTTGGGTCATCCATTCAATGATCGGAACACGAGGGTCTTGCTCACCTTGTATCTCAACGACGCCACTTCGTAGGAGTGATAGCTGCTCTGTACCGTCCGCAGTTCGAACATAGAGTTCCCTCCACGGTATGGTTCTTCCGTTTTTTGCCATCCGCAGCATGTCACTTCGAATCGGTTCTCCTTGATTACTCCTAACATTGATGCCAACCGATTGGGCGAGTTTTTTGTATTCATCAACGCTTGTGGGAGAAATTCCAAACTCAATCCGCTTAAAAAATTTGGCAAACTCGTTGTAGTCCTGTTGTGTCCACGGAGCGAACGGATGCTTGTGGCACTGCGCGCATTGCAATCGCACACCAAGAAAGTTTTGGGCAAATGCCTGAGCCGCTTCCTGGGGTTCTTTCATGCTTCGTCGCGACCAATAATGCGGCAGGGTTTGACGATCCGAGAAATCATTCGCGTCGACTTCACGATAGTAAGACGAAGTCTGTTCGGCATAGTCTCGATAGGATTGTCCTGATTCGCGTCCGACCGATAAGACGATACGCCGCGTGAGTTCATCGTAGGGCGTATTCTCGAGAAGCCGCTGGTAAATCCAGCGGTACCATTGAACAGCGGTTTCTTGCCCCAGTTCAGCTTGCTGACTTGGATTGCAGCCCGTGAAATCACACAGGCGGTTTGCCCACCATGCGGCATAGGCAGGTCGATCCAGCAGGTCTGTGATCTTTCGATCTCGTTTGTCTGGTCGGTTATCCGCTAGAAATTCAATGACCTCGGTGGGGGTTGGTAAGGTGCCGGTTAGGTCAATGCTGAGTCGTCTTAGAAATTCTGAATCGTCGCAACGTTCCGAGGCGATAATGCCTAGCTTGTCCAGCTTTGCGACAACCAGTCGATCGATTGGGTGTGTGGAATGTTGTAAAGGTTGTCGGTGTTGATTCGTAGTGATGCCATCACTCGCGTTTTTCTTTACTGCTAATCCTTTGTGTTCGTCAGTATCGGCATTAGGGATTCTGGGATGGGGGCGCAAGACAGGGACCGCAACGATGCCATTGTCATAAAAAGCAACGATGTGAGTATCGCCAGAGCCAATGCTACTAACGATTCCATCGTCGCTAACCTTCGCAATGGAGTCATCGTTAGTGCGGAATCTGCATAGCGATGTCACCACCTCGCGAGTTCCATCTGCCCAGAATGCCTCGACGGTCAATTCAGTGGAGGACAGGTCATCGGAAAAGACGATTTCCTCTGGCTGTACCTTTAGGCTCGTTAGTTCGATTGATGCGTGCTTCACCGCCCCCTGTTCGATCCATCGAGTCATTAAACGATGTTGCCAACCGTCTTCCTCGAAACGCTGACCACCTTCGTGTTCAATCTCAGCGAGAGCTTTCTGAATGAGAAGACTCAAGGGTGGTGTTCGGGGATCGACCCGCGGGCTGTCGTATCTGGCAGAGCGGCTCGTCAATGCTCGATGATCCGCGTCAAAATCGTAACCGAATAAAGAGAGTTGAAATCCTCCTTGTCCCTGAAACGAACCATGGCAGGAGCGGCCGTTGCAACCCAATCGACTTAGTAGCGGAATGATGTGTCGCTGAAAGTGCGGGGTTTGCGTTTCAACTTCGGTTTTCTTAGTTGGTGTTTGCGTTGGACTTTCTGCACGCTGGGCAAATGATTGGCTGCACGAAAGCAGTAGATTCGTTTGGATAAACGTCAGGTAGAAAATTACAAAAAGGAGCTGTGGATTACCAAGCTTGGTGCGGTTGCGATCCGAAGCGATGGAATACATTGGGGGCTCAAGTCCTGCGTTTGGAGATGAGGACCAAGCTATCGGGGTTGAATCAAATCGATCCATGGTTCGTTTATCTTTTCACGCGTTTGACGCTTTATCGCTGGAATCGTGACGGGTCTGATCTGCCCGCGTTAATGATCATGGTAAGACGTTAGTCCTTTGCAATCTTTTTGACCTTTTCGATCACGCTGACAGCATCACTGAGTGATTGCTGGTGCTGAACACCAAACTCGACCATCTCCCCGACTTGAAGGGTTTGGTACTCGTCTTGCCGATTCCAAAAGCCAGCGACCACCAAACGTTGGCCAATGATTGCATCGGGATCCTTTGCACGATTTCCTGCAAACGTGTTACTTCTTTCGGTGACTTCGACGATCATTCCCCACATTCCCGGATCCTTCTTGACAATCTTTCCCCTCAGCAACGCGTGGATACCGCGAGCGTTATCGGGAATCACGGGATAGTCCTCTGAGGTCACCGGGGCCGTTTTTCGAAGGACTTCGCCGACCCGAATTTGAGAGCCACCGTCGTGCAACGCCCCAAATTCTACGGTCTCGCCGATGCGGGTCACGACGAGTGCGTCGAGCATTTTGCCTGTCGCTCCATACGCTTGCACCTTTTTTCCGATCAAGGCTTTCGGTTGGCGCGATTGATTGTTGCTCCACACTCGAGGCACTGCGTCGACTGTTAACGTGAATGTGCCTCGCTCGATATCTTTTTCTTCCAAGCGACCCACTAACATGCCGCGGAATCCATTGAGGGGATCTGCGGAGGTTTGTTTACTTTCCTGGCTTGGTTCTCGTCGGGCTGCGTCCGATTTCATGGAACGCATTTCTTTGTCGTCATTTTTGGAAAGCCTGCGAACAAATTCGTGAACGTTCACGTGATCGCTTTGTCGACTGATGTGATGAATGCTTGCTTCGATTTGCTCACCGGCCCGAAGGGAATGGTAAAGTTCCTTCCGGTTCCAAAAACCGGTAAGTAGCATTTTCTCGCCACGGATACTCTTACCCTCTTTTGCTTGATTTCCGTTCAACTCATTTTTGACATCAATCACTTTGACAAGAAGTTCAAACGACTCAGGATCTTTTCGCAGGATGTCTGCGGTGATGACACCTTTGAATCCGCGGAAAGAGTCAGGAAGCCGAGGGTAGTCTTCTGGTTTATACGCTGCGACCTTTCGGAGCATTTCACCGGGGAAGCGCAGACCGTCCCCATCATGTTGGCATTCGAATTCAACCGTTTCACCGATTCTTGTGGTGACTAAAACGTCGATCCACTTTCCGGTTACATTTCGAACGAGCACCGTCTTTCGTACTAGATCCTGAGGGTTTTCGGCGCGACTGTTTCTCCACACTCGCGAAACTGCATCCACTTCAACGGTAAACGTTCCTCTTTCAATATCTTTGGATGCTAAACGCCCCACTAACATTCCATTGAATCTTTCAACGGTTTTAGGAAGTGGCGGTGTACTTCCTTCATTGTTTTCTGCCGCCCGTACCTGCGATTGGTATTCACTGTTCGAAAACGACGACAGGTAAATCGCGAGACAGATCGAAAGGAGGCGGTGAAAAACGACAACCCTGCGGCAAGGTCGCTCCGGTGCTTCAAAGCTATGCATCGTAACCCTTCAGTGTTATGGTTGCGTAATATGAAGTTTGCTGGAGATTCTGGCATTTCAGCCGGACGCAAAATTCTAGCAAAAATCTGAATTGGAGACGGAGTGTTTCTTCTTGGACAATTGAAGAAAGTTTCAGCAGCGTAAGGTTTCGCTCAGGAGAATCATGGGGATTAAAAATTACCGCCTATTGTTGGCTGGATTATTTTTCTTTGCTGTTCCATGGTATTGGCAATACGTGCCTCAATGGAGCCAGTTGCGATTCATAGGGCTCCCTGTTTGGGTGTTAGCGTGTTTAATCGGCTCTGCTCTGACGTCGACTTTCTGTGTGTTCGTGCTTCGAGCGCCCTGGGATCTTGATGAGGCGGACCTTGAAGAGACGTTTTCAAGGGACGGCGTTCGAGAAGACGTGAGTTTCAAGTCTCGTCCCTTGGATCTCATGGCGCAAAACGGTAATCAGCGAAGCGGTGGTGACCCATCGGCGGGTATGGGTATTGATCCTGCGACGGGTATTGATGGGATAGATCGATGAATGATCCAAGTCAGCCACTCGGCTGGGCGGAAGTTGTAGTCATTGGTGCGTACCTGATGTTTCTTTTGTTGATCGGGTTGGCGGGCTGGCGTTCTCGACGCGCGAATACGCTTGCAGATTTTTATCTCGGTGGGAACGGTACCGGTCTGTTCGTGCTTATCTTGACCCTTTACGCAACGCAGTACAGTGGGAACACGCTGTTTGGCTTCACGGGAAAGACTTATCGCGTTGGACTTTCATGGACGGTTAGTGTTCAGTTTATGACCGCCATCGTAGTGGCTTATTTGTGTTTTGCGCCAAGACTGTTTGCTTTGAGCCGCAAGTTCTCGTTCATCACTCCGGGAGATTTTTTAGAGCATCGGTTTCGGTACAAGCCGCTCACGTTTGCCGCCTCCGGTGTGATGATTGTTGCGATTGCCAATTTCCTGCTTGCTCAGATGATGGCAATGGGTAAGGCGGTTGAAGGGCTATTCCCTCAACATGCAATCACGGCATATTGCAGCGGGGTCATCTTTTTGGCTGCGATCATGTTGGTCTATGAAACACTCGGCGGATTTCGCGCGGTTGCTTGGACGGATGCCATACAGGGAGGCATTCTTATGTTCGGTTTCGTCTCGGTTTTGTACTTGATATTCAGTCGATTTGGTTCCCTCGAGCTAGCGATGCAGCGACTTGAGGTACACTCGCCCGAAACCTTGCAGCCGCCCACATGGAAAGGCATCGCTGAATGGGTAAGTTACCTTGTGATCGTCGGGCTAGGATGTTCGCTTTACCCACAAGCTATTCAGCGGATTTACTGCGCAAGAAATTCCAGAACCTTACGTCTAAGCCTCGCGGTAATGGCGTTCTTGCCCTTAATTACGACGACTGTATCTCTCTTGGCGGGGATGATGGGGCGAGCTTATTTTCCAGAACTTCCCAGTGACCAGTCCGATTCGCTCCTGACCATTCTATGTCGTGAAGTACAACAAGATTCATTGCTAGGACGCTGGTTGGTTGTGGTGTTATTTGCGGCAATTCTTGCTGCCATCATGTCCACAGCGGATTCCGTTGTCTTATCCATTTCGTCCATGCTAACGAAAGACTGGTACGCGAGCTCGAGGCCATTTGCCACGGAAGGACAGATGTTGCGATTTGGGAACTATTGTTCTTGGTTGTGTGTGGCGGGCGGCGTCACCGGCGCCATTCTCTTGAGAGAGACAACCCTCGTCACGATGCTTGATCGCAAGTTGGATCTGTTGGTGCAGCTTACGCCCGCTTTTATGCTGGGGTTATGGTGGAAAGGACTTGATGGAAAGTCTGTCTTTCTTGGTTTACTTGTCGGGCTTACGGTTTCCCTTTCATTGGTGATCCTAGGCTACTCGAAACTTTTGGGAATCCACGCCGGCCTTTACGGGCTAATCTGCAATTTGCTGCTCGTGTGGGGCCGTTGCAATTTTTGGGGTCCGAGCCTTGATCGGTCCGCTTCAGTCGAAGCCTGCATACCGGGTGACGCGCACTTAGGATCGGTGAATATAGGCGATGATTCCATTGGTCATGATAATGTCTAAGTTGCGA
>Ga0181559_10006224_pt1 | contig 11295 bp, 6 predicted proteins | sample 011ome_21_FD_133752 | JGI IMG/M metagenome (GOLD analysis project Ga0181559, IMG submission 133752) | Coastal salt marsh microbial communities from the Groves Creek Marsh, Skidaway Island, Georgia - 011508AT metaG (megahit assembly) | ecosystem: Environmental > Aquatic > Marine > Intertidal zone... | reverse complement strand
GCGTCGCCGTCGAGCTCGCCCGTGCCCTCTCTCTTCGCGAGCATCTCCGCGAACTCCGCCATGTCGAAGCCCTCCACGGCGGCGCCCAGGCTCGTCTCCATCGCGTCCTCCAGCGCGCTCGTGTACTCGTCGAACAGCGTCGTGTACTCGAGCTTGTTCTCCTCCGTGTCCTCGAAGACGTCGCAGTGTCGTCGCAGGAACGCGGACTGCGCCGCGGCGAACGCCTCGGACGCGAGCAGCTCCTCGAGCGCGCCGACGATGGCGTCGAACTTGGCCGTCTCCTCGTCCACGGGATCCTCGTTCGTGATCGTGAAGTCCGCGCAGTCTTCGTCCATCGCGCGCGCGCTTCCCTTCCTCTGTTCCTCTGCGCGGCGCGGAGGGAGGGGGGGGGAGGGGGAGGAGGAGGAGGAGGCGCGAATAAGAGCGACGAGCGACGCGCGCGCGAGATCCGCGATCGGTCGCCGGTCAAACGCGAGTGCCGAGCCGCGGGCGCGAGGGACGGCGGATCGATCGAGCGATCGCGAGGCGACGCGCGCGAGGCGACGCGGCGCGCGCGAGGCGAGCGTCGGGGGCGCGCGAGTGGGGAGACGAGACGACGCACCGAGAGAGTCGCCGCCGGGGGTGGCGTCCGGCGAGCGAGCGGGGGCGTTGTGGACTTCGCGATCGCGGTGCCGCTTCGAAAAACAGTTGTGTTCGAACCTACTTTCCCGTGAAAAAACGTTCATCGGTCAGTTGAAAGGGGGGGGGGGCGATCAAATGTTGAAACCGAGCGTTGGGTGAAAAACGGTACTTTAGAACCAGCTTGTTGGGAGGCGGTCGGCCGAATCGATGCGCTTTTCGCCGAGGGATGGATGAGCATTCCAGCCTCGTCAGTTCGCGCGGCACGGAGCTGACGCGCGAGACAGCTCAGCGAGCCTCGGACGCCACCGCGATCGAACGCGCGAGAGTATCGAGGACTAAACGATGAGCTTCGCCATGACCGCGAGCGCGTCCGCCGCGACGGTGCGTCGCGCGCCTCCGTCTTCCGGCACCGGCGATTACGCTTTAACCGCATCGCGCGCTCAGACCTAGGGTTTCCTCCGCCCATCCATCGATCGTATCCGCGCCTGACCGTCTCCCTCGCTCCCGCTCGTCCTTCCCCTCCCCTACAGGGCCGCGCCCAGCCCGCGAGAATGGCCGCGGGCGTGCGCACGAAGGCGGCCTCCGCCGTCGCGCGATTGAGCGCCTCGAAGATCGACGCGAAGCGCGGCGGCGTCGCGGCGACGGCGGTGGCGAGCGGATCGCCCCGACTTCAACCGCGCGCGGAGATATCTTCGATCGATCGATCGAAGAGAGGGGTGGGCGGCGCGCTCGCGAAAGCGACGAAGCCGCTCAAAGCGCTCGCGTGTGGCATCATCGGCGTCACCACGGCGTTCACGATCCAGCCCATGCACGCGCTGCAGCTCGCGTTCGGCGGCGGCGGAGGCGGGGACGCGAACGGCGGCGGCGGAGGCGGCGGAGGCGGAGAGAACAACCGCTTTTTGGGCGTCCCCGCCGCGCGCGCGGACGAGGACGAGGACGACGACGACGACGACGACGACGACGATGACGATGACGACGAAGACGACGACGACGAAGAAGACGACGACGACGATGACGACGATGACGACGACGACGACGACGACGACGACGACGTCCCCCGCCGAAGAGCCAAGGACGGCAACTTCATCGTCGAATCCGTGCTCGCGACCAACCTCCCGACCGGACCGGGCATCCCCACGAAAGCGGAGCTCTTCGGCGGGTTAAACGCGCGCAAGGGGAACGAAGTCAGCAAGGACGACCTCTCCGCGGACCTCGAGGCGCTCCTGAACACCGGCCTCTTCGCCAACGTGGACGCTAACGTCACGCCGAAGGGAAAGGATGGCTACGCGGTGGAATTCGTCTTCCGCGAGAAGATCTGGCCGGGGGTGCAAACGTTCAAGGTCAAGGGCGCGACCGCGCTTCCGCCGGAGATTGAAAAAGAGGTCCTGACGCAAGTCCGCAAGCAGTCGTCGTGCACCGTGCGCGTCCTCGCGACGATGAAGAACATCATCGAGGGGTACTACACGAGCAAAGGTGAGACTGGTCCCCATACGACCCCGTTCGCGTGGTGCACGCCGTTCCTTAAGGACTTTTCCCGTCGTCAATCTTCACCCGCGCTTCCCTTTCAACGTTTGACCGGTAAGACGTTCGACTGACCGATCGTTTCACCCACGCAGGGCTCACCTTTGGCACCATCTCGCACTTTGACGGGATGGAAACCGGCGACGTCATCGCGCACGTCATCGAGGGCGAGATCACGCGCGTCAAGGCGGTGTTCCTGGACGACCAGATGCAGCCGGTGAACCGCGGACGGACGCACCCGAGGGTGATCCAGCGCGAGCACAACTTCCAGGTTGGCAAGCTGTACAACGTCGAGGACGCGAAGACGGCGTTGCGGGACATTTTCCTCCTCCAGCTGTTCGACAACGTGCAGGTGGTCCCGAGGCCGGACGAGAGAGACCAGAGCAAGGTCCAGGTGGACATCATGCTCCGCGAGAGGCCGGTGAAGACCGCGGAGAGCGAGCTCGAGTGGAGCATCGCCCCGGGCGAGGGCGGGAAGCCGGACCTCGTGTCGATCAAACCCGGCGGGTCGGTGTTTTTCGAGCACCGCAACCTCGACGGGTGGGGGCGACAGCTGTACGGCTCCGTGTCCACCGCGAACTTCCTCCAGCCGCAGGACGACCTCGGATTCAAGCTCGAGTACCACCACCCGTACGTCCTCGGGGACGGCGACCCGGACAAGACCGGGTTCAAGACGTGCGTGTTCAACTCGCGGAAGCTGTCTCCCGTCTTCACGGGCGGGCCGCTCATGGACGAGGTGCCCGCCGTCTGGGTCGACCGCGCCGGGGCCAAGGCGACGGTGACGCAAAACTTCACGCGCCAGAGCAAGGCGACCGCGTCCGTGGTCGTCGAGGAGGTCACCACGAGAGACGAGAGCGGCGCGGTTGTTGGCCAAGGCGCGAAGCAAGGCGCCGGCGGAGCGCTCTCCGTCGACGGTCCCCCCACGACGCACAGCGGCACGGGCACCGACCGGCTCGTGTTCTTCCAAGGCGGCCTCACGCGCGATACGACGCACTTCGTGAACGGCACCCCGGTCGGCGCGCGCGACATCTTCAACGTGGATCAGTCGATCGGCCTCGGGTCCGGGTTCCCGATCTACAACCGATTCACCGCGGGGTGCACGCGTTTCATTCAGCTCGGAAAAGAGAGCGCGAAGACGTCGCGGCCGCCGCCGGTGCTCGTCGCGCACGCGCGCGGCGGCGCCGTCGTCGGCAACTGCGCCGCGTACGACGCGTTCACCCTCGGCGGCCCGCACAGCTGTCGCGGGTACAACGTCGGCGAGCTCGGCGCGTCGAGGAACTTTTTGGAGTACGCCGCGGAGATTAGAGTGCCCGTGCCGGTGCTGAACACGCATGCCTTTGCCTTTTGGGAGCGGTGCACGGACCTCGGGTCTTCCAAGGACGTGAAGGGGAACCCGACGGAGTATTACCGCCGCGCGGGGAGTGGGAGCAGTATGGGCGCCGGCATCAAGCTCGGGCCGGTGCGCGCGGAGTACGCGACGGACGGAAACCAGGCGAACGGCACCGCCTTCGTGCGATTCGGCGAGCGGTTCTGATCGACGCGGCGGCGGCGCCGGAGCTGGGCTGGGGGGTGAAAAAATCAAACGGACGATCCAATTCAACCGTGAGAGGGTAAAACTAATGAATACTATTACAGACATCTACGCATCACGCTAAACCACCACGACGCGCCGCCGAGCCGAGCGCCGCCCGCCTGCCTACGTCTTCAGCTTCGCCTTCTTCACGCGGTCCGCGATCCGCGCCGGGTCGTTCTTCTTCGTCGTGCTGAGGGTCGTTCCATACGAAGAGATGTCGGGGTGGAGTTCAAAGGCGTCAGTTGGAGTTGAAATGCATCGAGGTGTGTCGGGATTGAAACCGTGGGGTGGGCGGAGAGAGACGCCGGCAAAAGTCCTTAAGGAATGGCATTCGCCGCGCGAACGCGGTCGTATGGGAACCAGTGTAAGGAGAACGCGCCTGAACCGCCCCTTGAGCTCCTCCTTGTCCACCGCGCCGTCGTCCTTGACCACCTGCACCACGTCCTCGTCGCTCAGCGCGTGCTTCAACCCCACGCGCTGACCCATGTGCTTCGCGCTCACGCCCCACACCTGCGCGTATTTCAATCCGCGCGACAGCGTGTTGTGTATCTGATCGCAGAAGTGTTTCACCGTGCACCCGCCGCGGTGGTCCGCGAGCACGACGGGCTCGTCGAAGTCGGGTTTTTGTCCCGTCTTTTTCGTGTAGACGCGGACCAAGCCCATGTCGTTCCACGTCCTTCGAAGGAGGTGGTCCATCCCGAGTTTCATGTGGCAAGAGATGCAGACGCTGTCCGGGCGGCGGCTCAGGGAATCGACCTCCTCGATCGTCAGCGCGTCGACTTTGTTGTACACATACAGACACCGGACGTACTTGCGGTTGCCCTCCAAGACGTCGATGAACTGATCCACGGTGACGTCTTCGCGGAACAGCAACTCGCAGTGATGGATCTTGTACTCCGCGAGTATCTTCAGTATCGTGCTCTCGGACATCTTCGTGAGTCCGCCCGAAACGACGTTGTTCACCTGCACGCCGCCGCTGTGCTTCGGTTTGACGTAGACGCGCGGCGGCGTCTGGTTCAGCCGCAGTCCCACCGCCTCGAGCTCTCTCGTGAGGATCTCCTTGTGCGCGTACGTGCTGTTCGCCGCCTCGCTCTTCGTCGCGTCTAACACCATGAGGATCAAATCGCTGCTCTTCGCGACGGCGATGACTTGCCGCCCCCGACCCTTCCCCTCGCTCGCGCCCTCGATGATCCCGGGGAGGTCCAGCAGCTGTATCTTCGCGTCGTTGTAGTGGATGACGCCGGGGATGCACGTCAGCGTCGTGAACTCGTACGCCGCCACCTCGCTGTCCGTCCCCGTGAGTTCCGTGAGCAGCGTGGACTTCCCCACGGACGGGAACCCGATGAGCGCGACGCGCCCGTGGCCGTACTTGGACACCTCGAAGCTGTCCTCGTTCGAGCCGCTCGTCTTGGACGGCGCGAGGAGCTGCGTGCGGAGCTTGGCGAGCTTGGACTTTAAGATGCCGAGGTGGCCCTCCGTCGCCTTGTTCTTCTGCGTGCGCGACATCTCGAGCTCGATGTCCTTGATCTTCTCGAGGATCCCCATGGCGACCGACGGACGACGACGACGAGGAGGAGGGTGGGCGACGCGTCGCGCGCGGAGACCGCGCGCGCGAGTGTGGACGGCGGGGCGGATCTCACCGCGCGGTCGATAACAAAAAAGCTAGGGCAAGTCTCCCACTCTCGCTCTCCTACAGGTATCTCCTCTCGTCCCCTGTCCCGTCCCGTCTCTACCGCAGCAGGTTGCGCGTGATCTGCTCCTTCGCCATGTTCAGCGCCTGCGACAGCGTCTGCTCCGCGAGCGGCGGCGCCCCCTCCCCCTCCGCGCCGCGCATGGACACGCGGTTCGCGATCACGTTCGGGTCCGTCTCCATGATGATCCCGCCGTCCACGAGCTCGTCGATCGTGAGCATGACGAGATCTAAGTTCTCCAGCGCGGTCCTCTTCTCCACGACGCCGCGGAGGAGCAGGCTCACGGCGTCGAAGAACGCGTTCAGAACCATCGCGATGATGAGCTCGTTCTCTTCGTCGCACGCGGTGACGTAAAAGTGCAGATCCGCCGCGAACTTGTAGCACACGAGGTGTTCGCCGAACAGCGCCATCTCCGCGTCTCCGCGCGCGTTGTTCGCTCGCGTCTTGCTGAAGACCATCTTCTCGTACGCGAGCTGCTTCTCTAGCGAGGTCATCTTGGGGTCGTAGTACTTGGTGCTCACGCGCTTGCCGTCCGCGTCGAGGAGGAGGACGTTGAGCATCCGCGGCATCTCGAGGGAGATGCCCATGGCGACCGATACGACGGGGGAGGCGGAGCGGAGCGGACGGCGCCTCGTGCCCTAAATTTATGATCGCGGTCGTCGTTCGAACGACAGAAACTTCGTCACAGAAGAGAAGTCCGACGCGATGAAGCGACGGCGGAGACGGACGCGCGCGATGTCGCTCGTCGCGCGGTGCGCGTCGACCGCGGCGGCGTCGACCGCGGCGGCGAACGAGGCGCGTCGTCGTCCTCCTCCGCGGCGTCCGAGCGTCCGCCGCCGCGACGTCCTGCTCGCGACGACGACGACGACGACGACGCTTCTCGTTGGGACGACCGCGGCGTCGGAGCCGTCGGCCGTCGCCCTCGCGTCCTCCGACCGCCGCCCCGGGCCGGAGTTCTCGGACGTCGCGTTCCCGCGATACCCCGGGTTCGTGACCCTGCCGTCGGGAGCGCAGACGCGCGACCTGTGCGTCGGCGACGGCGACGTGGTCCTAGGACTCGCGTCGTCGTCGTCGTCGTCGTCGACGGACGACGACGCGCTCGTCGCGACGATCGAGTGGGGGGCGTGGACCGTGCACCAGGGCCGACTCGTCGTCCCCTTGCTCCCGCCGTCCCCGGGCGCCTTAGGGTTCACGCCCGAGCGACTGACGTTCCACCTCGCGACGCGTTTCGGCGGCGAGGTCATCCCCGCGATCCGAGACGCGGTCGCGGGAATGCGCGTCGGCGGCGTCAGACGCGTCCTCGTCCCGCCGACGGCGTCGGCGTCCTACCCGTACGTCCCTCTGACGGCCTATTCGACAGCCGGCGGTCCATCTTCGCCCACGCTGACGAAGTACGGCCGCGCGCCGCTGTACCCCACGGAGTTGGGCGCGCAGTCGACGCGCGCGGGGGAGGGGCCGACGCCGTCCGAGCCCGCGGCGTCGGCGTGGATGGAGTACGTGTTGACGAGAAACGCGTTCACGATCAAGCCGACGGACCGGTCGATGCTGTTCGACGTGCGCTTGGTCTCTGTTGTCTCCACCGCGGAGACGAAGACGACGGGGGGAAGATCGAGATTGAGATCGAGGGTCGGGTATTCGTGCCGAGCGGCGACCGCGGAGGACCAGCCCGGGGTGGTGAACGAGAAGGGCGGCGACGGAGGCGCGTCGTATTGGACCGCGGCGTTGCCGACCGGCGGGGATTACGTCCGACACGCCGAAGGGCTCGTCCGACAATATTCCGACAATTTCCGCGCCGAACAGATGACCGAATAGGGGTACAGTAGTCTAGCGGTACGATAGAGAGCTGGCACGATACAGGAGCCGAAGAGCGCGATGCCGGCGCGCCGGTCTGTTCGTGAGGGTTCGCTCGCGCGCGTCGTTCGTCGATTGCAAAACTCTTCGTCGCGTACGCAGCGCGTGCTACTGTATGCCGCGAGTGGTCGGTCGAGCGCCGCGTCACCGCGTCGACTTCGACTTGTCGAGCTTCGCGTCCGCGCCGCCGCCCAAACCGCCGCCGCCCCGCGCTTCCTTCGCCGACTGCGCCTTCGCGATCTGCTTCTCCTTCTCCGCGATCTCAAACTTGACCTTCTCCCGCGCCTCTCTCGCCTCCGTTCGCCGACGCTCCACGTCCGCGGCGAGCTCCTCCTCCATGCGCGCCTTGTCCTCCCTCGCCTTCGCCTTGGCCTCCGCGGGGTCGTCCATCTCCTTCTTGTACTCCTTCTTCTTCTCCTTGTACCGCCGTTCGAGCTCCTTCTCGCGCGCTTTCTCCCGCTGCCGCGCCGTCGTCTCGACCGGGGACTGCAACGACCGCTCTTGAATCTCGAGCGACGCAACCTCGCCTTTGATCTCCGCCACCGTCGCCGTCGTCGGCGACATCATGCCCTTCGCGTCCCGAGGGGGTCCTTCTGGCGCCGCCGCGGTCGCACCAGTCGCTTTCGGCGCTGCTGGGCCGCCTTTCTTCGGCTTGATCGGGAACGGCGACGTGCACTGATCGTCGGAGATGGCTTCCGCCTCCGCCGCTCTCCGCGCGCGTTCCCTCGCCGCGCGCTGCTCGCCGCGGTAGTACTCCAACGCCGCGGCGCCGCCGAGGACGGTGAACAGACCGCCGACCGCGGACATCACCCCCGCGGTGCCGTCGTCGTCCTTCGGGTCTTTCGGGTTCTTCCGCCGCGCCGGCGCGGCGGCGGCGGCGGCGGCGGCGGCGGCTTCTTTTTCCTTTTGTTTCTTCATCTTCTTCTTGGACGCAGGCTTCGCGCGCACCGCGAGCGGCTGACGGCTCTTCGCGCCGTAGTACAACGCCGGCGCCGCGGCGAGTAACACCACGGGCGCGATCCCGGGGGAGTACTCCAAGTTCTTCGCGTCCACGATGGACGGACGCCTCGCGCTCGAGGGCGCCTTCCCCTTTATTTTCATCGACCCGCCCCCTCGGCTCGGCGCCGCCGTCCGCCCCGCGCCGCCGCCGCCGCCGCCGCCTCCCGCGGCCGCGTTCGTCGCCGCCCTCTGGTTCCCCGACATCTTCGCGCCGCGCATCGCGTCCGCGCGCAACCGCGCCGCGGACGCCCCCGGCTGCCGCGCGCCACCACCCGTCCCCCGCGCCGCCGTCGCGCCAGCTGTACTTCCGCCGCGCCCAGTCGCCAGGTTATACAACCGCTGTTGCAGCGCGTTGCTCACCGGCCCCGCGTTCGCGCGCGCGCTACCACCGCGCACCGCGACCGGTCCGCCCCCGCCCGTCGGCGGCGCTCGCCCGTTGCGGATCGTGAACGGGTTCAGCTTGCTCGCGGCGGCGGCGTCGAACCCGCCGCGCGCCGCCGCATTCGCCGTCGGCGTCGGCCCGGGGACATCCGCGCGCAGCGCGCTCGCGTAATTATACGGCCACCGCCCGACCGGCCGGTACTCGTTCGGCGCCGGCTTGTACTGCGAGAACGTGTTCGCGAGCCGCGGCGCAGGGCTGTTCTGGATGTTCCCCGCTCGCGGCGGCGGCCCCGACGACGCGACGGGCGCCTTGAACGGCCAGTTCGCCGCGGGCGCTTTCGAAATCTCCGCGGCGGGCGTCCTCCCACCCGCCGGCGCGTCGCTCGCGCCCTTGAGGCTCATCCCGAGCTTGTCGAACGCCCTCTGCCCGGCCATCGGGTTCGAGGTGGACGCGCCGGGCTCCCTGAACGACCGCAGGGACTCCACCGGGTCGAGCTTGTATCGGCCGCCCGGAACGCGATCTTGTCCCGAGGCGTTGCCCGTCTCGAACCTCAGCGAGCGCGACGCGCGCGATCCCCGCTGGCCGTTCGAGGACGGGTCCCCGGGCTTGATCTTTCCCGGGGATCGCCCCAGGTTTTTCCCGCCGCCGTTGTTCGGCGGGAACGGGAACGCGCCCGCGCCGCCGGCGAACGACATCGCGGCGACGACGATTCGAGACTACTGATTAATAATCCTCCTCTCGGCTCAAATATCTTATTCGCGCAAGATGCGCGCGCGTCCTCGCGCGACGTCGCCCTCGACCGCTCTCGAGCGCGCGGGAGTTCGACCGTTCGCGCGTCTCGCGGCGATCGACGCCCTCGCGGTATCGCCCCGGGTTCGCGCGTCGCGGTGTGACCCGCGCGGAATCGCCGCGTTCCGAAGGAAGGATTCGTTCGTTCTTCGTGACGCAAGCGACAAACGGCTCACGAGCGCCTCTCGTTCCGCGCGGACAGTTTCACCGAAGACGTCGGGTCGCGGTCGTCACTTGAACGGCGTCGTCGGTTAATTTTGAAACCGCCGGGGCTTTCGTTTGAACCTGCGTGTCCACACCGTGAATAAACCCTCAAATTTCGCCGTATCCCGACAGCACCCCGAAAGCACACCGAAAAGACCCCCGAAAGCCCGAATTAACTCATTTACCCGACCACCGAGTAGCCGGGAGTTGGGCATATTAAATGCCCATACGAAAATCTGTACGGAGTAGTCGGGAGTTGCGCGCGGCGGTCGGGAAAAAATGCCGGCACCGCCGGCAGCCGCGCGCTTCATCCAACAGTTCGTCCCCGCGCGTCGCGCTTCCGCGGCGGCGCCCGCCCGCGCGCGCCAAATTCGATGGAGGACTGCTGCGTGGTATGCGCGGAGCCGCTGACGTTCGTCGCGTACGGCCCGTGCGGCCACCGCGACGCGTGCGTCGAGTGCGTCGCGCGCCTGCGTCTCGTGATGGAGGACAAGCGGTGCGTGATCTGCCAGCGCGAGAGCGACGTCGTGTTCGTCACGCGCGCGATGGGGGACTACACCGAGACGATCCCCGCGGAGCGATTCGACGGTCTGCGACGCCGCGCGGACGACGGCGAGCTCGAGAGGGACGCGGTGCTCGGGATGTTCTTCGACGACCGCGCGACGTGCGCGAAGATCCGCGAGCTCCGGGGGCTGCGCTGTCGCGCGTGCGGCGACGCGAGCGCGGAGCACGGATCGCTGAAGGCGCTCAGGGCGCACCTGCGCGAGGCGCACGGTCTGCACCACTGCGATGTGTGCCTGGAAGGCCGCAAGGTGTTCGTGAGCCAGCAGCTCCTGTACACGAAGCAGCAGCTGGACAAGCACAAGTACGGCGGCGTCGCGGACAAGGACAACGCGTTCGGTCGCGACGGGTTCACGGGACACCCGTCGTGCAAGTTTTGCAAAAAGTTTTTCTACGACGAGGGGCAGATCTTCCATCACATGCAGAGCGCGCACGAGACGTGCCACCTGTGTCGAAGAGCGCGGCCGGACGCGTACGTGTACTACCGAGACTACGACGAGCTCGAGCGGCATCACAGGAAAGAGCACCACGCGTGTCTGCACCCGGACTGCCTCGCGAAAAAGTTTATCGTCTTCGTGTCGGCCAACGAGCTCAAAAACCACGAGGGCGTGGAGCACGGGCACGCCATGACGAAAGCGGAGCGAAAGGAAGCGCTGCGGCTCAACGACCTCGGGTTCACGGTCGGCGCGAGCGGCGGCGGCGGCGGCGGCGGCGTGCCCCGATCGAGCGAGATCGAACGCGCGAGGCGAGCGGCGAGTGCGAGGGCGGCGGCGGCGCTGCCGACGGCGTCCGCGGCGGAGGCGGCGCAGATCGAGGCGGCGCTGCGCGCTTCCACTCTTCATGGCGGGTCCCGCGAGTCGACCTCTAATGGTGGAAGCTCCTCCTCGATGCCGCGGACGAACAGCATCGAGGAGTTCCCCGGTCTGGGCCCCGGAGGGGGAGGAGGAGGCGGCGGAATAGGCGGCGGGATGATGCGCGGCGGGTGGGCTGGTCGAGGTGAGACTGCTTCCCATACGACCCCGTTCGCGTGGTGCACGCCGATCCTTAAGGACTTTTCCCGTCGTCACTCTTCACCCGCGCTTCCCTTTCAACGTTTGACCGGT
>Ga0181559_10006223_pt1 | contig 11297 bp, 8 predicted proteins | sample 011ome_21_FD_133752 | JGI IMG/M metagenome (GOLD analysis project Ga0181559, IMG submission 133752) | Coastal salt marsh microbial communities from the Groves Creek Marsh, Skidaway Island, Georgia - 011508AT metaG (megahit assembly) | ecosystem: Environmental > Aquatic > Marine > Intertidal zone... | reverse complement strand
TTGGTTTTTTCAATCCCTTGCAACATCGGACCTTGAGATATAATGTCCCCAACTTTTGAGCGCGGATTCAAAGACGCAAATGGGTCTTGAAAGACCATCTGGATAAATTTTCGGTGCTGACGCATCTCGTTGCGTTTGAGGCTGGTAATATCCACCCCATTAAGTTTAACCATGCCGGTGTCACTGTCGATTAATCTGATAATACACCGTGCCAGAGTTGACTTGCCCGACCCACTCTCACCAACGACACCAAGTGTCTCACCTTTGCGCAGTTCAATATTCACATCTGATACGGCATCAATAGCATGGGCATTTTTGCCAAAACCAAAAAAACTGCGCCCGCCACCAAATGATTTATGCAGAGCGCTTGTTTCAACAACCACCTCTTTTGACCGCTTTCTGGCTTTGCGGGGTTTCAGCCGCGGTATGGCCGCAATCAGCGACTTGGTGTATTTGTGTTTTGGCTTGTTCAGCACCTGTGTTGATGTCCCGCTTTCGACAATCAACCCTTCCTGCATGACAATCACGCGATCAGCGATATCCGCAACCACGCCAAAATCATGGGTAATGAAGAGAACACCTGTGCCCAACCGCCTTTGCATGTCTTTAATCAGTCGCAATATTTGCGCTTGGGTGGTCACATCGAGCGCCGTTGTTGGCTCGTCAGCAATTAATATTTTTGGACCAAGAGCCAATGCCATAGCAATCATTGACCGCTGTCGCTGACCACCAGACAATTCATGCGGATATGCTGCCATAATGCGTGGCGGATCAGGTAAGTTCACATCCTCAAGCAACCCTAATGCGCGTTTCTGGCGCTCTTCTGGCGGCATCGACACGTGAAATCTAAAGATTTCATCAATTTGATCACCAATCGTCATTACTGGGTTGAGCGCGGTCATTGGTTCCTGAAAAATCATTGATATTTCACTGCCCCGAATATTTCTAAGCCGCTCATAATCAACTTTCGTGAGATCTTCACCGCCAAAATCAATAACACCACTGCCAACACGAACATGCGGAGCAGGAAGAAGCCCCATTATTGCGCGCGCTGTAAGCGATTTGCCTGATCCACTCTCCCCGACGATGCAAACGGTTTCCCCTGCGTGCAGTTTCATCGCAACTTCAGCCACAGCGTAGCGCCGGTCTGCACCGTCTGGAAGAAGAATAGATAAATCAGAAATAGATAAAAGCGGCGTACTCATTGACGTTCCTTCAACCGAGGATTCAAGGCATCGTTCAGCCCTTCACCAATCAAATTTATCGCCAGAACTGTGATGAGGATGGCAATGCCAGGGAATGTACACACCCACCAAGCGGATCTTAGCATTGTCCGACCAGCACCAATTTGGAACCCCCAACTCATGATGTTAGGGTCTCCAAGACCTAAAAAGGCCAATCCACTTTCGATCAAAATTGCTGTAGCAACCATCAAAGAGCCAATTACAATGATGGGGCTAAGACAATTGGGCAGTATCTCTCTTAACATCACCCTAAGATCGCTCATCCCAATCGTATGGCAAGCCTGCACAAATTCACGATTTTTAAGCGACAAAAACTCGCCCCTGACAAGCCGCGCAACGCCCGGCCATGAAACGACTGCAATCGCGATTACAATACTAAAGATTGAAGGCTTCATGATCGCCACCAGCAAAATGGCAAAGATGAAAGACGGGATTGTTTGAAAAATTTCCGTGATACGCATAAGCAAATCATCAACGCGTCCACCAAAATACCCGGCAAAAGCCCCGAAAAATATGCCGATAAAGATTGACACAAGGGTGGCGATTAATCCGATCAGCAACGAAGTCTTTGCCCCATGAACAATGCCGGATGCCACATCCCGGCCCAGCGAGTCACTACCCAAAAGAAATCCGTTTTCAAATGGTCCTGATAGAGGCCGTCCTACCAAGCGAAACGGGTCCTCTGGATAAAATAAATGCGCTGTAGCCGCCATGAAGAGTATGGTAAATAAGATACCCAACCCCAGCACTGCGGCGCGATTTCGTCGATAACGGGTCCAAAACTCAGCCATCATCTATTCCACGTCTATCCTTGGGTCCAGGAAACAATAAATTATGTCCACAACGAGGTTAACAACCACCACGAGTATCGAAGATAAAAGAAAAATTCCCAGAAGCAGGTTTAAATCCCGGGCAAAAAGCGACTCAAACGCCAACATGCCTAATCCAGGCCAGGCAAAGACAGACTCGACAATAACTGATCCACCAATCAATGCCCCCACCTGTACACCAGCCATCGTGACAACAGGCAGTAGCGCATTGCGCAACACATGCACAAAGGTAATCCTGCGCTCAGTCAGGCCCTTTGCCCGCGCTGTCACAACATAATCCTGCCCATATTGTTCAAGCATTGACGCCCGCATCATGCGCGTATAAAGGGCAAGATAGAATAATGACAAAGTTATAGTCGGCAACACAAGATGATGGGCAATATCGACCACACGATCCCAGCCTTCGTAAAAGGCCGCTACATTTTCCATGCCGCTCGTTGGAAACCATCCCAGATACAACGAAAACACAACAATCATCATCAAACCGACCCAAAAAAGTGGCGTCGCATAAGTGATCAATGCGAACACAGTGATAACGGCATCCTTCCAAGTGTTCAGGCGCATTGCAGCCATCAGACCGAGCAAAATACCAAAACCAACAGCAAGAATGATCGTACTGGTCATAAGCAACGCAGTTGCTGCGAAACGATCAAAAATCAGATCCTGAACCGCCATCTCATGACGAAATGAATATCCAAGATCCAACACAAGAACATTTTTAAGATAAACCGCAAGTTGCACGGGGAGCGGTTGGTCCAGCCCAAATTTCTTACGCAATTGTTCCATATATTCTGGCGTGGCAGACCCGGCCTCACCAGCCAACACGTCAACGGCATCGCCCTCGGCAAGATTCAAAAGGAAAAAATTTATAACAATAATTGCGATGATTATTGGAATGCCCTGTAGCAGACGCTTACTGACATATCTAAATATTTTAGATGATCTAGGCATAGAAACACATCGTGATTATTACTGAGATAAAAGAAGGGACTGCTGTTTCCAACAGTCCCTAAAATTTTGTTTAGTCGAGATATCCCTCTCTGAAGGAACCGTAGGCTCCCATCGCGGAGTCATACACGCCTTTGAGCTTGGTGTTATAAACAACCAGGAATTCCAGCTCGAAAAGATTTACAACAGGCATATCCTCGGCAAGTATCTGCTGTATCTCCTTATACTTGGCTGTGCGCTTAGCCGCGTCAGGTTCGCCAGCACCGGAATCCAACAGCGCATCAAGCTTTGGATTGCTGTAGCGTGATGAGTTCACAAAATGTGTGCCCTTGCGGATCTGATCCGTACCATAATGTCTGTGTACACCAAGAACCGGATCCGGCAACTGGTAAAAATAGTTCACATTCATTTCGAAATCGTAATTGTGGTAGACACGCTTCAGCCATGTCGGCACGTCCTCGTAGCGTAGCTCTAGCTCAATACCAATGTCACCCATAGCCTGCTTTAGATATTCACCAGCACGACGCCAATCTTCACCGTAAGGAATAATATCGAGCACAGCTCTCATACGAACGCCATTGGCATCTTTCTTATAGCCTGCCTTATCCAAAATTGCATTGGCAGCGTCCTTATCACCTTTTTCCGGATAATTAGGCATCGCAGCATGCAAGTTTGTGGCGCTGAAGTTGCTACTAAGCGCACTCGTTGCCGGCTTTCCATATCCAAAGAAAATCGTGTCAATCATAAAACGACGATCGATTGCCGTAGAAATCGCACGACGGATGGCTGGATCAACAAATGCACCCTCTTTGGTATTGAACTCAATCAACGCCATTGGATTAATCATTGAGTAGCCTTTGGTTGTCACATCAATGTCGTCACGATCCTTCAGGCGAACCGCATCAATGTTTGGAATGGCATTATACGCCGCATACAACACCTCGCCATTTTCCATGGCCGCTGTGCGTGTTGAAGCATCAGGAATAAATCTGCCAACGATACGATCGAGATAAGGCAAACCCTCTTGCCAGTAATTTTCGTTCTTATCCAAACGGATATATTGCCCTTTTTTCCATTCAACGAATTTGAAAGGCCCAGTGCCGACAGGCTTGTTGGCAAGGGGAGCTGCTTTAACATCCTGCCCTTCGAGAAGGTGCTTCGGCACGATCGGAGATTCATATGCCGAGAACGACCGCATCATATAAGGTGCAGGCTTTTTCAGCTTGAACACCGCAGTATGCGCATCAGGCGTTAAAATCTCCTCTACCTCTCTAAATGAGTTAGGTCCACGCGGGTGCACTTTCTTCAGCACTTCCATAATGGTGAACTGCACATCTGCTGATGTGAACGGCTTACCATCATGCCACTTAACGCCTTTGCGTAGTTTGAAGGTGACTGTTTTCCCGTCCGCGCTCATGTCGTAGCTTTCAGCTAAGATAGGCACCATACTGCCATCATTGGCGTAATCAAACAGCCCTTCATACACCTTTGGCATGACCAACCCGATTGGGCCTGAGGTCGACACATATGATGCTAGTGTTGGCGGTTCAGGCTGCACCAAAAATGACAGCGTACCACCCGAATTTTGCGCGTAAGCGGCCACGGCACCAAAAGCCATCGTCGCTACCACACAAAGTGTAGATAACATTTTTTTCATTGTTTTACCTCCCAATCACCAGGCTTAAGAGACGCAAAGCTATTTTCAACCCGGTGTTGAATCAGTCTATACAGATCTTTACTTATAAGGGAAGCCTACTGACCTAATTTTGACTATCAAACATGAGTCAGTTGACAATTTCAGCTATGTCTATGGCCGCACGACACAGCACATTTGTACCCGCCTCAGCCCATTCATGTGTGATGTGTTCTGCCTCGTTGTGAGACAGACCACCCTCGCATGGGCACATGATCATCGCACTTGGCGCGACCTTGTTTATCCAAAAAGCATCATGACCCGCACCAGATATTATATCCATATGTGGATAATTCAACCCATTTGCAGCTCTACGCACAGTTGCAACACATTCCTCATCAAAAGTCACCGGACTGCTATCGCTCAATTTTTCAAACGAAACAGCCAAACCCAAATCTTGCGCAATTCGCCGAACACCGACATCCAATTGTTCTTTCATCGCATTCAAAATAGTGTCGTCTGCACTGCGCAAATCAACTGTCACAGTGGCTGTTCCCGGAATAATGTTGATCGAATTCGGCTGAATGTCGAAATGACCCACAGTGCCAACCGCGTGGGGTGAATATTTACAGGCAATTTCATTGACCAAAATCGCAATTTTTGCCGCGCCCAAACCAGCGTCACGTCGCATTTCCATGGGTGTTGATCCGGTGTGTGACTCTTTTCCAGTTAGCTTAATCCTCGTCCACGCAACGCCTTGCCCACCCTTAACAACACCAATAAGCATTTGATTTTGTTCAAGTATTGGACCCTGTTCAATATGCAGTTCAAAATAGGCATGCGGCTTTACATGGCCCACCGGCCGGTCACCTAACCAGCCAATGCGTTGTAGCTCATCACCGAATTTTAGGCCTTTATCATCTGTGCGGTCATAAGCCCAGCTTTGTTCATAAACACCTGCAAAAACACCCGAGGCAAGCATTGATGGGGAAAAGCGACACCCCTCCTCATTCGTCCAATTGACAAGCTGGATGGGATGTTTCGTTTTAATGTTCAGATCATTTAGTGTTCGAATAACCTCCAGACCCGCCAGAACTCCCAAAGTTCCGTCATATTTACCGCCTGTGGGCTGGGTATCGAGATGGCTCCCAATCAAAACTGGCAGGGCATCTGGATCCTCTCCAGCCCTTTCTGCAAACATACTGCCCATAGCGTCAATTGTGGTGGTTAGCCCAGCCTGGTCACACCAGCTTTTCAGTAAATCGCGCGCTTCGCCATCTTCATCGGTAAGGGTTTGACGGTTATTGCCGCCAGCCACACCAGGTCCAATTTTTGCCAATTCCATGAGGCTTGCCCAAAGCCGGTCAGCATTGATCATCAAATTTTTTTCAGCATTGCTACTCAAACTCATCTCCACAGTAATGTTTTTGATTTTTTTCAACGCCATCAATTCGCAAAAAAACGATCAAGGGGGTGAAAAGCAGTTTATCTGAACCCGGTTAAACCAGTTCAGTTTCATAAGCAAACAACGCCGCCGACCCACCTGTATGAATAAACACCACATCCTTATCAGTTTTAAAAAAGCCGTCTTGAATGAGGCTGATCATACCGTCAAAGCCCTTGGCAGAATATACCGGATCAAGCAACAGCCCTTCAAATTTGGCTGCCAGATCAATGGCTCTGATAGTTCCTTTGGTTGGCAAGCCATAGCCATCACCAACATAGCCATCATCAACTTGCACCGATTCAATGCCAAGTGGCACATCGGTCAATTGCGCCGCGGTGCCTTTTGCCAGACCATACACCGCATTGATTTGCCGCTCTTTTGGTTGACGTACACTAATGCCGAGCACCGGTATATTGGAATGAGCAACATGCAGACCAGCCAACATTCCGGCATGAGTGCCCGCACTACCACTCGCTAAAACTATCCGCCCCACATCTAGCTTTTGCGCTTCAAACTGATCAAGCAACTCAAAGGCACAGGACACATAGCCCAACGCACCAATTTCATTTGATCCACCACCCGGGATAAAATACGGTTTTCTTCCCTGACTCCTCAGTTTTTTAACAATCTGAAGCGCTTCTGCATTCATATCCAACCCGGGAGGACGAAACTCAATCGTCGTTCCAAAAATGTTATCAAAAAGAACATTTCCCGTGGTTTCATAGTCATTGTCACGGTCCGGCACTCGTCTTTCCAATAAGGCGTGACAATCCAGCCCGAATTTGCAAGCGGCAGCAGCTGTCTGACGTACGTGATTTGATTGTACAGCACCTTGCGTCACCAGCATATCTGCGCCCTGTTGCAACGCATCGCCAACCAGAAATTCAAGTTTGCGCGTTTTATTTCCACCGGTGGCAAGACCAGTACAGTCATCACGTTTTATCCATAAATTTGGCCCTCCAAGCTTTTCAGAAAGCCGAGGCATGGCCTCAATTGGTGTCGGTTGATGGCAAAGATCAACTCTTGAAAATTTTGATAATGCTGGGTTCATTTGCGCTACATGCCTTCATGATGATTAATCAAAGCTAATCGTTTAAGATTGCTATCTCAACTTCAACCTAGAGGTTTTAATAGACTCGTCAACATATTGACGACCGAATATCTATGCCAGTCAAATTAATCTTACTGGGCTCTGTATCAGGCGCAGATCGATGCAGATTTGACTGATGCGGACACCAACTTGTTAAAATCCGGAGCAAATCCTGCGCCGAATGAACGCGGTGCTTCAATCATCCCAGGCGAACTGAGAACAACTTCAGGCGCAGACATATCAACTTGGTAAAATCGACGACTGGGGAATATATCATTTGGGTATCCCACATTGGGCATTGTGGCTAGGGCGAGCGAAAAGCTCTGACCAACCGCGGACTCTAACATCCCTCCAACCCAAACAGGAATGCCTCGATCCTGACACAGGTTGTGTATCTCTATCGCATTTGACAAACCACCCACCCGGCTCGTTTTAATATTTATGTAACGACAGGCATCAATGTCTATCGCCTTACGTGTCCGGTCGATGGAAGTTATACTCTCATCAAGGCAAATTGGTGTCTTAATTTTTGACTGTAATTCAGCATGAAAAATCAAATCATCATAGGCCAGCGGTTGCTCAATCATTGCCAAACCTAGTTCATCCAGCTCTTTGAACAATTCGATATCATCAAGACTGAACCCGCTGTTACAATCGACATGGATTAACATGTCTGGGTATTTCGATCTAATTTCAGCGATAGTGGCAACATTTGATTGCGGGTTAAATTTAATTTTAATTCGCCTGAAGCCATCCGCAACGGCTCGATCAACTTTGGCCAAAAGTTCTGCCGAAGTTGCCTGCACGGGGAAGTCTGCACCAACAGAAACTGTTTGATTTACCCCACCGATGAGTTTCCACAATGGCTGTTTTTTGTATTTGGAAAATGCGTCCCACCACGCACAGTCAAAAGCCGACTTTGCAAATTGGTGGCCTTTGACCTGCTGGAAACGCTCCGATATATTTGCCCCCGAATAAACCGGCTGGCCACAAAGCAACGGCCCTAGAACATTATGCGCTATATCAAACGCGCCGGATGCATACTCACTGTTATATGATGGTATTGGCGCTGGAGAACATTCCCCCCAACCGTCAGACACATCAAAATCAAGGTGAACAAATACACTGTCGATTGCATCTTGGTACCCATATGAGGTGACCCACGGCTCGGTGATTGGCATTTTAACATGAAATAACTCGACTTTTTGTAACAGCAAAAGCCCCTCCAGCAACAACGTTCACATTATGATAACAAGAAATGTGGAGCACAGCAAAACATGGCCAGCTAACAAAGTAAAACTTGTCGACGATTGCATAAATTTATTGCATCGACACAACCTTCTGCTGAATTATTGATATATTGAAGATAATATTGTCAATATTGCCTAGCATCAAAATACCAAGTGCGTTTTCAAAGGATGAAAGACATGATTTTTGGCGAAAAATTGGAAAAGCAGTACATAAATGTCGCCGAGAATATAAACATAGCGGTATGCATAAAAGGCGCCGGCCCGCCCCTATTATTGCTACATGGCTATCCGCAAACGGGCTATATGTGGCACAAGATCGCACCGCGTCTTGCCAACAATTTTACCGTTATTGTTGCCGATTTGCGCGGCTATGGTGACAGCGACAAGCCGGCCACCAGCGCCGACCACGCGGTTTATTCAAAGCGGGCCATGGCCGCCGATATGATTGCGGTTATGGCGGCGTTGGGGCATCAGCGATTTTTTGTCGCCGGGCATGACCGAGGGGGCCGGGTGGCACATCGCCTTGCACGCGATTATCCGCAGGCTGTCGAAAAACTGGCGGTGCTTGACATTGCCCCAACAGCGATGATGTATCACACCACCGACATGCAATTTGCGACCAGCTATTATCATTGGTTTTTTCTGATCCAGCCCGCACCGTTTCCCGAAACCTTGATTGGTCAAGATCCAAAATTTTTCCTCGAAAGCAAAATGCGGCACTGGGGCAAAGACCGCACCGCCATCACCGATGACGCCTTTGATGATTATTTGCGCTGTTTTTCCAACCAAGACACCATCCACGCCAGTTGCGAAGATTACCGGGCATCAGCCAGCATTGATCTGGAACATGATGCCGCGGATGCCGGACAAAAACTTGATATGCCACTGCTGGTTTTGTGGGGTGCCACCGCCATGGTTGGCAATAAATATGATATGCTGGCCGCATGGCGAGAGGTGGCTGTCGATGTGACAGGCTTTGCCGTGCCGGGCGGCCACTATCTGCCGGAAGAATCCCCGGATGAAACCTATCAGGCATTGTTAGATTTTTTCACATAAATGATGTCTTTCCATCAGAATCTAGCGCCGTCATCATGGGTCATGCGGCAATCCATGTCATGGCCGACACATGGACATGTGCTGGATTTTGCATCTGGTCGTGGTCGGCATAGCCTGGTTCTGGCTGAACGGTTTCATGTGCTGGCTGTTGATCGTGACGCAGACGCGCTGACCCCCCTTGCCGCGCATCCGCGCATAGACATATGCATATGCGACCTTGAAAGCGACGCCGCATGGCCATTTGCCAGCAAAAAATTTGATGCTGTTCTGGTCACGAATTACCTGTTTCGCCCAAAATTGCCGGCATTATTTGATCTGGTGGCCGATGGCGGTTATTTGGCTTATGAAACATTTGCTATTGGCAACTCCGCATTTGGCCGCCCCAAAAACCCAGATTTTTTGCTTCATGAAGGTGAATTGGCCGCCGCACTGCCAGCCGGGTTTGATATCCTTGACGCATTTCAAGGCGTCATATCTGATCCCCAGCCAGCGGTCATTCAGCGTCTGGCCGCACGCCGAATAACCCCCAGCCAGCAGATCAGTAAACCGACAGTCTAGCGCATCACAAACGGGTTAGCCGCGGTTGTTTGCTGGGAAATCCAGACTGATTTGACCTGCAAAAATTCTTTAATCGCGTCCTTACCACTTTCGCGGCCCTCACCGCTACGCTTATAGCCACCAAATGGCGATGTAAAGCTGACAGCCCGGTAGGTATTCACCCAAACCGTTCCGGCTTTTAGCCGTTCTGACATACGCAATGCCCGGCCAATATCACTGGTCCATACACCAGCGGCAAGACCATAGACAATATCATTGCCAATCTGTACCGCATCGTCTTCGCTATCAAATGGAATGATCGACAAAACCGGCCCAAATACCTCTTCTTGGGCAATCCGCATATCATTTGATACGCCGGTGAAAATGGTTGGCTGGACAAATTGCTGTCCCTTCGCACCAGCCCCCTGATAGGGGCCACCGCCAAGCACACATTTTGCCCCTTCCGATTTAGCAATCGCAATATAATCCAGAATTTTTTGATATTGTGGGGGGGTTGTTACCGGCCCAACATGCGTATCGGTCGACATCGGGTCGCCAATTGTGGCCGCCCCCGCCACCTCGACAAGACGTTCAACAAATTTATCATGGATACTGCGCTGGACCAAAAGCCGTGACCCGGCAATACAGGTCTGGCCAGTGGCGGCAAAAATACCGGAAATGGCCCCCATCACGGCGGCTTCAAAATCGGCGTCTTCAAACACGATATTTGGCGATTTACCGCCAAGCTCAAGCGTGACCGGCATAATTTTCTTTGCCGCCGCTTGATAAATTTTCTGCCCAGATATGTCAGACCCAGTAAAGGCAATTTTATCAACATGAGGATGATCAACAAGAGGCGCGCCAACATCGAGACCAAAGCCAGTGACCGTATTTACAACGCCAGCCGGGAACCCAGCTTCTTCGACCAGCTTCATAAATTCCAGCGTTGAGGCCGATGTATATTCAGATGGCTTAATGACAGCCGTATTGCCAGCCGCCAAGGCAGGTGCCAGTTTCCACGCCAGCAATAAAAGCGGCGAATTCCACGCGGTGATCATGCCGATGACCCCCAAGGGTTCATATCGTGTAAAATTAAAAATCCCTGGCTTGTCTGATGGGATCACCGCCCCTTCAACTTTGTCAGCCAGCCCGCCATAATAGCGATACCATTCAGCAAGATATTTTGTTTGCGCCCCCATCTCGGCGATAAGCTTGCCGTTATCACGCACTTCAATCTCGCCAAGCCGCACCGCTTCGCGTTC
>Ga0181559_10006219_pt1 | contig 11298 bp, 3 predicted proteins | sample 011ome_21_FD_133752 | JGI IMG/M metagenome (GOLD analysis project Ga0181559, IMG submission 133752) | Coastal salt marsh microbial communities from the Groves Creek Marsh, Skidaway Island, Georgia - 011508AT metaG (megahit assembly) | ecosystem: Environmental > Aquatic > Marine > Intertidal zone... | reverse complement strand
GTCGATCCGTTCGCCGCCGCGGTGCTCGGCAATGTCCCCCCCGTGCTCCAGGCTGCGCCGACGAGCAGACGCACGCCCTCACGCGTGGACTGGGTGGACTTCGACGCGGGGACGCCGGGGATGCCGGGGTCCAATCCCGCGTCCCCGACGGACCCGAACCCGGGGGTGTCCCCGGCGTCGCCCTCGGCGGCGAGCGCGGCGTCCCCTTCGAGCGCCGCGAGCCTCGGCGGGTCCGCGCCCCACGCGCTGGCGGATCCGTTCGCGACGCTCTCGGTGACTGACGCGGTGCACTTAGCCCAGCAGAAACGCGCGCCTTCGACCGTCCCCGTCCCCACGCAGACGCCCGCGGACCCCGGGGACGCGCTCGCGGCGGCGCTCGGGCTCGACTCGCCGGCGTCGCAGCCCTCGCTCATAGACTTCTGAGCTCGACGCGCGCGCGCGAGCGTCGTCACGGTGACGACGCGCGCCGCGAAAAGAGTCGACTACTGTGCGTGCAATATCATAACCTATAGTGAGCTACCTACCGAACGCTCCGAAACGTTCACAGGAGAGAGTCCTCTCTTTCGTCCTCGAAGGCGAGGACGCGATCGGCCTCGCCGCGCCCCAACGCGACGTACGCGACGACGCCCAGGAGCGTCGGCACCAAATACACCAGCGCGGGCTGGCCTTCTTTGGTGACGACGTTCGCGACGACGGCTAAAAGCAAGCCGACGACGTACGCGGATAACGACGAAGAAAAAAACGCGCGGCCGCTCAAGCTCGACGGAACCGATATCGGTTCGTCGAAGGCGAAGCCTCCGGCTTCGCCGGCTTCGTCGTACGCCGCCACCGCCGCGTCACCCGCTCGTTTCCCGATGCCCGTCCTGTACCCGTCCTTCTCGTACGTCCGCGCCGCGTCGTTCTCGTCGAAGCGGTTCTCGACGCTCGCCACCTCTTCCTTCTCGCTCTGAAACACCTCCATGAACGCGTCCGCGGCGGCGTTCGCGCGCCCCTGTAAGTTCCCAGCCCGCGACGCGTCGTAGCGCAGCATCAGCGCGATCAGCGAGCCCGGGATGGCGACGTCGCCGAGACCCAGGAGCGAAAACGAAAACGCGTCGAGGGGAAGCGGATCGAGGACGTCCTCGAAGCGCGGGAAGAGTAAACGGAACGGTCCGTTGAACGACGCGTTCGCGGCGACGGACATCATGACGTTTTCACCAAAGACGGCTTCGGAACGGAAGACCCAGAAGGCGTCGTACGCCAGCAGCCCGCACAGCGCCGTCGCGCAGCTCTTGAAACTCCCGAACCCGATGACGCTGAGGAAGTCGCTGACGATGCACGCCGCGATGAGGTTGTTCAAAGTGAAGTCCTGGTGATTCGCGCGCAGGTCCAGCGTCGCCAGCGCGACGCCGACGACGACGCCGACCATCTGCGCCGAGGTCACGTCGATCTCCGCGTCCTTCGCGGGCTCCCTGGTCACCGGGTCGATCGCGAGCCCGTCCGGCACGGGCAGCTTCACGATTCCCTCCCGCCAAAACGCGCCGGCGGCGTTGAGGGGCTCCGCGGCGTTGCCGGCGACGGCGACTGCGCCGAGGACGAAGAAGTACCCGTTCGCGAAGACGCTCAGGTCCAGGTGGAGCAATTCGAGCGCGACGTACGCGGCGAACAACGCGGCGCTCAGCACGAACGGCCCGAGCAGCGAGCTCTGGAAAGAGATGGTCTCGCGGAAGTCGCGGGTCAAGCCGCGGTGCGCGCCGACGTAGATGGCGCACACCGCGAGCGACGTAAAATAGGGCACGTAGGCCCAGCGTTGGCCGGCCAGCGCGCCGCTGCTCCCGACCGCGAGCACGGACGCGAGCGCGCCGTAGGACCGGAACACGTCGAACGAATCCCAAGAGTACGTGCGCGCGGGGCTCTCCTCGACTTCGGGCTCGGTGTCCTCGGCGCTCGCGCTGGACGCGCGGCACACCGAGTCACACCACGGCACCGAACGACGATCGGTGCCGAACGAAGAAGGCAACGCGATACGCGGCGCTGCCACGGCCGCGCGTGCACGCGCGCCCGCGGCGGCGCGATGCCGCTCGACGGCGTTTCTGCGTCGCGCCGAGCCCGCGACGGCGAAGCCGACGCGGGGGGACACGCACGCGCGCATCGTGTGCGTCGACGTGTGGTGGCACGTGTTTTTAATCATCATCCAATCGTTCTGACAGATGTACTACGACTATTTTCCACAAGGAACCTTCCGCGTATTACGCATCGCCTACCGACCTACCGACCTACACCTTCCCGTCGTACTTGTGCGTTCTCTTGTGCTCCTCGACGAGCGCGGCGAGCGCGACGCGCCGCGCGCCTCCCGCCTGGCTCCCGAACGCGGCGTGGATCTGGCCGAGCTCGCGGTCGCCGCACGCGTCCACCAGCGCGAAGATTCCCGGCTTGAGCGCCGCCGCCGCCGCCGGCCCGATGCCCGCGGCCCCCCCGCTGGCGCACGTGACGGCGTCCGCCAGCAGGTGCGCGCAGTACCGGTTGAGGCCGGACGCCACAGCCTCCTCGTACACGCACGCCAGGGCGGCGCCGCCGCGGCGGCACGCCGAGTCGATGTACTCGGCATCGAGTACATCGAGTCCATCCGCGCGCGACGCCCGCCGCGCGCCGTCGCCGGCGGCGGCGTGCCAGGCGCGCAGCGCGTCCAGCAGCGCGGCGCACGACGCCACCACCAGCGCCGCGGCGCGCTTCATCTCTTCCCTGCGCGTTCTTAGGACCGCCGTGAGCAGGTCGCACGCGGGCACGAACACCGAGGCGCAGGCTGCCGCGCACAGAAACGCACGCGTTTCTCCGCCGCCGCGCGGCGCGAGCGTCGCCGCCAGCGACGACGGCGTCGCCGCCATGCGCGACGCGCACCGCGCGCTCAGCGCGACGCCGCGGTTGGCGGCGAGCGCCGCCGAAAAACGCAGCGACGCGCCCGCGACGGACAGAGCGCCGAGCGCGTTTGCTAAACCCACTTCGTCGTCGTGTGCGAAAACATACACGCCGTTCGTGTCGTTCGCGTGCCTGGCCGGCGCGACGCACGCGTCGAACGCCGTCTCGGCGTGCGCCGCGCACGCGGCTTTGGCGGCGCCGCCGCGCAGAGCGAGGAGGTGACGCAACAGCCAAAGCGGCGCGGAGGCGCGCGCGGCGACGTCCGACGCCGTGTACGCGCTCGTGCGCGCCGCGCCGGACAGACGGCGGCACGCCGCGTCCACGTCGCGCAGGCGCTCGACCGCTGCGCGGTACCCCGCGCCGAGCGGGCGCTTTCCCGCGCCGCGCGTCAAAGCCTCCAGCGCGGACTCGAGCGCGCGCGCCAGGCGCGGGGACGGCGCCGGGAGCTCCGGCGCCGACACGACGTCTTTTTTTAGTGAAAAGTGTTTCGTCGTTTCGCGTTTCGTGTTTTTTTTAAAAAACACCGCGCGGTTCCGCCTCGCCGCGGCGTCGTACGCCGCGACGACTGTCGCCAGAAACGCGGCGTGCGCGTTCGCATCGAGCGCGGGCCCCGTCGCGTCCAGGAGACCGACGCACGCGGCGAGGGCGCTCGCGGCGGCGACCGCCGCCGACTCCGAAGTCGACGACTCCGTCGGCGACGACGAAAAAAGCGCGAGCGTCTCCGCCGCCGTCGTCACGCAGACGCGCGTCGCGTCGGCGTCGAGCGGGTCCTCGCGCAGCGCGCGCTCGTCCGCGTGTCTCGCACAGAGCTCGGCGAGACGCGCGGAAACGCCCGCCGCGGCGAGCGCGCTCGCCGCCGCCGCGGACTCGGCGGATCCGCCCGATTCAGATTCATCCGCCGATTCGTCGCCGGAAAAGGCGCGGCGGAAGGCGCCGGCGCCGCGCAGCGACGCGACGGCGGCGTCGACGCCTTCGCGGAGCCCACGCGTTTCCCGCCGCGCGCGGACCGCCGCCGCGCCGACGCGCGCGTCGGGAAGCCTCTCTCGTCGCGCGTCCTCGGAAACCTCGGGGACGGAGGCGAACGCCGCGACCAGCGTCGCCTCCGCGAGCGCGGCGGCGCGCGCGGCGCCGAGCGTCAGGCGCGGCGCGGCGGGACGCCTGGTCGTTGGCGCGGAAGCCTCGGCGCGTTTCCCATGAAACGCGCGCGGGACCAACCCCAGTGACTTGTTTTTCATTTTCTCGGGGACCCTCGCTTCGTCCGCGCCCTCGGCGCGCTTCGCCTCGGCCGCCTCCGCGGCGAGTCGGCGCACCGCCGGCGCCACCGCCGCGGCGACGTCGCGCGTCGCGGCGACGTCGCCAGCGACGGCGAGCGCGGCGCGCGCCATCGCCGCCGCCGCCGCCGTGCTCCGCGCGAAGATGCGCGGATCGGCGCGCGCCGTCTCCGCGGATTCCTTCGCGGCGTCGGCGACGAGCGGCGCCGCGAACGAGACGACTTCTCTCGCGGCGGCCGCGTCCGCGTTCGCGAGGGCGGCCGCGAACGCGCGCGCCGCGCACGACGCGGCCGTCGACGCGTGGCCCGCGACGGTGCGCGCCGCGCAATCCGCAGCCGCCGCGACGCGCGCCAGCGCAGCGGGGTCCGCGGCGCGCGCCGCCAGCGCGGCGGGGACGGAGGCCAGACGCGCGAGCGCCGACTCGAGCGTCGCCAACGACGCGAGCGTCGCCGCCGAGTGTGAACAAACAGCCTGCGGCGCCTCGGCGGCCGCCTCGCGCCAAAACGCGCGAAACGCGGCATGCACGACGTCGCTCGAGTCGCTCGAGTCGCTCGTCCCGAACGCCACGCGCTCCGGAAGCGCCGGGGGCGGCGCGGAGAAGAAGCGGCTTGCCGACGCGGCGGCCACGACGCGCGCGCACGCCGCGGCGAGCCCGCCGGCCTGGGTCTCCGCCGCCGCGCGCGCGGCGGCGAGCGCGGCGCGCGCGGCGGCGGCGACGCGCGCCGCGAGCACCTCGGGCTCGTCGGCGTCTGCGGCCCCGTCGCCGCGCGCGCGCACCCACGCCTCGAGCCGCGCGGGCTCGGCCCACGGCGTCCACACGTCCTCGGCGGACCGAAGCGCGTCCACCGCGGACGCCGCGGCCAACGCGGCTGGGCTGGTCACAACCTCCGCCAGCGCCCTCGCTTCCGTCGCCGCGCCGGCGTCGCCGAGGCCCGCCGGAGGCGGCAGGGCCGACCGCGCGAGCTGCGCGATTCTGTGCACGCACGCGCCTGCGACCCCCGCGCCCACTTCGCGCGCGCCCACAGCGCCGCCCAGCCGCAGCGTCGTCGCCGCGACGCGCGCCAGAGAGGGGGCGGCGGGATCCGCGTCGGCGCCGGCGCCGGCGGAAAGGTACGGCGTCGCCGCCCGGCCGTGCAGCTCGGCGTCGTCGTGGCACGTCTCCAGCGTCGCCGCGACGGGGACGTACGCCACGAGCGCCGCGCCTAGACGCGCGGCATCGATCGCGTCGCGTTCGCGTGTCTCGCGATGCGTTTCACTCGAGACGGCGCGTTTCCGTTTCTTTTCTTTCGTTTCCTGTATGTCGCGTTTCCCGCCGGCCGCGGCGCCGGAAAGGGGCGCGGAGGTCTCGAGACCTCCGCGCGCCTCCGTCGCGTCGCTCCCGGCGCGCACCAGACCCGCGAGGTCGCGCGCGAACCCCTCCAGGGTGGCGCGCGCGCCGGCCGCGAGCGCCTCGCCGGGAACCGCGGGCAGGGAAGAGACGATCGTCGCGACGAACGCACACGTCGCCGCGACGCGCTCGGCGGCGGCGGCGGCGTTTGGCGACGACGACGACGCGCGCTTCGCTTTTTTCGAGCCCGAGGCGTTCGCCGCGTACGGGCTCGAGAAACCCGCGGGCTCGACGAACGCCGCCGAGGCGGCGTCCCTCGCCGCCGCGACCACGGCGGCGATCTGGCCGGGCGGCACGCGCGCGCCCGCTGCCGCCGCGGCGGCGAGCACCGCCGGCGTGGCGAAGACGCGCGCGCACTCGATTCCTTTTTTGTCCGACGCCGGCGCGTCGGACGCCGAGAGCGAAGCCGCCGCCGCGCCGACGGCGGCGAGACACTCGGGGATGCGCCGCGTCGCCGCGTACGCGGCGACGGCGGCGGCGACGGTTTCCGACGCCGCGTCCGTGAGGGTCTCAGCGGACCACGTCGCCGCGAACGCGTCGCTCAGACGCGGCTCCACTAAACGGAGGTCCGTCGCCACGAGCGCGCGGAGCGCTTTCGCGGACGCGTCCGGCGGCGCGGACGCGCCGTTCGTTCCGCCGCGAACGAAAACGCTCGCGGCGAAGGCTTCGAGCCGGTCGCGGGGCGCCTCTCCGTTCGGAGGCGCCGGGCCCCCGCCCGCCGCGGTCTGCGAGTACAAACCGGCGCGCCCGAGCTCAAGAATGAGCTCCGACGCGACGTTCGATCGCGGGACGTTCGATCGCGCGCGATAGGGATCCCCGCGTTCGATCGACGACGCGTGAAACGCGATCGGCGCGAAGAGCGCGTCCCACAGCGCGCGCGACGGCGCCTCGCGCCGCGCCGTCTCCGCCGCCGCAGCCTCGCCGGAGCGCGAGTGCGTCGTCGAGGCGACGCCTCCCCGCGCGGCGCGACCCTCGTCGCGCGCGCGGCGCGCCTCGTCCTCCGCGAAGGCGCGGAACACCCAGGGCGCGAGCGCGCCGAGCGCGTCGCCGGCGCGCGCCGCGTGAAGAACGCGGCTCGCGACGAGCCGAACCGTCTCCGGGGGCGGCTGAGTACGCGCCGCGCCGTCCGAAGCCGCGGCGGGAAGCTCGTCGAGCGGCGCAGAGGCGGGCGCTTCGTCGTCGAGAACGCTCGTCTCGCCCGAACGTGAACGGCGCGTTTCAGCCTTTTCTTTCGTGCCCTTCGTTCCCACGCTCTGTCCCGCGCGGTCCCGCCCCGCGTCTTCACGCACCGCTTCCGCCGCCGCCGCCGCGAACGCCGCGGGCACGTGCTCGCGATGGCACGGGTGAAACAGCACGGCGGCGAGCGCGTCCAGCGCGGGCGTTTCTTTTCGTGTCCGCGCGTCGGCCAAAGGCGAAGAAACGTCTGAAACGTTTGAAACGTCGTCGCCGTTTTCATGCGCGCGTTCGCGCGCGGCGCTCGTCAAAACCGCGTCCAGCACGTCGCGCGGCGTCGCGGCGGGCGCTCGGTGTGGCGCCGCGCGGAGCGATCGCGTCCACAGACGAAACGCCGCGTCGGTTAAAACTTTCCGCGGCGTTTCGGCGCGTTCGTTTTCGTCATCCTTCTCCGCGCGCGTCCGCTCGTTCCGCACGCACGCCTGAAGAAGTACGAGGCTCTGTCCCACGTTCGGCTTGAACTTCACTCCGAGCCGGCGTTCGAACCGAGACACACACGCCGCGGCGAGCGCGAAGAGTTCTTCCAAGAGCTCTTCGCGGAGGCGCTCAGCCGCGGCGGCGGCGGCGGCGGCGGCGCGCACCACATGCGTCGCCGCCGTGGCGTTCGGCCTGTACGCGGCCGGAGCCGACGCCGCCGACGCGGAGGGTGCTTCGTCCGTCGCGTCCAGCGCGGCCACCAAGATGCGCCACACGCCCGCGTCCGCGCAAATCGACGCGGCGTCGGGGGCGTCGCTCCCGACGGCTCTCGGCGGCGGCGCCGAAGGCTTCGAAAGCGGCTTTTTCGAAGCGCCGCCGCCGCCGATGCCGCCGCGCGCGCCGGACCCGGCGCTGCCGCCACCTCGAGGCCCGCGCGCGCTGATGTCCGCGGCGAGGCCGGCCCACGCGAGCGTCGCGAGCGCCCACTCAGAAAGCACCGCGGCCGTCGCGGGCCCGGGCGTCGCCGCGTGGCCGCCGCCGGCGCCGGCGCGCGATGCGCCATCGGCCCCGCCGAGACCGGAAACGAGCGTCTCCGCCAGTCGCTTCTTGTCCGCGAACGTCCCTGTCGCGCCGTACAGGCGCGCGCGCGCCTCGCGCGCTTCGCGCGCGTCCCGCGTCGACGACTCCATCGCCGCAGACCGGTCGCCCTCCGCGCGGCGCTCAGTGGCGGCCAACGACCACAAGTTACCTCCCCGATACGCGCGTTCGCATTCCCCGCCGCACTATTCTCACAGCATGTCAGCATCGAGCATCCGGCTTCGGGAAACGTCGAGACGAACACCCGGCGAATACGCGTCGTCTCCCGTTGTCCCTCGTCCGTATTAATACCTAAAACATGCCTACGCTACACCCCTCCCGAACCTAAAGACTCCCGAACTAAGACTACCGCACATCCCCGCGCGCGTCACGCGCGCGTATCGCCTCCGCCTCCGCGTCGGACATGGCGTCCCCCGCGACCCGGCGGAACTCCACGACGCGGAAACTCTCAAACTCCCGCGCCGTTTGCGAGCCTTCGCCTTCGCGCTCGTCTTCGTCGCGAGGTCCGACCCGCCGCCCGAACCCCGGCGCGAGCTCGTCTCCGCGCACGCGCCTCGCCTCGAACGCGCCTCCCTCGAGGAGGAGCGCCTCGAGCAGGTCGACGCTCTCCGGCCTGTGGTCCCGGCACGACGCGAAGACGGCGACGCCGCCGCGCGGGACGCACGCGCGAACCGTCGCCGCCAGTTTCTCGACGACGGCGGCGTTTTCCGTGTACGCCAAGTCGGCGCCCAGCACGACGCGCGGGTTTCGGAACGCGGCGCGTAGGTTCGCGATGTCTGTCTCCACGCCCCAGCGGAGCGGCGCCACGGCGACTGCCACGTCCGTCGGGATCGCCGCGACATCCGCGGTATCGGTTCTTTTTTGAGACCGACCGACAGACCGACCCGGCGACCCGGTTCGTTCTTTCGCGATTTTCCCGAAACCGTCTCGCGGCGGCGGCGCCGCTTTGTTGCGCGCCGCGTTGTGTCGCAGAAAGGCGCACACGCCGGGCAGGTCGGTGAGCGCCACCGCGCTCGGCAAGCCGGTGCTGGCGAGCGCCAGACCGGCGACGCCCGTGCCTGCCCCGAGCTCAAGCACGGTCAAGCGTTCGTCGGACGGCCGGACAGGTTCGTTCGAACCCGTCAACGACAGTCCGCGAAGCGTCGATCGCGTCGACGCGAAAATCGCGTCGTCGTCTTCGAGTTTCCGCGGCGGGACGTCCGCGGCGGTCGTCAGGCGGCGCCACACCTCCGGCTGGGAGACGTACGCGCCGAGAAGCACGCCGGCGTCCCACACGGTGAACCCCGTGGCGGGGATCGGGTCCTCCGCGTCGTCGCTCACGGCGGGGGAGGAGGAAGATGCGGGACCCGCGCCCCGGGAGCTTGAGCCGGCGCCCCGCCGGTCGGCGGGAGCGGCGGGTCGGAGGCATCCGACGCGCTTTTCCGCCGCGGTGGCGGATGGCGCCTGCGCGATGCGGAGGGGGGGAGCCCCCTCGAGCGCGCCTGGCACGGAGAACACGAAGTCCTCCTCGAATTTCGAGCGGTAGTCCAGCGCCGCCCGGCGCCACCCATCGGTGTCACCCATGGAGGCGCGCGGGACAAGTGCGCTTCGTCCACGTTTTACCACGAGGTGTGACGCGGTGAGAGTCGGCACGCACTGCTTGACCGATCCGCTGTGTCCAGTGTGATCGGGGCCGCTCGTTTTCTCGATTCGATCGTTCCGCGGCCTCCAAGCGTCACTTACCCTCGCGCGTCGGGGCGCACCGGCGAGTCTCCGGCGGCTCGCGCGTTTCGCGCACGCGCATGGAAGGCGGGATGAAGCGCACGTACTCGCGTTCGGACGAGGAAGGCCTCGCGATGCCCCAGCCGAAAGCCGCGCCGCTCCACGAGCTCCGCGCGAACGAGCGATTCTCGACGCACCACCGGCGATCGAGCTCGGTCGGCACGAACGGCGGGTCGTTCGCGGGGCTGATGGCCTACCAAGCCCCGCGACGGCTCGCGATGTGGGGCGCGCTCGTGCTCGCCGCGTGCGTCCTGGGTTTGATCGCGCGCGCCGCGCTCGTGCCGAGCGTGGAGTACGTGCAGGCGCCCAGCGTGGGCGCGCGCGAGGATGTGCTGTGCGACGGCCTTCCTCCCTTCGTGGTGGTGGTGGACGCGGGGAGCACGGGGTGTCGCGCGCACGCCTTCCGCGTCTTACGGGATCCCGGCGCCTCCGCTTCGGCGTTCTCGCTCGAGCCCGCCGGCGCGAGGGTCAAGCTCGAGACGCCGCTGGCGTCCCTGGCGGGCGCGTCCGCGGACCAAGTCGCGGCGGCGGTCGGGCCCATGCTCGACGAAGTCGCGTCGCGCGTTCCCGCCGCCGACGTCGCCGACACGCCGGTGTACGTCTGGGCCACCGCGGGCGCGCGCGCGCTGAGCGACGCGCAACAGACACAGCTGTGGGGCGCCGTGACGGAGGCTGTGCGCGAACGCACGGACTTCCTGCTGCCCGCGGCGGGGTCCGCGAGCGAGGCGAGCCACTTCCGCACCATCGACGGCGAGGAGGAGGGGTACTTCGCGTGGCTGGCGGCGAACTACGTCAAGGGCGTGGACATGACGCGCGTCGGCTCGGACGACGCCCCGCTCGAGCGCGAGACCGTCGGCGCGCTGGACGTCGGCGGCGGGTCCGCACAGATCGTCGCGCTCATGGCCGCGGACGAGGTTCACGTGGACGAGGTCACCGCGCCGGGGTCGGAGAGGCGCGTCGCGGCGGCGGACCTGGACGCGCTGGCCGAGAGCGTCTACGTGAAGAGCTACCTGGGCGTAGGCGCCGCGCGCGCCGAGACGCGCGCGCGGCGGGAAGCCGCGGCGGCGGCGAAAACAGAAGGGCGCGTGGAAGCGCCGTTCCCGTGTGGGTTCAAAGGCCACACGCAGACGACCGACGGCGTCGCGTTGACGGGCTCGGGCGAGTACGACGCGTGCGTCGAGCTCGTCGCGAAGATCCTTCACGACACGCTCGAGGAGGACAAAGAGACGGACGCGCCGTTCACGCTCGCCGCGCCCGCGGATGCGCTCGGCGCACGTCACGAACGCGCGTTTCTCGGCATGTCCCTGCTGTTCCACGTCACGCACTTCCTGCACGTCGTGTTCCCCGGCTCGCTGGCGTCGTTTCCGAGCCCCACGCTCGGTGAAGTGCGAACCGCCGGTCGCGCCGCGTGCGGCGCCGAGTGGGCCGCGCTCGCGCGCGACTCGGCGGGCGTCGACGCGAACACGCCCGCCGACCGGCTCCCGGGGCGGTGCTTCGACGCGGCGCTGCTCGTCGCGCTGCTCGGGCGCGACGGCGGGTTCGGGTTCGCGGAGAACGAGGCACGCGTCGAGTTCGTGGACGACATAAATGGGCGGAACGTCGAGTGGACCATGGGCGCGGCGATGGCGCTCGCGCACCGCGCGGCGGCGCGCGAGGCGGGCAAAGACACGACGCTCGAGTGCGCTTCGGTTTCGGACGGCGGTTTAGGGTCAGCGACGTCGCGTAAACGCCGCGTGG
>Ga0181559_10006211_pt1 | contig 11306 bp, 8 predicted proteins | sample 011ome_21_FD_133752 | JGI IMG/M metagenome (GOLD analysis project Ga0181559, IMG submission 133752) | Coastal salt marsh microbial communities from the Groves Creek Marsh, Skidaway Island, Georgia - 011508AT metaG (megahit assembly) | ecosystem: Environmental > Aquatic > Marine > Intertidal zone... | reverse complement strand
TGAGCCGCCGCCGCCCGAGTTTTTTTTTGTCGTGACATTTTCGCCCTCAACTGCCCGAGTCTGAGGAGACGAGACACAACACTCTTCAAACAACGCTTCGTCTCCGGTTTCCGTTCGCTCACAACAGTATCTTGTACTTCTCCGCTCGCGGCACGAAACACATCGCGACCGTGCCGTCCCCCTCCAGCGACGCGAACGACCACGGGTCCGCCGCGCTCCACGCCACGCCGCACACGGCGCCCCCCCCCCGCGCGCCGTACGTCTCCGCCGGACCGCCTTCGTCGCGCGCGTCGCCGTCGCCGCCGCGTCGCTTCATCTTCGTTTTTTTTTCGTCTTTTTTTAGTGAAAAATCATCGTCGGCAAAGTCCCCGGGCCCGTCCCGCCACAGCCTCGCCGTTCCGTCCGCCGAGGCGGTCGCCAGCAGCTCGTACACCGGGTTCGCGCACACGCGGCGCACCCAGTGCTCGTGCCCGGCGAAGACGCGCGTCGGCGCCGCCGCGCGCCGCAGGTCCCAGGCGCGCGCCGCGCCGTCGTCGCCGGCGGTGAGCGCGCGGTAAGCGCGCCGCGGGTCGTACTCGACGTCCGCCAAGTGGCACCCCGCGCGCCGGGACGCCGGGGGATTCGGGATCAAAAGCGCGACGCGCATCGTGCGCGTGTCGTATATACTAACGCCGTCCACTCCCGCTGTTACAGGTGACGTGACCACCGCGAACGCGTCCGCGGCGTGCGGGTCCCACGCGCCGCGTACCGACGCCGTCGCGCGTGTCGACGCGAGCGCGTCGTCTCCGCCGCGCTCTCGGCTCTCGGCGACGAGCGCCATCGCCGATCGCGCGCTCGCGTCCAGCTGGAACAGCCGCACGTTTCGGTCGTCCGCCACGGCGAGCGTCCCACCCGTCGCGGGCGCGCTCGGGTCCACGCCGACGCCCACGCGCCAGCGCGCGCACCGCGCCGCGCCGACTGCGGAGTCGGCGCCGCCGACGGGAAACGGCGCCACCGACTCCAGCGACGCGGACCCGGAGGGGTCCGCCCCTTCCCCGGGGACGCGCCACACCGCGCCGCCGTGGTCGGGTGCGGCGGACGAGGGGCCGTGCGTCGTCGCGACGAGCGTGTCCGTCGTGGGGGAGGGCTGCAGGTCCCAGATCTCGGGGTCGTGCTTGTACACGCCGCGCGCCACGAGCGCGTCGCGATCGCGGTCGTGCGCGACGAAATGCACGGCGTTGTTTCCCCGCAGACGCTGCGTGCCCACCGCGAACACGGTCTGCTCGCCGTTCCCGGGCACGGAGGCGATGCACCGCGCGCGTTCGCCCGTGGCGTACGTCGCGCCGGGAGAGGAAGACATCGTCCCGAGGTCGCCGGGACGTGTCCCGCGCGAGTCGGCTGTGCAGTAAGCCGCGGACCGTCCCAGGTTCTTACGTTCGCGGGCATCAAGTGCCAAACCGCCTCGAAAAACGTCGCTTCGCTGCCCCTTCAGCACTGGAGGATAAGCGGGGCGACATTGTCGGACACTCCGCGCGGCGCTGTCGTCCACAAGGCATGTTCCACGGTCGCGACAGCCCGCGGACCCCCGCGAGGCGTCCCATCGCCTCGCCCGGACCTCCGGATGCCTACTCGCCGTTCCCGTCGGCGCGCGCCAGCCCCGGCGCCGCGCTCGCGTCGCACCACCACGCGCTGTCGAACGCGATCGACGCGTCGTGGTCGAGTGGCCGCCGCTCGCCGAGGCGCGGGGCGACGCACCCGGCGCGCGAGGGCCCCTCGGACTGGTCTTCGCGCGCGGCGGAGATGGAGGCGATGCTGGAAAGAAAGCTGGAGCGCGCGGATTCGACCCGCGGCGGGGACCCGTGGCGCGCCGCCGCGACCCCCGACGCTCTGAACGTCGCGCGCGACCCGGCCCCACATGTCGATCGCGGCGAGTCCCCGGACGAGCTGCGGCGCCGCGTGCGCGAGCTGCAGGCGCGCCTGGCGCGCGCGGAGCGGGAGCTCGCGAGCGACCGCGCGCGGCGGGCCTCCCGCGAGACGCCGACGGGGGCTGCGTATACGAGGACCGCGAACGCCGAGCTCGCCGCGCTGACGTACGAGAACGAGCGGCTGCGACGCCGGTGCGCCGAGGCGGAGGCGACGAGCGCGCGGCTGCGCAGCGCGGCGGCGCTCGACGCGGCGTCACCGGGAAGAGGCGGGTTCCTTTCAGCCTCGCCGCGGTATCCTCCGTAGATAACTAGCTCTAGAGAGCCCGATCGATCGGGACACCGGTACGAAAGAGCCGATAGCGAGTAGAGCGCAGTAGTAAACACACACGAACGAAACGACGCAAAAGCCTTCGCGACACTCACTTACTTATTGTCGCGACGTATCACACGTCAAGCGTCGGTTATGCCGACCGCTGCTACCTCAAAAAGTCCTGGCCCCGAGACAAGACGCGCGCTCGGAAGACGCGCGCGTACCGTCAAACGCGGAGGCTCAGAAGAAAGCCCCGCCGGGCGAGTCGTCCAGCAGATCCGCGATCATGCCCAGGTGCTGGAAGTCATCCTCCAGCCCGGGCGAGGGGTGCGCGCCGTAGGGGCCCGGCGCCGCGCCCTTCCCAGGCGGCGTGCGCAAACCGAGCCCGGGGGGCATGCCGGGCGGCGGCGGCGGCGGCGCGCCCGGCGGCGGCCGCGGGCCGCCCGCCGCGCCGGCGTACGACCCGGGGGGGACCAGGTCCGAGCCGTCGCGCGCCTGCCCCGGCGGCGGCGGCCCGCGCGGCGGCGGCGGCGCGGTGCCGTCCGTGGGCGGCGGGCCCGGCGGGAGCGGCGGTGCCGCGCGCGCGCCCGCGGGCGGCGGCCCCGGCGGCGGCGGCGGCCCTCCGAAGGCGCCGCCGCCGGAGCCCGGCTCCTCGCGCGGCCCCGACATGCCCGGCGGCGGCCCGCGCGCCGCCGCGCTCGGCGCCTCGCGCTCCGCGTCCAGCCGGTCGTTCGAGCCGCGCCGCGCGGGCGGGGACGAGGACCCGCCTCCCGCGACTGCCTTAGCGTTCGCGCCGTGTCCCGCGTGGCCAGCCTGTCCCGCGGCCGGCCCGGCGCTCAGCGCCTGCTCCAGCTCGCGGCGCAGCGCCCGCGCCTCCTCCGTCTTCTCGGCGAGCGCCGCCTCGAGGCGCGCGGCGTGCGCGCGAAGCGCCGTCGCCTCGACGGCGCCCAGCGCGCCGTCGCCGGCGGCGAGCTTGGCGCCCTCCGACCACAGGCTCGCGGAGGCGCCCGGCTTTTCGGCTTTCGCGCCCGCGCCGCCGCCCAGGGACGAGCCGGGCGACCCGGCGGCGCCGCCGGCGCCGTCCACGCGCGGCGACGGGAGCTGCTTCTTGGGGGAGCTCGCGCCGCCGCCGCCGGCGAGCGCCTCCGCCGCCGCCTTCGCGCCCTTCTTGCCGCGCTTCGAGAGCGCCTCCTCGAGCCCGTCGCGCGACTCCGCCTTGTCCGCGCGCGAGGGCGACTCGGGAACGGCGGTGGACGCCGCGGAGGCGGTGCGCGAGAGCGGGCGCGGCGCCGGGAGCGCGATCCTGGACTTGGCGTCCGCGGGGGACGCCGGCGCCGAGCCCGAGTGGGGCGAACGCGCGCGCGCGGCGCGGGGGGGGGACTCATCCTCGTCGTCCGAGTGCGACCCCGTCGCCGAGAGCATCTCGGCGTCGTCGCCGGAAACGGAGCTCTCGGCGGCGGCGGCGGCGGCGGCGGCGGCAGCCTTCTCGGCAGCCTTCTCGGCAGCCTTCTCGGCTTCGCGCTTCTCCGCTTCGCGCTTCTCCGCGGCGGCGGCTTCGCGCTTCTCGGCGTCGCGCTTCTCCTTTTCGGCGCGCTCGGCGGCGACGCGCGCCGCCCTCTCCGCCGCTGCCTTCTCCGCCGCCGCCGCCTCCTCCGCCTCCCTGGCGGCGCGCGCCTCCGCCTTGGCGCGCCGCTCCTCCGCCGCCTTGGCGTCCGCGATCGCCTGCAGCTTCGCGCGCTCAGCCTCCTCCTCCGCCGCGCGCGCCGCGAGCTCCGCCTCCTCCGCCTCCTTCTTGTCCTTCTTGCGCTGCTTCTGCTTCGCCTTCTTGCTCTTCTTGGCACCCTCCAGCTCGGCGGCGACGCGCTCCGCCTCCTCCTCCTCCGCGATCAGGGCTTCCTGCATCTTGATCGCCTGCGCCTCCGCGAACGCCACCTCCACCTTGGTCACGAACAGGTGGTGCAGCGCGTACATCTCCACCGCGCGCCGGCCGAGCTCGGCCAGGCGCCGCTCGTCGCGCTCCGCCGCGTCGCCGCCGAAATCCGAACCCTCGGTTTCGGAATCTTCGTCGTCCAGGTCGAACGGCGACGAGCTCGAGGCGCGCTCCAGAGCCGCGAGCAGGTCGCCACACGTCGAGCTCTGCGGATATTTGAATGATTCAAAGCGTTCAAAGCGTTTATGGGACGAGTACGCGTGGTCAGCGTCGCGTCGCGGCGGCGAGAACGTCCGCGAAGGGAAAAAAAAAAGGAAAGAAACGAAAAAGAAACGCGTCGCGTCCCTCGCGCGCGCTCAACGAATACGCAGCCGTAGCCGCGTGTCTTCAAGCGCCGGCACGCTAATATCGACGCATCAGTACGAAGAATGCAATGAGTCTCACCGCGCGCGCGAGGGTACCGGGTTTAAAAACGGGCGCGTGTCGACCGATTTGGGATTCGACCGACGCCGCGTTCGCCGCGTTCGCCGCGTTCGCGCGCGTCGTCGTCTCTTTAAAAACGAGACGAGACATAAAAAAACCGAGACACGCACCGTATTTTGCGCGACGGAGAGCCACACCGCGCGGTTGGGTTTCGAGGAGAGCTTCGCCGCCTCCGCGGGGGGCATGTCCCCCACGTCCAGCGCGCGGCATCCGCAGTACAGCGCGTCCATGACGAGCGTCGACGTCACCTCCTTTTCGTTGAAGAAGCGCTTGACGACGCCCTTCATGAGCGCGTCGGCGCGCTCCGTCGCCAGGCGCGCCTGCGCCACGCCCTCCTCTGACGACAGAAACGCGCGCATGTCCGCCCACCGCTCGGTGTCCTCGCGCGTGCGTAACAAAGCTTCGCGTTTCTCCTCCAGAAAGCGCCGGCAGATGCCCTCGACGTTCGTGAGGTACACGCGCACGAGCTCGCGCCGGTACTGGGGCTCCAGGCACCGGAACGGCCGCGCCGGTTTCTCGTGGATCACCTGCACCTGCGCTTTGATCACGAGCGTGTCCGCCACCGTGAACCCGTCCAACACCTTACTCAACTCCATGAACTTCTTCCAGCCCCAGTCGTGCTCCTTCTTGCAGAAGCGGTGTAACGTGTCGCTGTACTTGCTCTTCTTGGGGTCCTTGTTCACCACCGCGATGGTGAACTGCGCGAAGTGGCTCCACCCCGGCAGGAGCTTGTCGTAGTCCGCGACGCACAGGAACAGCGACAGGTGGTTGTGCACGTCACACCCCTGGGGGTACACCAGGATGTACCTAGGTATCGGAACGCGAGGGGACGTCGCGGGAGACAAGCCAGCGCGTCAGCGCGGGAGGGAGACGCGGCGGAGCGAGGAGGCGCGTTTTTCGTGATTTTCGGCAAATCCCGACGGCGGGCGGCGTATACACGCGCGTCTGCGATGTTGTTCGTTACGCACCACTTCATGCCTCCGACCTCGAACACGTTGCTTCGAAGCTCGCGCTTGGAGATCTCCGAGAAGTTCTCGATCTTCCACGTGAACTTGCCGTACAGGTCCATCGGTTGCGGGCCTGCGGAGGGGGACGCACGGGGGAGGCGCGTCAGCCGGCGACCGGAGGGAGCAGCAATCTTTCGGCGTCGGCTCGCGAGACGGCGTTTGGGATCGGCGCGTATCGGGGCGCATCGGCGAGTCAGGACTCGGGAAACGCGAAAAAACCTGCGAAAAGCGAGTCGCGACATGGATTTACGCCGACCGTCGCGCCGGCGTCGCGCGCGGCGCCACGCGCCGCGCGATCGTCGCCGGTCGCGTCCCGGAGCACGCACCGATAGAATCCTCTTCGCCCCAAGGTCCGGTGATTTCTCCGACCCCATCGAGGGGCCCTCGGCGGGCGCGCCACTCCGCATCCGCGGGGCTGTCCGGCGTCACAGTGAGGCTTCCATCGCCCTGGCGCTCCGAAGACGCCACACCCTTGGACGAACTCCCACCGCCAGCGCCTCCGGCGCCGCCGCCTCCGCCGCCGGCGCCCCGGGGCCCGGAGCTTCCCCCGCTAGACATCGTGTTTCGACGGTTCACTCGCCGTAAACCACCGCCACCGCCACGCGGCTATGCGTGTCCGGTCTCTGATTGCCACCACGGCAAAATCCTCAGTTTCGGGGCGAAGCGCGGGGCCGGGAAAACCAAAGCGAGAACAACTGAAGAGAGGGGCGACTACAAGCGAGCCCGCAGACTGGGCGCCCATACGAAAAGTCGAAAACTCCCTCTCTTTCGCGCAGGTTTCTTCTCAGCACGAGTACCGTCGCAGGCGCGCGACGTCCTCCACTCGCGTCGACGCGCCGCGCTCGACTCCGCGTCTGCCTCCGTTCGGTCGCCATGGTGCTCCGCAACGCCCTGGCCCGCGCCGCGGCTCCCCTCCGCTGCGCCGCGCAGGCGCAGCTCTCTTCCGCGGGCGTGATCGGGACGCTCGCCCCCCTGGCGCGCGCGGGTGCGCCTCGCCACTACCGCAACCCGGTGGAGAACGAGCTGTACGACCGGTCGCGCCAGGAGTACTCGCTGGGCAACCGCGTGCCCTCCGTCGCCGCGGACGCGTGGATCGCCCCCAACGCCACGCTCGTCGGCGACGCCGACGTCGCGGACCAGTGCTCGGTGTGGCACGGCGCCGTGCTCAAGGGCGACCTCGGGCCGGTGCGCCTGGGGGCGTTCAGCAACGTACAGGAACGATGCGTCATCGACGCCGCGGGGTGCGTCGAGCGGATCCCGCGCTTCTCTCCGACGCCGACCGTCTCTGCGCGCGCGCGCGGTCCCGCTCGAGAAGCGATGGAAGCCACGCGCGCGCCGGACCCGCGTGACCCTCCCCGCGAGGACGACGCGGGGTGGACCCGAAATCCACACATCCCCACGCTCGCGCGACGACGATCGGACGCGTGATCGGACTTTTTACGGGTCCACGCGCGAAAAGGGTTTAGATTCGCCGCGTTCGAACGCCGAGACGCCCGACACTGACGACCCCGTCTCCGATCATCATCCACGCGAACCGAACCCCTCTTTCCTTCCCTCTTCTTTCCCTCGGCACAGCGCCGCGACGCGCATCGGTCAGTACGTGACCATCGGGACGTGCTCGTCGATCAGCTCCGCGGTGGTGGAGGACAACGTCCTGGTCGGCGCGCGGAGCGTGCTGGGCTCCGGGTCGTACGTCGAGGCGAACGCCGCGCTCGAGGCGGGGACGGTGGTCGAGCCCGGGCAGCTCATCCCTTCCGGGCAGCTGTGGGGAGGCAACCCCGCGCGGTACGTGCGCGATCTGGACGGGAACGAGGTGCTGGAGATCCAGACCATCGCCAAGAATGTCTACGGCGTCGCCGCCGACCACGCGGACCAGCAGACGCCCTGGGGGCTCGACTACGTGCAGGCGGAGGCGCTGCGACGAGCGCTCGGGCGCGAGTGAGCGGCGGGACGTTTGAGCTATCCTATACGTGTGCGATATCTCAACCGTCGGTTGTCTGTGACATTCATAAAAAACGCTACCGTGTTATACCGTGGTCGTACCTCGCGAAAAGAAAGAATCGCGCGTACTATTCGCGCGCGCGGCGTTCGCTCCGTCGCGATATACGGCGACGGACGCGATCTACGCGATCCCGTGGGGATCGTCGGGAAGGTCGTCGGTGTATCCGAGCGCTTCTGACGCTTCGAGACGCGTCGCTTGCACCCACGGAGCGCCGTTCGCGCGCGCCCAAATCAGAACCTCGAGCTTCCCGCGCTCCACCGCTTTCGCGCACGTCTTCTCGTTCCACGGACATCCGTTCTCGCGCGCCCACTTCAACGTCTCGAGTTGGCCGCCCTCCGCCGCGAGCCAGCACGTGCTCTCGGCCCACGGGCAGCCGTTCTCGCGCGCCCACTTCAGAATCTCGAGGTGGCCGTGCTCCGCCGCGTGCGCGCACGTCCCCTCGTTCCACGTGCAGCCGTTCTCGTGCGCCCACTTCAGCACCTCGAGGTGGCCGCCCTTCGCCGCGCCCGCGCACGTAAACTTGTTCCACGGGCAGCCGTTCTCGCGCGCCCACTGAAGCACCTCGAGGTGGCCGCCCATCGCCGCGTTCGTGCACGTATTGGTGCCCCACTGGCAGCCCTCCGCGCGCAACCACTTCAATATCTCGAGACGTCCATGCTTCGCGGCTTCCGCGGACATCATTTTATCCCACCAAGCACAGCCTTCCGCATGAGCCCACTTCAGTATTTCGAGGTGGCCGCCACCCGCCGCGTACGTGCACGTCCAGTGGTCCCATGGGCAGCCCTTCGCGCGCAACCACTTCAGCATCTCGAATTTTCCGGAATGCGCCGCGTTCGCGCAGGCCTTCTCGTTCCACGGACAGCCGCTCGCGTACATCCACGCGACCAAGTCAGTGGTGTTGTGGCATACGGCAAGGGCGAACACATTCTCATCCCAAGGGCAACCTTTCGAGCGCGCCCACGCCATTACCTCGACAGGCCGGGCCCCCAAGACGTACCCCACGCCCGAAGGGTGATTCATCGCTATTGCTGCACACAAGTACGACCTTTCTCCGACCTGGCCGCGGTCAAACAGCCGCTCCAGGGTTCCCAAGCATCCGTCCTCGATGGCTTGGTCTACATCCAGGTTATCCACGAAACGTCCCGACTTCTCCACCGCGGCGCGCATCCCGCGGCTCACCATGCGAAGAAGCGCGAGGTCCCTGGGATCGGGCATGTGTTTCACTGACATCACGTGATCCACGACGATGTCCAAAGGAAGTCCCGGGATGACGTCTTTCGCGCGCGTCTCGACTCCGAGCACGAGCGTCCCCATCCACGGTCGCGCCGCCGCCGCCGTTTTCCCGCTCGTTCTGTCCGGAAGCACCTCGAGCGCGTCTCGAACGACACGCCCGCGAATCGCGGCGGCCGCGCCGTCGTGAAGGTGACTGGAGACGTACACGTCGACGCCGAGCCACGCGACGCTCGCCGCCTCGCGCATCTTTCCGGCGATGCCCCCGGTCACGTCCGCCGCGCCGCCGGCGAGATCGACGTTTGCCGACGTGAGCGCCGCGGCCGGCTCCGAAGTCGCGGCGTCGGAGAACGCGACGCCGCCGTCGTCGCGCACGGACGCGACCTTCGCGACGCGCGAGGCGTGCCACGGGACGTCCTCGGCGTCGTTCGCGGGGTGCCCGTCGACGCGCACCTCGCGAATCAGCGTCAACGTCGCGTCCGTCCGCGCGCGCTTTGGCGCGCCTCGCTCGCCTTCCCCGCGCGCGCGCGCGCTCGGCTTCGGCGGGGGCTTGTCGAATATCCCCGGGACGTCCGTCACGAACACCGCGCGCTTCGGGCGGAACCAAGCGCAGAGCTCGCGCACGACGACGTCGCCGGACAAGACGGCGCAGTCTGTGTCCGCGTCGAAGCACACGTCGCCGTGGAGCACCGGCACGAGGCCCGCGTCGAGCGTTTGCGTCGCCGCCGCCTTCGCGCGAGGCGAGGTTTCGGAGTCGAGGGTCTTCCCGCCGCCGCGCGTCGACCACGCGCCGTACGGGGACACGCCCACCGCGGGCACGCCCGCGTCGACGAGCGCGGAAACCACCAGCGAGTTGAGACGGCGCACCGCGTCGCGGGTCTTGGCGATCCCGAGTCTCAGCCTCCGGGTAACATCGTTCTCCGGGGCCCGCTCCTGGAGCGCCCCCGCGCCTCCGCGCGCGACGCCGTACGCCTTGGCGTGCTGGTGGCCGAAACTGCCCGCGCCATGGACTACGATGACTTTCGGGGATTTTCCCTCGGCGTCGCGCAGCTCCTCGATGGCCACGGCGATGGTCTCCGCCACGGACCGCAACGCAGGTTCGTTTAGGGACGCGACCGCGCTGTCCTTGTGCGTGATGGCCGCTCCGCCGAGCTTCACCACGAGCTCCACGTCGCGGCGTGGCGGCGGGGGGGAACCCGCGTCGTTCACGGAAGCGAGTCCGGGCGGTATTCGCTCGAACGAATCGTCGGACATGGCGTGCAGCGGAAGAAGGGTGCTACGTGCGCGGCACGGAAATGACATCGACACTTCCACTGCAATGGGTTAAGCCACTGCGGTTCTATCCGCTCCTGGATAACCAGAGGAGGGCCATATCAGTATGCGCGCGGGGTTCGTCGGCACGCGCGTGACGGGGGCGGTGGGGGCGACGCGCGCGCGCGTGAGACCGGCCGCGCGTCATGCGCGCGTCTCGCGCCCCGCCGAGGCGGTGCGCGTCGAGCGCGGGGGCGTTCGCGCGCGCGGGGTCGGGGAGAGCAGGGAGGGCCTGGGGCGGGCGCTGCAGACGGGGCAGCGCGCCTTGGTGGCGTTCGGGGTGGCGGCGTGTCTGGCGTGCGGCGTCGCCGCACCCGCCGCGCTGGCGCAGAGCCGGGACGAGTTCTACATCGAAGACATCCCCCAGGGCCTGAGCAGCGGGGACACGGGCGCGAAGGGGCAGAGCCTGTCCAGCCTGGTGCGCGGTGCCAACACCAAGGAGATCGAGAAGTGCGCGGGGAAGTGCATCGTGACCTGCACGCGCGGCGGCGGCGGCGCGCCCGGCCTGGGGCCGCTGTCCGTGCGCAAGGCGCCGGTGGTGTTCAAGGAGGGATTCAGGAGCCGTCAGTACTGCCTCAACGAGTGCACGGAGATATGCAGCATCACCGTCAACGGAAGCAAGTCCGGGCGATAGGCGGCGCGTCGCCGTGGCGACGCGCGCGAACGAGTGCCCACTCTCGAGAGGAGACGATTTCGAGTTTGTATGAAAGAGCATTTAGTCTTCAATTGTTGTGTAAAACGCGTTTTTTCAAAGCATACTTTGCCAACTGTTCTCGGCCAAGATGGCCAAGTTCAGGACAGGTCTGCTCGAAGAGGGGTAACTCCAAGATCTGCTTAACGGCCACGCAAAGGCTGCCAAGGCCGAAACGCGTCTTAAACGCCTCAGTGCCTGCCACCTTTTCGGCAATCCTCGAGAGGGCGAGTCCGTCTCTGTTGTCGCGAAGCGCCTCGACGACGGCCGAAGTGCGAGCCTTTAGAGCCTCCTCCGCCTTCGCCGCCTTCGCCGCGGCCTTCGCCGCCGCCGCCGCGTCAGGAACCGGCTGCTCGGCGCTTTTCCACTTGTTCGGATCCGCGCTCAAAACCTTGCGCGCCGCGTCGCTCATCTCCGTCTCCTCCACCGAAGTCGGCG
>Ga0181559_10006201_pt1 | contig 11317 bp, 5 predicted proteins | sample 011ome_21_FD_133752 | JGI IMG/M metagenome (GOLD analysis project Ga0181559, IMG submission 133752) | Coastal salt marsh microbial communities from the Groves Creek Marsh, Skidaway Island, Georgia - 011508AT metaG (megahit assembly) | ecosystem: Environmental > Aquatic > Marine > Intertidal zone... | reverse complement strand
GGCACTCGGAAAACACACGCACGACACGTTCCAAGCTTCCAACGTTCGGAAGGTTCGGTTCGGTACTTCGTCTCGCGATGTCGAAAGGTTGATGAACTGGCTTTTGGGACCATGAAACGACAAACGAGTGTGCGTTTTTTTAGTTGCGTTTTTTCGTAGGTCGGAGACAGGCTTTAGAGATCTTTTAGTCTTGAATCTATGAGAGAAATGTCGAACTGGATGATGTAGAACCCCTTAAAGTTAGGGGTTAATGACACACAAACACCCCGAAACCGCATCCGCGCCCCCCGTCACACCCCCTGATCGCGCGGCTACGTTTCTTCCCGGCGCCCGACGGGCTCGTTTCGACGTCTCTGGGGCTCCAGGGACGTTCGGACCGCGTAACCCGCCGGCGACCGCCGACCCCGCCGAGCGCGCATCCCCGGCGACCCCGTACGCGCCGCGGCTTGGGAGACGGAATATCTTGTCGGACAATCCGCGCCGCGCTTCTGCCGCCGCGGGGCGCGAGACGCGAGCATGTCCCCCGAGCGCGAGGACCTGCGACCGTACGTCGGGCCGACGCCTTACTGCAACTGGGTGATCAAGGACCGCGTGATGGCGGGCGGGTACCCGGCGTGCCTGGACGATGAGGAGAACGATGAGCTCTTGACTGTACTCCTGCGCGACTTGGGGATCGACACTTTCGTGTGCTTGCAGAGCGAGGTTTGGCCGGACGTTCCCGACGCCGCGTGGCGCGCCGGGCGCGCGCCGAGGCCGTACACGCGCGACATCCGGCGCCTGATGAGCTCGGGCCGCGACGCGCTGCCGAACGCCAAGATCGACTTCCTGCACCTGCCCATCGTGGACGGCAGCGTCACCTCCGACGACCTCGTGGATCGCTTCTGCGACGACCTCATCGGTAAGGTGCTCTCCGGCCGGCGGCTCTACGTGCACTGCTGGGGCGGCCACGGGCGCACCGGGACCATCATCGCGGTCATGCTCGGGCGCATGTACGACGTCACCACCGCGCAGGCGCTCGCCAGGACGCAGCAGCTGCACGACGTACGGGGCGACCCCCAAAACGTGGGGAGCCCCTCGACGCCCGTGCAGGTGGCGCAGGTGCGACGCCTGCTCGCGCGCGCCGAAAACGAAAAGCAAACGCCGCCGTCGGCGGCGGCGGCGGCGACGGCGGCGCGCCTCGAGGCAGAGCGCGTCGAAAAAACGCGGCGGCGCGACCTCGAGCGCGAGGAGGGCATCGCGCGCGCGCAGAGACGCGCGGTCGAGAAACGAGCCGAGGTGGCGCGAGCGCGCTCGTACTCCGGGGTGAGAACGCCGCGCACGCCCGTACTCGCGGGAGACACGCCGACCAGGCGGTGGCGGTGAGGAAGCGCGTCGTGTCATTCTCCTCCTCGCGATCGTTCGCGAAGAGATGTCTTGTGTTGTCGTATGTCATATTGTCGTGTATCAGAAACATACGTAGCTCCGTGCGATATGCGCCGTATGGGTCGGTCGTGTGAACACGCGCGCGCGTGACGCGCGAACCGCGCGCGGCGCGAACGAAGAGAAGAAAGAGCTCGACGCGCCCTCTGCGATTTTTGCGAGCATTTCCAGAGCACGAACGCGGACCCCGACCTGCGTTTCGAAACGCAGGCTCTTCCGCCCTTTCTTCAGCGCCGCATGAGCTCCGGAGGCAGGGGCGGCGCGGTGGGGTGGTGGTCCTCAGCGGGGGCACCGCCCGACGCGGCGGCGGCGCGGCGGTGCTCCCCGGCCCGCCTCTTCGCGCGCAGCGACGCGCGCACCTGCAGGTAGTCCTGCACGACGGCACACCGGTTTAAAAAGCAGTGGGCTGCGAACGAGGAGCCGCAGCACTCGGGCGCGGGGTCCAGGCCGTACTTCTCGCGCAGCCACGCGCGCGAGCGCCAGGTCACGAGGCCGTCGAGCACGCCGAGCGTGCACACGTCTATGAACCACAGGGAGACGCACTGGTCGCAGTCCACGTCGCAGGAGCACGGGGGAAAGACCGTGGGGCGGTCCGTCGAGAGCGCTCTCACGGTCTTGCCGTACAAGCAGGCGTGGCAGCAGAGCCCGCAGAGGCAGACCTCGGCGGCATCAGGCTCCGTGGCGCACCCGCAGTGCAACAGCTCGCTCTGCCACCTCGTCTCGGACGACATCGCTGCGCCGCGAGGCGGGAGCACCGCGTGCGTCTCGTTTTGGCGGGAACCCAACCTCTCGGGAACTCGAAACTTTTAAGATAGATAGACTAACAACTAACGTACCTCACTCCCAGCTTCTCGGCGGCGCTTTCCAGACGTCCAGCGCGTAGAGCCTCCCGTCCGCGTCTCCGACAAACAGCTTGCTCTCGCCGTGGAACGCCATCGCGGTGAGTGGCGCGAGCCCCGCGAAGTGCGCCACCTCGCGCCACACGCGCGCGTCGAACGCGCAGACTCCGTCCGCGCCGCACGTCGCGAACCAGTGCGGCTGTCGCGCGCCCGCGCTCGCGCACGCCGCCGGGGCGGCGTCGAGTCGCAGCGCGCGAACGCAACCACTCGCGTGACCACTCGATCGGGCGTCCCAGAAACGGACCGTCCGATCAGCGCCGGTCGTCGCGATCAAGCCGCTCGTTCCTTCGCCGCTCGGGAAAGCGATCCCGGTCAAAGCGCCGGCGTGGCCGACGAAGGACGCCTTCGCGACGCCGCGGCGCGCGTCCCACAGCAGCGCGACGCGGTCGGCGCCGCACGACGCCGCGACGTCGCCGTCGACGCCACCCAGCGCGAGGCCGGTCACGCGACTGGTGTGGCCTCGTAACAACACGTGCCGTGGCGTATTTCTTTCGGTATACGTACGGTAGTCTTCTTTGAAAACGTCGTCGTCGTCGTCGACGACGTTCCCGTCCACCGTCCACAGACGCACGACGCCGTCGTCGCCGCCGGAGAGGGCTTTGCCGAGCAGCGCGCCGTCGCCGTACGCGGCGGCGCGCGCCGCGCCGGCGTGCGCCGGGAACGCGGCGCGCTCGACGCCGGTGACGACGTCCCACTCGACGACGGTCCCGTCGCCGCGCGCCGCGAGCGCGCGCGTGCCGTCCGGCGAGGCCGCCACGCCGTGCACGGCCGCCGCCGCCGCCTCCCGCGCGCCGGACCGGGCGGGGGCGAACGACGAGGTCACCCGCCCCGCGTCGCGCGCGCCGGCGGAGACCACGCGCACGTACCCGTCGGCGCCGCCCGTCACCGCGGGCGCGCGCTCGGCAGCCATCTCGGTGCCGGTGGTGTCGCGCGTGGGCGAAGGACGCGCGTGGGCGAAGGACGCGATGCAGGTCACGGCGCCTTTGTGCGCCTGGCCGTCGAACGCAAACGGGTTGGGCCGCCGCCGCGCGTCGCGCCGCCGTCGCGCGTCCCCTCCGTCTCCAGTCTCCCCTCCGCGAGTCGCGAGTCTCGCTTCGTTTTGATTCCGTGATTCGGACGCGTCCGAGCACTCGCTCAGCGTCAGCGACTCGCTCAGCGTGTGCCCCCTCTTAAACAGGTTCGGGGCCTGGGGGCTCTGGCCCATGGACGCGGAGCCCTCCCTGCCGAGCCAGCCCCACACCGACACCGCGCCGGTTTCCACCCCCGCCAGCAGCCGCGACGCGTCCGGGCTGAGCCGCGCGCCGCCCAGCCGCGCGCCGTGGTTCACGCTGAGCACCACCTCGCCCGTCTTCGCGCGCCACAGGCGCGTGGTGCGGTCCGCGGACGCGCTGAGTATCAGCGCGAAGTCCTTGGAGTACGAGACGTCCACGACCGGGCCCAGGTGTCCGGCCAGGATCCCCAAGTGCGTGCCCGTCTCCAGGTTCCAGAGCATCACCGAGTGGTCCAGCGACCCGCTCGCCGCGCACGCCGCGCCCGCCGCGTCGCGCCCGAACGCGACGCACGTCACCTCGCCGAGGTGCCCGGTGAGCCGCAGCACCTGCTCGGGCGCGCCGTGCGCGTCGCTCGCGCGCGACGCGAAGGATCGGATCGAGCGCACGTCCTCCTTGCCCTCCGCGCGGCGGCGCCACCGCGCCGCCGCGCTCCGGGAGGCGGACGACAACACCGCCGCGGCGGCGTCCTCGGCGTCGGCGCCTTCGCCGTCGTCCAAAATCGACCACACCTGCAGCGTCTTGTCCGCGCCGCCGGTCACGAACACCGAACCGTCGGGCGCGCACGCGACGCTCGTGCACGGGCCGGCGTGTGACGTCCCCGTGGCGCGCACGCGCCGCGGCGGCCCGCTCGAGAGCACGTCCCAGCACACGGCGACGCCGTCGTCGCCGACGCTGAGCAGCTCGCCCGCCTCCGGCGCCAGCGCCAGCGCGTTCACGGCGGCGCGCCCTTCGGCGTCGTGCACCAGCACGTCGCAGGCCCTGCCCAGCTCGCCCTCCACGTGCCAGACGCGGACGGTGCCATCCAGCGAGGCGGTCACCACGCGCACGCCGTGCTCGGAGACGACGCCGGCGGAAACTTGGCCGTACGCGTCCTCCGTCCCAGCGGAGGCGTCCCGCGACGCGGCGCCTCCAGGGATGACCACCGCGGAGGTCACCGCGCGCTCGTGACCGCGCAGCCGCGCCGCGCACTCGCCCGTCTGCGCGCTCCACACGCCCACGAGACCGTCCTCGGCCGCGGTCACGAACGCGGCGTCGTCGATCCAGCACGCGCGCGTGACCGGCTCGGCGTGAATCTCGGCGTCGCGGAACTCGGCGAAAACCGCCTCGTCGGGGCGGTTGCTCCACAGAAAAAGAAAAGCCTCCCCCGGCGCGGCGTCGGCGAAACGGTACGCGCCGAACGCGACGCTCGCGGACGTCGGTTCGGAACCGTGGGGAGGCGGTACCTCGGGAGGCGGCGCGAGCCTCCGGACGATCGCCTCTGCGGCCGCCCCCGGCTCGGCGTCGCCCGGCGCGTTCATGGCCACCTGCAGAATGGCGTGCGGTCTCCGCGTCAGCGCCGGCAGGTTTCTCCAGACCAGGTGCCTGTAGGCGACGACGTCGCCGTGCGCCGAGCGCGCGTCCCCGAAGGCGTCGCCCATCCACTTCTGGAAGGCCGCCCGGTCGTACTGCGGCAGGTCCAGGACGCACGCGTGCCTGAGCGCCTTCTCCGCGACGCGCTTCGCGGCGAAGTACGCGCGCGAGCCCGGGCGCGCGTCGCCGCCGTCCCACTCCGCCAGCCACGGCGGGCGCGGGAACCGCAGCGCGCGGTCGAAGTCGGCGACGAGCGCCGCGCCCTCGCCGGTTTCGAGCTTGGCTTGCAGGAAGGAAAAGTCGCGGAACAGCGCACAGAGCTCGCCGAACCGCCGCGCTTTCGCCAGGTAGTACGGCAATAAAGCGAGCGCGTCGCACACCAGGTGGTGCTCCTGGAACGCGGACGCGTTCATGAACCCGCCGTCGCCGTCGCGCGCCAGCGCGTCGGGCGCCAGCGCGCGCCAGCGCCGGAGGAGCCCGCGCCCGGGCGACCGACGCGGCTGGAGGATTCGAGAATCCGAAACCGACGCCTCGGCGTCGTCCGCGTCGCCGTCCGCCGCGGACGCGTCCCGCGCCATCTCCCGCGCCAGCGCGTCGAGGGCCAGGCGTCCGTCACGGTCCGCGGCGTCGAGCGGAACCGAGGCGTTAGGGTTTAGGGTTTCGGGGCGCTCCGCCTCGAGGGGCTCCAGCGCGTCCAGGTCGCCGTAGTACTCGGCCAGCATGCGGAACGCCGCGCGGCGCGAGGGCTCATCCGGCGCGTACCGTTCGAGCGCGACGTCGGCGGCGAGGTCGCTCGCGGCGCCGAAGGTTCCGTCGAACGGCCCAGTGATGAAGTCGCGCGCGGCGTGCAGGAACGCAGGCGTGATGAACGCATCGAGGTACGTTTCCTCGTCCTCCCCCAGCGTCACCGCCACGAGGGCGGCGACGTCCTCGGCGGTGAGCGATTTACGCCCGAGCGCGACGGCGGGAAGCACCAACGCGAGCGTCGGTTTCGGGAACGCGCGCTCGAGTGATTCGAGCTTCTCGCGTAACATGCCTCGGTGGTCCTGTGGGAACGCGCGCTTCTCCACCAGCCGCGCGATGTCCACGGCGTCCGTGTCCATCGTGAGCAGGCGCTCCACGAAGCACTTCGCGTACGGGAGGTGCGCGACGCCCGGCGTCGCCAAAACCGCCGAGACCAAAGCCTCGTCGAGCTCCGCGAAGACGCTCCGCGCGTGCTTCGCGACGTACAGTTTGCGCTCGGCGTAGCTCATCGGCCGCAGCGTGAGCGGGCGCGCGACCGAGTCGAACAGGCACGCCGCGAGGCCCGCGATCTGCGCGCGCAGCAGGCGGTCGGGCGCGTGCTTCGCGATGCCCTCCTCGGTGAGCAGCGCGTTCTGAGGCGCTCCGGGACGCTCCGAGACGAGCTCCCGCGCGAGCGTCTCGTCGGCGCCGCGCGCGCCGCAGATCACCTGGCACCCCGTCGGGATCTCGCGCTCGTGCACCATCCACGCCAGCCCGAGGGGATTCTCCACCGCGGTGGCGTCGTCGATGAACACGGCGACCCGGCGCGTCGGGCCGATCGTCGCGCGGACGGCGTCCAGGAACGCGCGGCGAGCGCCGTTCACGGTTTCCGGGACTTTGTTCGAAAGTTCGAAAGCCGACTCCGCGTCGCCGAAGCCGCCCGAGCGTATGGGGACTAAATGCCCATACGCGCGCCGCGCCGCGGCGAGTTGCGCGGTGAGCCGCGCGAACACGCGCGTGGGCGTGAGCGGCGCGCCGCCCACGTTCGGGAACACGGAGAGCACCACCACCTCATCCCTGGCGCGCCCGTCGAGGTTGCCGAACGACCGGCGGCACTCCCGCGCGCACCGCTGCACGACGCTGGTGACGCCGCGCCCCGCCAGCCCGCTCAGGCAAATCACCTTGGGCCTCCCCAGTTTCACGCAGCGCGTGATGGTGTGTTCGGGGACGCCCCTGTTGAAGTACACGGGCAGCGCGTTCTGCAGCGCGAACTCGGGCTGGCGCTCGTGCCACGCCACGATGTCCCTCGCGGGGTCGGGCGCGAACTCGTACGCGACGCGCGCCCAGACGTCCTCGAGCGCGGCGTCGGCGAACGCGCCGAGGCCGGCGGCGTGCGCCGGGACGCCGGCGACGAAGGCGCCCGAACGTTCCGGGTTCGAGCCCGGCGCGTACGCGCAGTCGTACACGCGCACGGAGACGTTGGGGTGCGCGTACAGCGTCGACAGGAACGACGCGACGCGCTCTCGCTCGTACGGGTCCGAGCTCAGGAACTCGTCCGCGTCGCGGGGGGGGACGTTTTCGAAAAACGAAGCGCCGCGCGCGTACGCCAGCACGTGCTGCTCCGTCTGCAGAGACGCGCGACGCGCCGCCGCGCTCGAGGGAAGGTCCGAGACCCCGGATGACATCCCGGGAGGGGCTTTCGAGGCTTTCGAGGCTTTCGAAGAGGCTTTCGATCGCGCGTCGGACGCGGCGGAGCGCCGACCCGACTTGGAACTCGCGCCGACCGAGTCGGCATCGTCGTTTTCCTTCTCCCCGCGCTCGCGCTCGCGCGCTTCCTCCGCCTCGAGCCAGGCGGGCGTCTGCGCCAGGTGCAGCACGTGCGCCATCACCATCTCGCCCCGCGCGTAGTCGCTCGGCGCGCGGCTCAGCCACTCGAACTTCTCGCGCTCGCCGCCGCGCGGGATTTTGTCGACGAACGCCCTGACGCGCGCGTCGCCGTTGAGCTCGGGCTCGTGCTTTCCCGAAACCAGCACCACGTGCACGGCGGCGGCGCGCGCGACGTCCGCAACGCGCAGCGCGTGCCCGGGCCCGCACCCCGCGGCGTCCGACCGCAGGTCCACGTACACGGGCCGGATCCGGCGCGCGCGGCATCGTTCGACCAGCCGCGGCAGCACGGCGTCGCGCAGCGCCACGCGCTCGGCGTCGTGGTCCGGGCCGGCCACGACGTGAATCAGCACCTCGCGGTACCCGTCCTCCTTCGCGTCGCACCGCGCCTCCAGGTTGACGCTGTACGGCGGCACGAACTTGGACACCGCGCACGTCACGTCCACGTGCGCGTCGAGCGCGCCGTACAGACCGGGGCAGTCGTAGTTGAACACCAGCACGCCGGCGGCGCGCGCCGCGCGGTAGTTCTTCCACGTCTCGGCGTCAACCGCGTTCAGGCCGTTCACCACCACGCCGCACTCCAGCATCCGGGACAGAGAGACCATGCGGTTTTCCTGCGAGGACTCCGCGAGCGCGCGCGCGTCGCGAATCTCGAACCCGTCGCGGCGGAGCGCCTCCAGCGTCCCCTCGGTGCCCTCGCGCGGCCTGCCGCGCGCGGGGAGCACCGCCAGCGCGACCCTCGCGACGCTCGGCACGCGGCGAGACGGCTCTTCCCCCTCCGCGCGTTTCCGCTCGCACGGGTGCGGTCCGACGCGACTCAAGCCGGGCGCGCGCGCGGAGGCTGCCGCGTGGTCGTCCGAGACGCGCGGCGCGAAAGCCGAGGCCCGAGGCCCGAGGTCCGACGCGTCGTCCGCGGACGATCCGCCGTCGCCGCGCGCGCTCCGCGCCGAAGACGGCTTCCGGCCGCCGCGGCGGAGGCGAGACGCGAGCGCGCTCGGGAGAGACGCGAGCACGCCCGCGCGTTTCCGGTCCTGCTCCTCGCATTTCTGGTCCTGCTCGCGGTCCTGCTCGCGCGTCTCCTCGTCTAGCATGCGCGCCGAGAGGGCCTCGAGCGCGTCCCGGCGCCATCGGTCGGTGGACACCGAGCGCGCCCTCGACGGGGTGGACGCAGCGCTGTCGACGCTGAGCAGGCTCCGCGAGGAGGGCGAGGCGTCGCCATCAGAGCCGTCTCCCGGAAGACCGCGCACCGCGCCGCGCGTCAACACGCCGCGCTCGGGGGTCATCGAGTCGTCCGACCACAAAGAGGCGTCGTCCGCGGGATCCGACGGCGCGTCTTCGGGCGGCGTTTCCTCGGCGCGTGCCGACACGGATTTCTTCCTGCGAAACATGACGGGCGAACCGTCCACGCCGACCGGGTTCCAAGCCGCTCTCACGCGAGCGCGCGCATGTCCCGCGTCCGGTCGCGCGTCTCTGACGTGTGTGACGCGCGCGCGCGCCGCGACCTCGACGGATACGAGCGCGCGCTTCACTGTGCGCCAGCTCCGAGAAAGTTTTGAAATCCACCGTTAACCGTTTCCGAGGCGACGCCGAGACCCGAGTGCCGAGTCTGGCCGATTTGCTGACGCGCCGGCGACGCGCGCGTCGCCGTTTTTTCGCCGAGCAAGGCGGCGTTCGGACTCGTCTCGATGGATGCTCGGCGCGTCTCCCCAGGTGTGACACTGGTGAGCGCGTCATTGGATATGTACAAACCTCATCTATACGAAGACCTCGCCGTCCCGTCTAAGAGCGCCCGCGCGCGGACCCGGACCGCGACGGTTTTTTTTCCCGTCGCGCCGTCGTCCCTCGCCCTCGCGAATCGCCGCTCGTTCCCGAAAGGTCCACCCGTTCGCGGCGACGCCGCGCCGCGAACGCACCGCCTCTTCTTCTCTTCCCTCTCATCTCTCTACGCAGTACCCGCACGGAGGCGTGGACCGCGCGCGCCGTCTTCTTCTCTCTCTCGAGAAAAGAATCGCGCGATACACGCGCGACCGCCCGATCATTACCAGTTGCCGCCGTTCTCGATGAGCATGGCGAAGAACTCAGCCGGCGCCTTCGTCTTGAGCTCGGCGCCGGCATCCGCGCCAACCGCCTGCCCGCTCTCGAAGGACCACTCGCCGGTGCGGCTCGTCTCCAGGATCTCCTTGCCGTCCAGGGACGCGATCAGACCGCGGAACTCGAGCGTATCGCCCACCTTGTGCGCGTACGCGGCGATGGGCGTGCGGCAGGATCCATCCAGCGCGGCGAGGAACGCGCGCTCGCACTCGACGCCGATGCGCGTCTCCTCGTGGTTCAGCGCGGCGAGGAAGCCCAGCTGCTCGTCGTCGCCGGTGCGGCACGTGATGCCGATGGCGCCCTGCGCCACCGCGGGGAGCATCACGTCGATGTCCAGCACCTTCGTGGCGTGCTCCGTCATGTCCATGCGGTTCAAACCCGCGATCGCCAGCAAAGTGCAGTCCACGACGCCTTCCTGGAGCTTGCGGATGCGCGACTGCACGTTGCCGCGGAAGTTCACGCACTCCAACTTGGGGAACTTGTTCAGGAGCTGCGACTGGCGGCGCAGCGACGCGGTGCCAACCAGCGCGCCGTCGGGGAGCTCGGAAAGGTCGTCGTACTTGACGGAGATGAACGCGTCGCGCACGTCCTCGCGGGGGAGCATGCAGGGCAGGAGGGTGCCCTCGGGAAGGTACGTGGGCACGTCCTTCATGGAGTGCACGGCGATGTCGATGCGACCATCCAGCAGCGCGACGTCCAGCTCGCGCGTGAACAGACCTTTGCCGCCGATGTCCGCCAGGGGCTGGTCCAGAACCTTGTCGCCGGTGGTCTGCGCGGGTCAGAAAACGGGGAGGACGCGTGATCGAGCGTGAGATGCGCGAAGGGGGGAAGGCGTGTGACGTCAGCGAGAGGTCGTGGCGCGCGCGAGGCAGCCGGAGCGCCGAAGGGGTGCGGCGCTTCCTTTTTCAGAACCCAAGTCCGCGCGAAGCAATCTCGGCGGGATCTCGGTTCGGGAAAGGCGCTCCGATCCGGAGCCGATCGCGGCTGTAGACGTACCTTGATGATGCAGATCTCGAGAGCGCCGTCCTCGGCGAGCTCGGGGAAGTTCTTCTTAAGGAGATCGCGGGTCATGTACGCCTGGGCGAGGGCGAGAGGGCTGTGGAGATGCGGAGGGGCGCGCGGGGGTCAGCGGGGGGGTCTGGATAAACAGATATTTCTCCGGGACGACGCCGAAAGCGAAAAATGCCATCATCGGGGGTGGGTGCGCGACGCGCGTCTCGAAGCGCGCGCGCGTGTCCAGTCACCGCACGCGTTTCGCGTGCGCCGCGCAGGTCGCCATCTCGGGATAGGCGACGTACCTGCCGCGGGTGCCAATCTTGACGATGGGCTCGTCCACCTCGGCGACCACGCGCATGGCGCCGCGAGACTTGACGGAGGCGTTAACGCGCTTGGCAGCCTTGGGCATCGCGGCGGAGAAGGAGGAGGAGCGAGCGCTCATCTTCTTGCCGGACGCGGCGGGGGCGACGCGCGCGGAGACCGCGGCGGCAGACATCATGGCGGCCATTGTGATGTGAACGGGACGCTGGCGACGAGGCGAGCGCGTGTGTGTATGTCCGCCGACTCGGCGAAATCGGAGTGCAAATATTGCGGGTGCGTGTCGCTCGGCCAATGAGCGCGCGCCGTTCGTCCAAATGGCGAAGATCGATCGATCTCGAGATCGATCTTCGATTCGGAAACTCC
>Ga0181559_10006199_pt1 | contig 11319 bp, 3 predicted proteins | sample 011ome_21_FD_133752 | JGI IMG/M metagenome (GOLD analysis project Ga0181559, IMG submission 133752) | Coastal salt marsh microbial communities from the Groves Creek Marsh, Skidaway Island, Georgia - 011508AT metaG (megahit assembly) | ecosystem: Environmental > Aquatic > Marine > Intertidal zone... | reverse complement strand
GGGTGCACGGCCCGGGAGAGCACACTCGAAGGGCGCGGCGGGCTGGTGTCGCGATGGCGTCGCCGGACGCATCCGGCGCGCGCGCGAGCGAGACGAGCGCGGAGACGGCAGCGCAGGTCACGGCGGCGTTCCGTGCGGCCGCGCGTGCGCGTCGGGGCCAACACCAGAAACCGGTGGACGTCTTGCGCCGCGCGTTCGCGTCGAGCTGCCCCGGCGATGGACGGGCGAGCCCCGAGGACTTCCGGGTCACGGCGACGAAGCTCGGCCTGGAGATCCCCGTGAAAGACGTGCTCGCGGTGTTCGACACCTCCGAACACGTCATGCGCGACGACGGAGGGAAGGAAAACGCCCTCGCGGGGGAGACGACGCGGTCGAGGGCGGATGAGGAGGACGAGGCGGCTTCCGAGAGGGCGGCTTCCGACGCGTCCCACCCGAACCCGTCCCGCGCGTCGGACCGGTATCTTCTGTCGTACCAGCCCTGGATCGACGCCGCGCTGGGCATCGCCCCCCCACGCCCGGCGCGGGGCGCGCTCGGGGTCCGGCGCTCGCCGCCGAGCCGAGCCCCCCCGAGCGCGCCGACGCGCCGGGGTCCGCTTCTGCCGCACGACCCGCCGGCGAAGCCGGAGGAGACGTTCAACTACCCGCAGTGCCGCACGCCGGTGTTCGCGCCGCCGGGGTGGTCGCACCAGCACGTCTCGCGTGGCGCTTCGCTCCCGGAAAAGACGCTTGAGCTCGATCACGTGCACGGCTGCGGCCCCGGGCTGGTGGACCGCGCCGCGTGCGTCCCCATCGCGTGCGTTCCCGCGCGCGTTCCCGCGAAGCCGCCCAAGCGCGGCGCGGAGATGGACGCGCGCGCGGCTCTGCTGGAGAGCAAGTCGCGCGAGGAGTGCGTGTTCTTCGCCGCGGGCGTGGGCGTCGTGCAGACGCTTCGCGTGGACGAGGCGCGCGACGACGATTCGGTTACCCTAAACGAGGTTACCCTAAACCCGCCCCAGCGGCACTTCCGCGGCCACGCGGACGACGTTCGGTGCCTGGCGGTGCACGAGCGCACGCGCGTGGCGGCGAGCGGCGAGATGGGTCTGGAGCCGGCGGCGATGGTGTGGTCCCTGGACGCACGCTCGGGCGAGCCCGCGCTCGCGGTGCTGCGCCACCCCCGGGGCGCGCGCGCCATCATAGGCGTCGCGTTCGACGCGCGCGGCGACCGGGTCGCCACCGTCGCGGGCGACGACGGGCACACCGTCTCGCTGTGGGCCTGGGACACCGGCGGCCACGAGGTGCTCGACAAAAGCTCCGGCGGGCCGCGCGTCGGACGCATGCTCTGGTCGGCGCGGTCGTACCAGACCACCCCACCCGCGGTCCGGGGCGTGCTCTTCTCGCCGGTCCTGCGCGACCCGGACCTGCTCGTGACCTTCGGCGTGACGCACGTGCGCTTCTGGAAGCCGGCGCCGAGAAACGAAAGCGCGCCGGAAAGCGCGGAGGCGGAAGAGGCGCCGAAAAGCTTTTCGGCGCGTCCGGACGCCGCCTCGCCGCTTTCCGAGCGCGCGCCCTGGCGCGCCCGCGCCGGGAAAAACCTGCGCGTCGAGGATGTATGCTCCGGCGTGTTCCTGGACTGGTGCGCGGCGCTGGAAGGCTCGGACGCGCTTCGCGCGCGCGTGGAGGGCGTGCGCGCCATTCCGCACCTCGACGCGATCCCGGCGGCGGAGGAGGGCCTCCGCCGCGGCGCGCACTTCGTCAGCGGCACGCCCCGGGGGAAACTCTTGTTTTGGGAAAACGGCGACGGCACGGTGCCCGCTCGTGAGATTCCGGGGAGCCGCCACCGCGGCGCCGTGCAGGCGCTGGCGCTCTCGCTGGACAGGCAGCGCGCCGGCGCGCCCCGCCTGCTGCTCTCGGGAGACGCGGCGGGCGCGGTGATGTGCTGGGCGGTGGACCCGCTCTCCGGCCGCGTCGCCGCGCCCCTGGGCGGCGTGTTCCTGGTGGAGACGCCGCCGCCGCTGGTGGAGGCCCCGCCTCCCGAGCGCGCGGACTCCGTGGCGCCCTCCGAGCTGTGGCTGGAGAGCGACCTGGAGAACGAGCCGCTGGACGACGGCGACGGCGACCCGCTGCCGCTGTGGAGCGAGAGCTTCCCCGACGTGCGCGGCCTGGCGTGGTCGCCCTCGGGGAAGTACTACCTGGCGACCACCGCGCAGGGCAGCGTGTGGCGGGTGGACCTCGAGCCCGAGCCGGAGGAGAGCGACGACGACAGCGACGTGGTGACCGAGACGGGCGCGGAGGACGACGGGGACGAGTCTTCCGATACCGACCGAGTCGAGCGCCCGCGCGCGCGGGTGCTCATCCGGGGGCACGACTCCGCCGTCTCGGCGGTGGCTTGGCGCGGCGGCGGGCGCGGCGAGCGGCTGGGGCTCAAGAGTCGATTCGCGACGGGCGCGGCGAGCGGGCGCGTCGTGTGCTGGAACGCCGAGACGCGCGCCGCTATGTTCGCGTTCGACGCCGGCGGGCCCGTGCGCTCCATGGCGTTCTCACCGGACGGGAACCACCTGGCGTGCGGCGTGGACGGGGGGCGCGTGCACGTGTTCAATCTGCGCGCGGACCCGACGCTGGCGCCGCCGAACGACGTGCAGCCCCGCTTCCACGCGAGCGTCGCGGGGGAGCTGCGGGCGGCGGTGACGGCGGTGGCGTACTCGCCCGACGGCGAGCTCTTCGCCGCGGGCGACGGCATCGGGAACCTGGAGCTCTACCGCGCGCGCGCGTCCGGGGCGAACGCGCGCACGTACAGGCGCCGCGCCAAGTGCGTCGGGCACGCCTCGAGCATCTCGCACGTCGACTGGTCGGCGGATGGCTGCGCCGTGCGCAGCAGCAGCACGTCGTACGAAGTGCTTTGCCACGAGGCCCCGAGCGGGCGGCGCGTCACGCGCGAGCCGCGCTTCGCGGTGGACGCGCGCGAGACGAGACGCGAGACGCGAGACGCGAGACGCGAGACGCACGGGGGCGGTGACGAGCGCGGAGGGTGGCACACGTGGACCACACCGCTTGGGTTCGAGCTCATGGGCGTGTGGCCGAAGGGCGCGGACGGCACGGACATCAACGGCGTGTGGCGTTTCGGCGACGGGAAACACGTCGTCTCCGCCGACGATTCCGGGTGTTTGCGCGTGTTGAACTTCCCGTGCGCCACGCGCCGCGCGCCCTCGCTCGCGCACAAAGCGCACTCCTCGCACGTCAGCGCGGCGAAAGTGTCGTGGTGCGACCGGCTCGTCGCGTCCGCGGGCGGCCGGGACTGCTGCGTCATGCAGTGGCGCGTGGTGTCGGCGAGAGGGGTACCAGCGGGCAGCGCGGCGAAGCTCAACGGCTTGTTCGAGCTACGCGGCGTCGGAGAGAGCGAGACGCGAGAGATCGAGGGCTTCGACCGCAGCCTGCTCGCGGATGGCGTCGTGAACGTGAAGACCCTGGACGCGGACACCGCCGCGCTAGTGCGCGGCGGCGAGGTGGCGGTGGAGGCGTCGGACGGCGAGACGTCGTCGGACGGCGGCGACGACGGCGTTTGGGCGGCGGAGCGCGAACGCGACGTCGCCGAGGTGGACGACGTGTACGACGACATGATCAACGACATCGACTACGTCGTCCCCGAGCAGGGCGTGAACAAGCAGGTGCGCACCGCCCACTTCGCGCTGCAGATGCAGCAGCCCGGAAAACCCAAGTCCAAGCTCTGGGCGACGCGCGAGGAGGTTGCCGAGCGGAGGCGTTTGCTGGAGACGGAGCTGCGCAGTCTCGGCCGCGGCGCCGCCTCGGCGGCGGTGGGCGGCGCCGCCGCGCGCGACCGAGCGGAGTGGGCGCCGGCCGCGAGCGTCGGCGACGCGTCGATGCCACCCCCCCCGCCGGCGGAGAAGAAGAACAAGGCGGCCGCGGCGCAGACGGAAGACGCGGACGGGAGTGTGTGACTTTTAAAAGAATAGGTTCGCGGTTCGGTCAGCTCGCTCGTTCCTGCAGCGCCATCCACAAAAAAGACGCGACGAGGCCCGCGGCGCCCGCGACGGCGGTCGCCTTGAACGTCCTCTCGAGCGCGGAGGCGGAGTCGCGGGGAACGTCTAAAAGTACGTCTCCCGCGACAGCCCCGGAACGCGTTTTCTTGATAGGGTTCGCGCCGCCGGCGTCCTCGATGTCGCCGAGCGAGTACTTCTCAGTCTCCGCGCACGCGTCGCACGGAGTGGTCTCTGGCGGCCACGGCTCGCCCGCCGCCGCCGCCGCCGCCGCCGCCGCCGCCTCGTGCGCGCCGGGGTCCATCCCCATGGACCCGCGCCAGAGCCTCGGGACGATCTCCCCCCGTCCCACCGTTCGGCGCAACACGTCGTCGATCTCGCGAGGGGTCACGTACCCGTACCACGCGCCGAAGCACGCCGTCTCGCGGTCCTCGAGGGTCTCCCGCGACCCGGCGCGCGCGGCGCCCCCGAGATCTGAACCCTCGACGCCCCCGCGCGGCGCAAACACCAGCACGTTCCCCGCGTACTTGTGCCCCCCCACGTGCGAGCACCCGCGCACCTCCACCCTGCCGCGCAGCGCGGGGTCCGCGGCGACGGACGCGCGGAACGCGTCGACCAGCGCGGGACCGCACACGCCGCAACGCGCGTCGCGGGAGGCGTGCGTGCACACGAAGATGTGCGCGTGGGAGGCAACGCTGGTGGATTCCGCATCCGCGTCGTCGCCGTCGACGACGACGCTCCGGACGAACGCGGCGATTTCGTTTTTGTCCCGCACGCGCTCGGGTCCGAGCCTGTGTCTCCGCATCTGCGGAAACAAGAGCACGTCCCCGACGGCGTCGCCCGCGACGCCGCCCGCCGCGCCGGGCGCCTCGGCGAGATTAAGCTTCACGCTTCCCACCGCGTTGGTCCCCGCTTCGAACCTGTGGACGCCCCCCTTGTACGTCCCCGAAGCGTCGAGCAGCGCGTCGTGCATGACGACCGCGGGCGACGAAGGCTCGTCGACGGAACCGGGCGCTGGCTCGAACTCCTTGCCCGGCCACTCCACGGCGTCGCCATGCACGAGAAACGCGTGGCAGTCGTGTTGCTTCACCGTCCCCACGAGCGACTCGGACCACATCTCGGTCCGGCGGTAGCCCACCCTGAGGTTGGTGACGGGATCGGGGTCCATCGCCGCGGAGACGCGCGCGGGAGCACGGCGGGGGCGGCGGCGCGCGTGGCGGCGAGAGACTGCGGCGACGAAGCTGTGCGAGACGCGGAACACGCGCATCGCAGACGCCTCGGGCGCGGGAGACAGTGTCTCCGTCCCCGGGCGACTTGGGAGCGAACGAGCGCGGCAAACGACATCAAACCTTTCTAAAAATATTACAAGCGCTTTTGCGTCCCCCGCATTCACGGCGCGACGTTGAAACCTAAGCTCGCCATCTTCTCCGCGCACTCGCAAGCGCACGCGGGCGTTTTCTGCCCGAATATCCCGCACACGCCCTTCACGACCAGCGCGCTCGGGTCTTCGCACGTCGGCGCGCACTTCGTGCCCTTCGGCACCTGTGAATCGCACTCGCCGAGGGCGCCGTTGGCTGGGACCGACACCGAGAAGTCGCAGTGACGGTTATCCCACGCGGCGGGGGGTCCGTCGAACGCGGCGAGACTCGGCGGGTACACCTCGCGGCGACACGCGATCGGGTCTATCGGCGTCGCGGTGCTATTACAGTTCGCGAACTTCGTCAGAAAGGCGGTGGCGCCGAGGAACATGTTCGACGTGTCCGCGTCGGCGGGAACGGTCCAGCCGGTGACGTCTTCGTCGAAGCTCGTTTTGTCCTGAAACAACCCTTCGAAGCTCGTGACTCGGCTCACGTCCCAACCTGGCATGTCAGTCGCGCCACCGTTTAGACAATCCGCGCCGCACCGCGAACAGCAGAAGCGGCCGCTCCCAGACGGGACGGCCGGCGCGACGCACGAAGGGTACAGCGTGAGGTCGGGGTTGACCGTCGCGGCGATGCAGTTATCCACCGCAGATTTGAGTGACACCTTGGAAAAAGGTGAATAAGGCAGGTACGTGCCATTCAGTTCGACTTGAACCGTCTCTACGTCCGCGTCCGACAACAGGTCGGCGTACCACCGGAACTCCGCGACGTCGCCTTTGAAAAAAAGCGTATCCCGATCGGTACCATTCGCCTGGAAGCCGAACGAAAAGGCATCCATCATGTTCGTCGCGGTAAATCCTGTGACTGCGTGTGCGACCTTCGGGCACATGTCGCCGACGGCCACGTCTCCGTTCTGGGACGTTACCAACTGATATCCGGGGTCGCCGGTACCGGCGTGGAACTTGACGCGAATCGCCGCGATGTACGTAGCATCCGCAACGGCAAAAGCAGACGCCGGATATGCACCTCCGTAGTCTTCCGGCGTCCACAACCTCGTGTCGCCGTTCACCTCAGACGCGAAGCCGAAGCCCGTGGAAACGATCGCGCCCCACTCGAACAGTATAGATATCGGAAAATCGACGACGGTGCCGACGGCAAAGGGGCGGTACACCACGAACGCGGTGACGCCGGTTTGCCCCGGAACGCTGGCGAAGACTTCGCGCGCGCCGAGCAGCACCTCCAGTCCGGTGCCGATGACGTCGCCGGCGTCGTTGATCCCGAACCGGAGCGCGTTGTGCCCGTGGATCGCGCCGTTTACGAGCGCCGGCGCCTCCTGCGTCGTGGACTGCGCCTTCAAAAACGACAGCCAAGCGACCCTGTCGACCCACGTCTCGGGTCGGTACGCGGCGTCGAGGTCATCCGCCACGAGGTGCACCTTGAGAGCGTCCAGGCCGACAGGCGGGGCGCACTCGGTGAGCAAGACGGAGTACATCGTGCCCATGAATCCTCTGACGTTATCTGCAGTGTGACTGTGTTCGTCGTATCCGATGGAGATTGGGCCATCGGCGAAGCTCAGGGAAGGTTGTCCTCCCCCCCCCGATGGTGTCGCTCCCCCGGTCGGCGTCCGCTCGACGAGGGCGCCCGGTACCTCGTCCGCGCCGCAACTGCTCAAGCACGTGCTCCACATCTTCGCTTTCGCGGAAACCTGGTCGTAGTAGTACTCGAAGACGTACCGCGCGCCCTCGGTGAACGGTCCGGGACCCTCGACGTAACCGGAAGTCCGACTGTCAATCGGGCCGTTGCACTGCGAGTCCATGTACATATTCCCGACTGACGTGAAGCCGAGGCGATAGCCGCCGCACGAAGAACTGGCGCTGCCGCCCCATAACAGAAGTATCATAGTGGTAGTCGGCGTCGTCCACACCAGGTCGAGCCGGGCGTAGAGCGTCCTGTCCGCGGAAGCGGGAAACGCGTACGACGCCACGACGTTTTTCTGCTTCGAGAACGGTCTGTCACCGCTCGGCATGACGTCTAACACCGGCGCGCACGTGGGGACGTACCCGTACGGCCGGTTGAAGCCTTCGCCGCTGGGCAGGAACGAGAATCCGGGAACCTCGGTTGGGACGTTCCGTTGATAGGACCAGATGTTGGCCTGGCCCGTTGCCGCGCCGATCCCGAGACCGTGCATCTGTCCCCAGCAACGCATCGAGCCGTCTTCGAGCGCCGCGCACGTGTGGGAAAATCCGGCGGACACGCTGATCGCGGAGTCGATGCCGTAGATGGCCTCGTTCGGCGGTGACGAGGTGTGCACACCGAAAACTTCGCCGATTTCACCGCCGGTCTGACCGACCTGGCCGATCTGGCCCATGTAAGTGTCACCCCAACACATCACCCCGCCGTCCTGTAAGGTGACACAGGTGTGATATGCTCCACAAGACACGCTCGTCACCGGGTTGCCCGCGGGGAGGTTGATGACCGGGACGGCGGAGGATTTGTACTCCGTGCCTCCATCGGTTCCATCCCCGATCGCGCCGTAGGTGTTCTGCCCCCAACACATCACCGTTCCGCTCACGATCACGACGCACGAGTGGTAAAAGCCGACGGAGAGGCTTTTCGCCTTGATCGCCTTGCCGGTCAGGTCGACGACGGTCACGGGGTAAACCGAATTGATTGACCCGGTACCGTCCCCGAGGGCGCCGTTCGGGGTCTCTTGGTAACCCCAGCACTTCACAAAACCCGTCGAAAGCAAGGCGCACGTGTGATCATCTCCGGGACCGATGTCTACGATGCCGGTCATCGCGTCGCCGTTGGCGTCTTTCACGGCGGCCGGACCGGCCCCGATTGGCACCCCTGAGATTTGGTCCCCGATTTCGCCCCAGTCGCTGTTTCCCCAGCACACAGCCGTGGCGTTCTCGAGCACGGCGCAGCACGCGTTCCGACCGCAACGCGCAAACGACGCCGCGTCGACACCGGGAACGGATTTCGGCGTGAGCGCGTTCGTGGTGGTGCCGTCGCCGATCTGGCCTTTCTCGTTTCTGCCCCAGCACTTTACTGCGCCGTCGACGACGGCGCAGCAGAACTGGTACGCGCAACTCACGCTCTTCGGCGAGGCAATGCCGCTCACGTGTGCGCCGACGAAGTACCTCGAGTTTACCCCCGAGCCGTCCCCGAGTTCGCCGGTGAGTACACCGCTCTTGCTGTTTACACCCCAGCAAAGCACCTCGCCGTCGCCGTTCGTCCCGCACGTGAACATGTTGCCGGTGTCATACGTCGTGACCGGCGAAGCAAACTCCAGCGGCGCGACGCACTCGTAGAAGCTCAGGGCGTGTACCGCGCCGCCCCAATCCTCGTCGATTGCGCCGTGACCGCCGGAGCCCACGGAGGCGTATCCGTCCGTCCACGTCAAACCATCATACCTGGTTCCCGGCGGCGTGACCTCCGTTCCGTCCACCCAGATCCGCAACTCGTTCGTGGCGTCTCGGAAGTACACCTCGAAGACGTACCGTGTGCTCGCGACCGGCGCGAACACGGCGAGATCGACCGCGTGTATCGCGGGCTCGCACTGCTGGCCCACGAACAACTGCCCGTTGTCCTTCAGCCCGAAAAACAAGCCGTCGCATTTATCCAAGGCACCCCACAAGAAGAGGTCTTGCCAGCCGCTGAGCGTGTCGGCGGTGGTGGCGTCCGCGCGGATGTACACGTAGCTCCCGGCTCGGTCGAAGGCGTACTCGGTGTCGATGACTTTCAACGCCTGCGACGTCGCGCTCGCGACCGCGGCGCAGTCGGGCTGAAACGCGTGTTGCTGGGCTCGCGCCGTCGGCGCGCACGACAGCGCGAGCGCGATGAGCGCCAGGAGAAATCGCGGCGCGCGCACGTACGCTCCGCGTCGAAAACCGAGTTGAGCGCGGCGCGTTCGCCTCCGGTCGCCGGCGCGCTCGCGTTGCGACTCCGAGACGTCGCGCTGGGTCGCCATCGCGCGCTTTTCGAACATGGCGTTTCGCGCGGTCGGTCGTGTCCACGTCCGCGTCAAAGTCCGTCGCGGATCGCCTCGAGGACGGCTCTGTCGCGGTGTCGGGGTTCGTGGGTGAGTCAGGCGCGTTCGTCTTCCCGGCGTGTGCGCACCCCCCATCATGCCAGACGAAGACCCGGCGTGCGGGGGTCGCGCGCGCCTCGAATCGGTCGCGTTGACGCGCGCGGCGCGCCTTCGTCGGAGAACAAGTGTACGTAGACTGGTCGGACAGAACAACGACGATTCCCCCAAATGAAAGGGGGCGCGGGAGTCGGACGGGCGGAGGCGGTCGTTCCGGGTTCGCGACGTTCCGGGGTTTCGCGCACGCACCCAGCGGAAGCGACTGGCAGGAGAGCACGAGGGTGCGCGGGCTGCGCGTTCGGGCGCGCGCGCGTTCAACAACGACGAGTGTGCGAGTCGCGATGTTCGGGACACGTCCGTTAAGGACGTAGTCACGTTTTGATGACGTGGACAGCACGATTTTTTTTTAGTGACAGCACGATTTGATGACCCCGTGCAAAATGCAAAATGCATTTCGTGCAAAAAACTTGACGACGCGACCCGACATGTCTCCGGACGATCCGACGTCCGGCACCCGGCCCGCACTCCGAGACGCGCGGAGGGCAGGGGGGGACGATGTCGTCCGCGACGAGGATGCCGGAGGTTTCGACGCGAGCGATGACGTCCGGGAGACCCCTCCGCCGCGCGCGGCTCTTCGCGTCGCCCCGACGTCGCGTCCACGCGTCCGCGCTCGCGGACACGGTGTCATCGGGCTCGCCGCTGGTCGCGTACGAGTCGGTCCTGGCGTCGTCTCCCCTGCTGACCAAGTGCGTCACCTCCGGCGTCGGGTTCGCGGTGGCAGACGTCGTGGCGCAGTCTCTGTCCGGCGGGTTCCGGGACGCCAAGCGCACGGCGGCGAACGCCGCGTTCGGCCTGGCGCTCTACGGCCCACTCAGCTCCGCGTGGTACGGCGCGCTGGATGCGTTCATCACGCCGGAGTCGCCCAACGGCGCCGCCGCCGTCGCCGCGAAAACCGCGCTGGACCAGCTCCTCTGGGCGCCGGTCCTCGTGACCGGGCTCTTCGCGTGGGACATGGCGTGCAAGGGCGAGCCGCTTTTCGTCGCGCGCGAAGGGCGAGAAGGAAACCCCGAAACCCCCCGGAAGGATCCTTCCTCCCGAAACCCGACGTCGAAACGCGACCGAAACGCGAGCGTTCGCGGCGGCGGCCTCGCCGCGAAACTCGAAGACGACTTGCTCGACACCCTGAAAGTCAACTGGACGTTTTGGCCCGCGTTCCACGTCCTGAACTTCCGGTTCGTCGCGCCGCCCGACCGCATCCTGTACATAAACGCGGTGCAGGTGCTGTACAACGTGTTCCTGGTGCTCAAGGCGGCGAAGCGGGGAAACGCGAAAGACGTCAAGACGAAAGAGTGAGGGAAGCGCCGGCAGTGACGCGAGAGTCGAGATTCGCGTGTCAAAACTTTTAGGGGAGGTGTCTGCGCGCCCGCGCGTCGCGGCGGATGACGCTCGCGGATGACGCTCGCCGCGCGACGCGTATAGTGGACGAGCTATATACGTAGTCTCTCTATCTATGACGAGCTATACTCGCTGCGTGATCATACACCTTCCGTCGAGATGCGCGTGCGCGTTCGCTTCGAGACGCGTTCGCTTCGAGACGCGTCTTAAAGAAGCACGGCGGCGGCGACGGCGTCTTCGATCCACGCGCCATCCTCGAGCAGCGCGTCGTTTTCCAGCGCGGGCTCGAGCCACCGGAACGTCGCCCGCGCGCCCTCGCGCGCGCGCGTCGCCGCCGCCAGCGCCGTTTCGGCTTCCGCGCGCGCCGCTTCGGTTTCGCGCATCGGGCATTCTTCCTCCCCCGCCTCGACATCGCCGCCCGTCGCCGTCGGCGCGACGCGCGCCAGGAGGAACGCGACGTACCTCCCCGCGCGCCGGCGCGACTCGGGACGCAGGGAAACGC
>Ga0181559_10006197_pt1 | contig 11322 bp, 7 predicted proteins | sample 011ome_21_FD_133752 | JGI IMG/M metagenome (GOLD analysis project Ga0181559, IMG submission 133752) | Coastal salt marsh microbial communities from the Groves Creek Marsh, Skidaway Island, Georgia - 011508AT metaG (megahit assembly) | ecosystem: Environmental > Aquatic > Marine > Intertidal zone... | reverse complement strand
GCCTGCAAAGAAAAGCGTTGAACGATATGCTTCTTAGCAGCCTCAGTGATCTTAGCAAGTTCAGTCTCATGCATGTGCCGAACTTTGTGCATCAAGTATGCTGCGTGCTCTAAATTGGGCTCTGCCCAATATTGGCCCTCTGTCTCGATGTATTCATTTTCGTAAAGCGGTCGCAGCTCATATTCACAGGGAAATCCCGTTTCCGAGGTTACTAGGTCGGTCGATCCGGACCAATTAGTTGCAATTACTGGTTTTTCAGCCAGCATGGCCTCGGCTATTGTACGGCCAAAGCCCTCGCTGCGATGCAGTGAAACGTAGCAGTCAGTGCTCTGGTAGAGCTTTTGTAGTTCTGCATTGGCCAGATGCGCGCTTATTAGCTTAATTCTGCGATCTAGTCCGGCCATGTGCTCTAGGTCAGACCACGATGCTTCATCAAGGTGAGTAGATGACACCTTAATCGTTAACGCAACACTCCAATCATGTTTGTGAAATGCCAACCAGAAGGCCTTGATCAACCCAAAGGGGTTCTTCCTGGCCACGTATGAGCCAAAATTGAAAATATAGAAAAATTCAAAGGGCTTTTGGGGAAAAGAAGATCTTGGGAGGCTTTCGGCTGCAGGGGGCTCAATAATTGGAGGAAGGTACGTGGTCTTGGGAAAGACATTTGCAAAACAAGCGTAATTAAATGAAGAAATTGCGAAGAGATAATCCAGTGAAGGGGAAAATTCCTTGCTGGCATTTGGCGGATTGGGAAGCTCCCATGCCGCAATTGCCCCAATCTTCATTGAAACATAGTTCCGAATTGCTCGGACACTCGTTGCCACGCTGCTAGCGTTCATAATTAACAGTGTTGGCATGTCTTGAGGGAGTACATTGGATGTGCCGTCAGCGCCAATATTCACTTCGGCAATTTCTAGGCCGAGCTCAAATCCAATGCGTTTAATCGCCAAACACTCTTCCGCATGCCCCGAGCCTATTTCGCCGAAGGATACTAGTTGTAGGTAGTTACTCATTGCGCAATGGCCCTACTGTCGGTTATTTCTCTCAGATCAATAACTGTTGAATTTCTTCGTATCACAGCATTGGCGTCGAGCAGCTCCCCTGAAATGGAGTCAAGGTTATTTCGTTGAAGTCACTTTCTTGTAGGGTCAATCCTTTGCAAACAGCGTGTGATGCGCCTATCCGTTCAGCACCTTCGCCCGAACTGAAATTTAGACGTTTGGTCTTACACACACCTCCCTCGCTAGATCCCAATGGAGAATGATGTCTCGATACTCACTTAACTTCTTTGCGATAGAAGCTCAGAAATGTCTCCGCAACCTAGATTAGTTCAGAGTTAGGCGGCCAAATTGAATGGGCATAGCTTAGCCCACTCTACAAAATAGGAGAAAGATGGGCAGTTAATTTATTTTAGCGTGGGCCACAGAAAGTGTCTTTGCTCTCGGTTGCGAGTTTTCTTCTTGTATCACTGGGGTGCGTGTAGGTTGTAAGTTCTGGTACGCTCCACTGTTACTGCAAGAAGCTGATATACCGCGAGTATTGTCGCCCCCTGTAATGCCGGATAAGGGAGCGCGGTGCTCCGTCATGCTCTTCGACGCGTTGGTCGATACGCTCTAGTAAATAACGGGTCAAGGCTCCCAACACGAAGCTGCGGTAGCAACGACGCATACAGCATTTTTACCGCGTCAAGGACTGCGCGCCACACTCATGGATACGTTTTGTGTCCGGTGGAACCTTTACTCTAAGCGATTGGTGTCCCCAACAAGGTGATCAACATGTCTTACTAGCACACCACCTACGAAACGGTAAAGCTAATACAAAACAGAAAGCGTCTGATTGACAAAGCCCTATTGCCAACCCATGAATGACAAACACGGCAGGCTAGCTTTTCATGATCACCATAACAGCAAGATGACTATCGTTTAGACTCTTGACCCGTGCACCGAGCGCTGCTGAGTTTAGGGGTCTTTTCTGATAGTGAACTGCCTTACCCAGCAAGAACCGTTGACATCGACACTTTGGTCAATGGACATGAATAGGCTCTCTCTCGTTACATAAGCCAGCTGAGCGGCTGTAAGCTTGGCATTCGCAATTGTCTTGTTGGAAACTAGGTTACCCGATCCGTCCTCGGCAGACCCGTTACAGTCAAACGTCAAGAAGTTATTCGAGCATTTGTTAGTGTCTAGACCCAAGTCCGCCGGGCTCATAACATTTGCCCCTGCCTGATCACTACTGACTCGTATTGCGCATCCTCCAAAATCGTTGTCGTTCAAAACAATTCTGTTAACGTAAATGCCTTTTACTTTCTTAATTTGTGCACTCGCGGTCGTGCCGGCCAAAGCACACGACACCGCCAGCCCAGCGACTACGATCTTTCTCAGGTTTCTGCTCTTGAACATCTCTACTTTCTCCAGTTTAAAATCCACCACACTAATTCCTTGGAATACGGTGAAGACGTGGCTGCCAGATCACTACCCACTGATCTTAGCCTCACCATCGTATTTGGGCAACCATTCATCTGAACACGCTTTTTGGTTGAGACGCACCGGCAGGTATCTGTGAGATTGCGTTCGGTGCCGTTGGTGGAGAGCGCTTAGCCAGGCTCACCTGTTTAGGCCCACTCCCATCATTTGTTGTTGATCTGTTGCTGAAAGTTGCTCAAATGCCGCTCGTTATAGCAAGCCCTCAGTCTGCCTTGTTCTAAAGAAGCCATTGTCTTTAACGAAGTCACTCCAGACTCGCAGAGCAGACTTATCATCTGGCTCAGCTCCATCTCCTGATTGGCACCGGCGTCAGCGTCCGAGATTCCGACCATAGCATCTGCGGTGGCGAGCATAGGTTTTCCGTAACTTAGGAAATCCAACGTCTTAATTTTTAAACCCGTGCCCCCACTCATAGGGTTTACCAAAAAATCGACACGGCGGACTAGGGTGCTCAAATTGTCGATCCGGCCGAGGAGCTCTATCTCTAAATCACCCGTTGAAGCCGTATCGTCTGTAACGCGACTGCAAATACTACCTGCAATTACCAGCTTTAGCTTTGCATTAAACACCGCTGCATTGTCGGCGGCGTGTGCCAGTGAGTAGGTATTTATACCGTGAATGAGCTTGTGCAGTGACGAGACGTTGTAGGGGTTATCACTCCCAAAATAGCCGATCGTGATTCTACCTCCCCGCGTACAGTCAAGGATGCTTTGTTTAGGAAGCACGTGTCCGATGCAGCATACAGGGACGGTTACTGTCGTCTCGAAAGCCTTCTGCTCCTCTTCGGTAATTGCAAAAACCAGGTCAGCCCTCTCGAGCCCGTAGCGTTCTTCTTCCTCGGTGGTGCTAAACCAATTTGCATCGACCCCTTGTTGCATTGCTCTAGCGTTGCGATTAGCAAATCTATCGTGAGTGTCGATAATTTTAGTGCTTGACTTTGGTACATAGTCCAGAACCTTTGACATCCAAACATAATTGACCAGAACATGGCTGTAATCGAAGATCGAGCATAATTCAGTCACCTTGGCTCCAAGACGTTCATCGAACCAATCATCAATAGCGTACTCTTCGCCCAGACTCGGCTTAGCTGCTGGTCCAATTGGCGCGAGAAAAACGAAATTATCCCATGCCTCTCGCATTGCCACTTCCGACTCGGGACTGATTCCTTCCATGCCGAAGTAAAGAAAGTGAACTTTGAAGCCGGCTTGCTGCCATAGCCTGTTTAAACGGTAAATTCTCGCACTATTTCCCTGGAACTGAGGATGGCTCGGTATTGGCGAAACAATGAGGATAGTGCTTTCACGCATGGGGAATAGAAGCGTGTATTGATTGGCTGATAACTTCGATATCTTTAATTTGCATCATTTTTTCTTGAGAGTTGACCCTGCTTGGGAAGGCGAGCGTTAGAACGGTGAACGAATCTGCAGCAGGCAGGACCGCATCAAAAGTTACGGTGACGGCGCCGCTTTCGTGACAAATATCTGCAACTTTGGCATTCAAAAAGGCACGTACTGGGCTGCATACCAAGTTGCTGTGATTAATGCGAACCGTAATTCTGCCAACGTACAGCGGGCACGGAAGCAATATAGACACGGTGCTGCCGAAAACCCATCCCCCGTCAAGTTTGTGGCCACTGTCGGTTTTAACGAGGCCGCTCACCGCTAGGTGCTCAATTGGGACCTTATGTTTGATGGGCGTAGACTTTTTCTTCGCTTCTACACGCTGAGCTTCCAGAGTTTCGGGAATGGCAGTTAACCAAGTGCCGTGATTGGCCACCGAGTAATGTGCAGGTATGGCCTCGTTTATGCGTGCATTCACACTGCGGCGATCTGCAAGTGGCAAGCTTCCAAAGTCGACTGACAAAATAGGACTGTGTGCAATTATAAGTCCTTGGCTCCCTGCGATGGCGGATATCAGTGTATCGCCCCCTGAATCACAAAAATGTAGCCATGATATTCTGCGGACTGAGCAGAGTTCTTGATCGGCGCGTCGGATTTTAAGATCAGTTTCAAAGCAATTGGCATAGGGGCTAGACCCTACCGAAGAATTTCCATTTACGATAACGTTTGCTGGTTCATCGCCCGCTATCCAGCTTAAAAAACGGACTTTACGGTTACTGATGGCTGATACCAACGATGGATCGAGCAGGTGGCGCGGAAACTTTTTACAAGCGCCAGTCGGCCTAACGCATAGTAAGGTAAGACCGGCGTCTACCGCTGCTTGAGCTGCCGCAGATCCGGGTATGTCAATGACCACTGCCGTACCTCTAGAGTCTGCCATTTCCGCAAGCTGCGAATAATCAGCAGGGGTCATGCGCATTGTCCACCTCTGTGGTTATGGGACTGTGGCTTCTGCGCCAGTTGTCTTTTTCCGTCGCCTCTGGGGCTAATTTAGGAGGCTGTAGCAAATTTTTTCTAAACTTTGACCGCTCTTCGAGTTCTGAAAAGTACAAGGGATGCAACCGTTCGGCCACCGAGTATGACCCTGGGTACTGATGCCGCGGAAACCGATCAATTACACCTGAAGTCACTTCTCCCTGAATGTACCACTCTTCTTGGTAAGGATAATCAAAGTCACCCGCAAGACTCGCTTCTGACACTTCCACGACCGTTTTGTGTACGGAGATACCAGCGGCCAAGCAATATTGGTGGAAATCTTCCGGCATAAACGGCACACGGGGTTCCTTCCACTCGTCCCAGAGTGCGCCGATCACCAAATGACCACCAAGGCTGCAAATAAAGTTAAGCTTAGATAAAACGGCGACAGGATCTCCCAAAAATATCTCGGCCGGAAGCAGCGCGATTACATTTGAATACCGACGGAAGTTCTCAGGAGAGATTGACGAGAGAAAATCACCGTTGTTGCAAAAGTCGATGCGGGAATCTGAATAACCCATAAGCTCGTTCATAACTGAAATCGGAGCTCTCGAGGGCGCAATAAGTAGGCAATTTTTATCATTGGGGTCCCAGAGAGGCACAAGTCCCTCGTTCCACCAATGGATTGCAATGTCCTTGCCCGGTGCCATCCGCTCATTAGGGCATTTGGCTTTATAGTTTTCTATCGCCTCCTTCGTCGAGTATCTGCGCCATATCTGATGGCCAGGTAACGAAGCCCTATTTGTGTTCGCTCGGACTACCTTTACGTACTCAGAAATGCAGCTGCCGATTTGTTGGCTTTTGCTGGCCCATTTAGCTGCGTTCAGTCCGACTCCCTTTGCAAGCGTACTGTCGCTAATCAGTGAAAGAAGTTGATCAAAAAGATCGTCAGCAAATGTCTCGGACCAATTTATCTTTACAGCGCAGGCGTCGGGAACCTCTGCAATTGGGCCATCATTGATGATTACCGTACATTGTCCGGCTGCCAGCGCTCTTGTCATTGTTCCCGAGGACTCTCCTCCGGTGGGATACCTCAAGTTCAAAATGAAGTCGCAGGCATGAAGATACTTAAAAAAAAGGTCTTCATTTACAAAGCCTGTGATCGTCACGTGCTCTTGCAAACCAAGCCTCGCTATATCCGCGTCAACGTCATATTCCCAGGGTTTAGATGCACCAGCTAGTACATAGTGAAAGTCAACATCTGCGTCTTTAAGCTTTTTACACGTTTCTAATGCAGCTGGAATCTGTTTGGCTTTGGCGATAAAACCCAAGCTTGCGAATATTGGCGTCGAGGCGCCAAGTTTCAACTCTCTTCGATACTCATCTTTGAGTTTAGCTTGAAATTTACTTGCGGCTGGAGAGATGTGGTGTGGAATAACCGTGATGCTCTCTCTGGTGCCAAATAATGCCCCCAGTTTGTTGGCGCTGTACTCTGAGTGAACGATAATGTGGTCAGCGGCTCGCGCTATCCACTCGTTAAATGCGAGTTCCGTGGTAAGTGTTTCCCCTTTCAGGCCATGAGCTTCGAATTGTTGGCCGAGAGTGAGACCTAGTTTTCCATATTCTTGAAAAAGATAGTTTGAATAGGCTTTTGGAGCCCCGCGCCCAAGGGTCTGTTCCGAAATCAGGTGATGCAAGTTGAGATCATGAATAACAACAATTCCGTTAGACCTAATTAATACATCTAACATGTAAAGCGAATCTAAGTTATTGCCAACGTGAAACAAGTGGGGAAGTGCGGAGTAATCTGTTTCTTGGTGCAAATACTGGGTGAGAAATAAAATCGAGACATTGTTGGGGGTGTCGGTTGGCTGAGGATGGTTATCTTCTATAACAACGGTGCACTGAAAGTGGCGGCTCAGAAGCGGTAGCTGTTCAGCTACATAGGTCGCAATGCCGTTTTGCTTTGGTGGCAGTGGTGAAAAGATAATCAGCTGGTCAGGAGGCGTCATCGTCACAACCCCTTACAGGATTATCTCCCCGCATGATCAGTTTTAGTTCCCGTTCCCAGCGCTCTCGCGTAAGCGCCATGATTGCATCGACCCTAGTTTCTATCACTTTAGCGAAACTTTCTAGGGACGGGTCTACATGTGGCGTCAACTGGATATGTTGGCTGTACCTGCTGTCAAATTTTATAGTTGCTGGAATGGGCACCGAATTTAATCGGCTGACACGTGGTTCAATGTGAAACCCGTAGTGGCCGTCTCCAATCTCAGCGTCCAGTAGATCCTGTCTAAAGTTGCCCGCTGTTGCCCGCCCCACGCACTTATCGTCAACAAAAACTTCTACCAAGACACGGTGCCTCGGTAATACTGATCTCACCCAGCCACGAACGACGCCACAAGAAGCCTCATCAATATAGATTTGAGGCTTTTTAAATCGGTTGAAAATTTTAAGCATGATTACCACATAGCTGCAGAACGAGTTTACCTTTGAAGTCTATCGGATGATGGTTGGTTTAGTAAGGCAAGAATGGCGGCCGCCCACCTTATCATTCAGTCTGACCAAGCGCACAATCACGCGACAGCTACCATTAAGGACCCGCTGGTAGCTACCAAGTGTTTGGGTCTTCGGGGTCCATCCGCTTCCCTATGCTAATAGGTTGTGTGCGACCACTGGTCAACCATGTGTAAGGGTCTTCGGGATCCATTAATGGACCTATGCTTATCGGCTCAGAAGTGTTGGTTTCCCAGGTGAGCGGATCTTCAGGATCCATGCGCGGCCCAATGCTGATTGGCGCTTCGGTAATTTTACTCCAAGTCTGGGGATCTTCGGGGTCCATGGGTTCACCAATACTGATGCGCTCATAAACAGATGCTGCCCAGGTCTCTGGGTCGTCTGGATCCATCCGTGCGCCGATAGAAATTCTTTGGCGCTCATTCTCATTTGCGTCGTCTGAGTGTTCGTCGCCAGTTTCAACCTCTATTGTTGGTTGATTTGCGGCTGGAAGCGGTGGTGGTGTATCACCGTTGGTCGACAAAGGCGCTAAGTATGAGGGTGATTGGTGCTCGAAAACAGTCAGGGCACCCATGGTTGGCGGATCGTTGTCGAACAATGTCCATGCAATTGTGATTGCAACGAAGACAGTCACTAATGTCAGCGATTTCATAAACCACCTCTACGCTCGCTCGTTTTGGTTGTCATTTGTGTGGCAGTTTATCTCAAAAGCTCAATCAATATATCTGTGCAGGTTGCCCGTTTGCCGACGCTGTTCGAGGGGCCATGCCATCTCCGATGAAGTCAAAAAACAGGCGGTCCAGTGACATCACCAAGGCGCTCGCCTGCCCCACGTCATGTGCAAACCTTTTATGCTTGCATTGGGCAACAGAACCCCCAATTTAGTCTCCAAGCTTTTTACTGACATTCGAGCTGCGATAGGACATGTCAGTAGCGACTAAAGAGTAGCGTATGTTCAGTGTAAGCTGTCGTCGAGTTTTGCAAGCCGATTATGGAGACAAAATTCAGGTAAGTGGCTATATCCGCGATGGCGGGTTATGGCTGCGGAGCAAGCGGACTAACCTTTTCCTCTACACTGATGCGCCTGTCAATGCACCATTATAGCCAAGCCATCAAGAGCTGAGAGGCAAGGTGAACAAATCTGGTCAAAAACATCAGCGAATTCCCTATCATGGACAACGAGCTAGTTATCTCGCCTCTTTGTGACGGTAACCCGCGCTCGGCCGGCAAGTGTTTTATAGTCGGAAAGTAGATCGAAAGAACCTCGATTTAGCCTGCATGATTGGGCGTTTGAAAATAACTCACTGTGAAGCACAAGGCGTAATCCGCTGCTCTTACGCCACAGCTGAATTTAGTGGGGCACTTTAGGGCTGGCCGAATTGCTTGTCGACTGCGCCCTGCGAAAATAAGCGCTACATGGTTTTCCTGCGGATGACCGATCCATTGTTCCGCGTTATCATCCCTCTTACTCAGCAACTCGTGCGGTTTTGAGCAACTCCAACAGATACTTCTGCGTCAAGCATTGAGAAAACTGGCAAGTGAAGTCAGAGAAAATATGAGCGGCGCTCGGAGAGGCGCCAATTTAGAAGCCAGTTTAGAGGCACCTTTGCATTCTTTTGGAGCAAGTTTTGGGGATTTCTAGATGTCGCGCCAACGTAACTTTCACGGAATTAACGGTGTGGCTAATTCATAAAAGGATGAAGATCAAGTAATGACTGATCAGAAAGACGACGATAGGCTTGACGATTTTTTCTCCAGGGTCATATTAGGGAAAGGAGTCATCACGTGTTACTACCGGTTTCTCAGGGAGTTTAAAGAGGTTTTAGATAGAAATAACCTTCAATTCTTCGCACACTCTGGAACTATGCTGGGCTGCGTGCGACACCAAGGTATGATTCCCTGGGACGACGACCTTGATTTTATGATGGAAGAGGTGTTCGAAGATCAGCTACTAGCGGTGATACCTGAGCTTGAGCAGCTTGGAATTCTTCTGAAGACTGGCAGCGTCGATGGGCTTTACCAGTTCTATTGCAAAAATAAAAGCATCTGTAATTTAGATGTGTATTTACAGATCGATTTATTTATCGGTAGAAGAGAAGTGGTTAATGGCGATTTAGTCGTGCATTACAAGAGCTTGGAATTTAAAAAGTGGTTTCCCAAGCGATATATAAGAGTCCAAGATTTATATCCGCTGAAGCATTACAAGTTTGGACCGCTACAAGTGCTAGGGATCAGTAATTACCAGCCGTATTTTAACGCAAGCGGGTTCTCTTTAGATGAGGCAATAGTCGCAAGACATATGGGCTTTGACAAGTTTCTTTCTGAAATTGAAGAGCTCAAAGTAGAAGGCCTGTATCCAATAACGAGACCGGAAATACTTACTTATCGGCATGAAGTTGAGCTGGAAGATATAAACGCCAATCCTAAGATATCAGGCGAGCGGTCAAGCAAGACAACGGTTTTAACCTATGGGACTTTCGACTTGTTTCATGTAGGCCACATCCGTCTACTGAAGCGCTTGCGCGCTTTGGGCGATCGTTTGGTGGTTGGTGTTTCTACGGATGAGTTTAATGCCTTGAAGGGGAAGAGTTCTTTTTTCTCATATGAGGAGCGCGTCGAGATCCTCAAGGCCTGTGAGTACGTTGATGAGGTGATTCCGGAAAATAGTTGGGATCAGAAAAAGTCGGATATTGCTGATCACGACGTTCAAATTTTCGGAATGGGTAGCGATTGGCAGCAAAAATTCGATGAGCTGAATGAATTTTGTAAGGTGGTTTACTTAGAAAGGACAGAAGACATTTCTACTACAGACATTAAAAAAGCACTTTCGCGGGTAGTCACAGGAGATTTTGAAGGGCTGGAGTCTTCTTTGAGTCAGGCACTCATGATTGTAAGAAGGCTCGGCGATTCTATTGGAGCTAGCCGTATCGAAGGCCCGGGAGGGCGGGGGCTAAAAATTGAAGGGTAAGGTGTATATCCACATTGGAATGTCGAAGACGGGTACGACCGCAATTCAGAATACTCTTGCGAAGAATTTTGACTGGCTCAAGGCAGAGGGACACCTCTATCCGATCTTTGGAAGGAATAATGGTGGCTCTAGCCATCATCAGCTAGTGAGATTAATAAAAAGGGCGAAGAATATATCTGATATTATTGGCTTATTCGACGAGATAGATAAATCATGCTGTCAGTCAGTGATAATTTCTTCGGAGCTGTTTGAGGGGCTTCAGGCGGGCCACTGGGAGAAGGTAAAACTTTATTTTAGTGACTATGAAGTAAATCTTGTTGTGTATCTGCGCCGGCAGGATCAAGCAATTATTTCGATGTATCAGGAACTTACGAAAAAACACGCATGCGACCAGCCTTTCCAGGATTATATAAATAGTAGCGTCAGGCTCAAAAAACTAGATTATGCGGACTTTCTTGATAGGCTCGCCAGTATATTTGGCAAAAAAGCTCTGATAGTCCGGATTTTTGATAGCCATAAACTCGTTGACGGCGATGTTAGGACTGATTTTTTCAGCCTATTTGGTTTGAATGATTTTCATTTTCCGGCACAGCAAAGGGCTAACGTTTCGACAGCTGCTTCAACTTCTTTTGTCATGGCGCAAATAAACTCCCAAGCGCATTTTAGTATAGATCATGCCGCTGATTATGGGTTAGCTACGTCTCTCAGTAAATTCTTAGACAATGAATTTTTAGAGGCCTTTGCAGGTGAGGAATTTGCGTTCTTTGAGTCCGAGGAACAGCAAAGGTTTTTTTTGAAAAAATTTGCCAATTCAAACGATCAGGTCGCTGCTGCATTTTTTGACGGAGACGAGATGTTTTCTGAGATTGCGGATGAGAATCCTAAATTTGCAACATTTTCTGATGATGACATGCACAAATATCTCAACCGAGCGCTAAGCAGTGTATTGGCTCATTTTTCTGTGGAGGCCTCGATTCAAGCTAAGTCGAGATTGGTTGGTGCGGCTTGGATCGAGTTAATAGAAGCGCTACGAGGTAAG
>Ga0181559_10006195_pt1 | contig 11322 bp, 6 predicted proteins | sample 011ome_21_FD_133752 | JGI IMG/M metagenome (GOLD analysis project Ga0181559, IMG submission 133752) | Coastal salt marsh microbial communities from the Groves Creek Marsh, Skidaway Island, Georgia - 011508AT metaG (megahit assembly) | ecosystem: Environmental > Aquatic > Marine > Intertidal zone... | reverse complement strand
GAGTCATTTTTGTAAGCGGTAACCTTCATGCCAGTATGGATGCAATCTTTTCCAAGGCGTTCCAGCGCAGCCTGGTAAAGCATCATTTGCAGTTTTCCCCGGTGCACAGAATATTGCGGCCAATGATAGCCCGCCGCCAAACCTCGGGGCTCGGAATAAACATCATTGCCGTTCAGGCCAACCAAAGCCCATTCCCGGGTTTGCAGGCCAATCCCATCCAGTGCATCTACGCCAAAACCCAGTTCGTAAAGTTCACGAACAGCATTGGGCTGGATGTTTATACCAACCCCAAGTGGCTTGATTTCAGCGACAGATTCAAACACCACGCAGGGCACACCAATTTGATTCAAGGTCAAGGCGCAACTCAGTCCGCCGATACCGCCGCCGGCAATCAGTACTGGTAAATCAGACATATAACTTCCTAAATCCTATTATTTATATCCCAATGCGAGGATAAATTCGGATACCGCTTAAACAAAACGACAGTATGATAGCCGAAAGCGTCATCACGTGGAATGTGTCGTAGTTACCTCAAGACTTGGCATCGACAATGTCTGCCAGAGAATGCTTTATAAAAACTATGCTAAGCTTTGCCCATTGCTAATTTCTACTTGATGGCCCACTTATGAAAAGACAAATTGACTGTATATGCCTTACTTTCCTGCTTTCTTTGCTGCTGTCGGCATGTTCACCTGACCCGGCTGATCAATCTGCTCCTGGCAGTACTGAATTGGCCACGGATTCCGCCTCATCATCCACAGCTATGCTGACATCGGGTATCTTTCTTGAAAACATGGACACTTCTGTCAAACCCGGGGATGACTTCTATCAGTACGTTAACGGCAGCTGGCTTGAAGAAAACACCATTCCGGCAGACAAGACCCGATGGGGTGCTTTTGACATACTGCGCGACCAGTCGGAAGAAAATGTCCTGTCTCTGATCCAGGCTGCGGCGCAAGGCAACTTTGCCAAAGGCTCGGAGGAGCAAAAAGTAGGCGATCTTTATAATTCCTATCTCGATATGGCGGATCGCAACAACAAAGGTCTTGAGCCTTTGCTGGAAGAAATGACAAAAATCTCGGCGCTGGAAACACCTGCTCAATTGGCACGCTATTTTGCCTATGCCAACAAATTTGGTTATGGCACGCCGTTTAATGTCGATCAGTATGTGGATTTCAAGGATCCAAACAGCTACATGATTCACACCTGGCAGGGGGGGCTTGGGCTGCCTGATCGTGAATACTATTTCAATGATGATGAGGCATCAGTTGAAATCCGCGAAGACTACATCAAGCACATTGCAAGAATGTTTGAACTTGCCGGCATAGACAATGGCGAAGCCAATGCTCAGACCATCATGGCACTGGAAACGCGCCTTGCTGAACAGCACATGCTCAAAGAAGACACCCGTGATGACAATCTGCTTTATAACAGTTATCCGGTAGAGACGCTGAATGAGCTGATGCCCAACTTCGACTGGCCCGGTTTTCTTGAAGAAGCCGAGCTCACTGATCTGGATAACCTGGTGATCACCCAGGTGGATTTCATGCAAGCGCTGGACAGCATCATTACAGAGACTGACATGGCGACATGGAAAGTGTTTCTGCATTGGGGCTTGATCAATGCCACAGCAGATCGCCTGACCACTGAGCTTGATCAGGCCAATTTTGACTTTTATGGGACGGTGATGCGTGGCCAGGAAGAGCAGAGACCCGATTGGCGGCGTGCAGTATCACTGGTGAACTCACATCTGGGAGAAGCCATTGGCCAGGTCTATGTGAGTGAGTTCTTTCCACCCGAAGCAAAACAGCGTATGGAAACTCTGGTGCAAAACCTGCTGGATGCCTATGAAGTGAGTATTCGTGAGCTGGACTGGATGAGCGAGGAAACCCGGGTGCAGGCGCTGGATAAACTGTCCAAGTTCACCGTCAAGATCGGCTACCCGGATGAATGGAAAGATTACAGTTCCCTCGTCATAGAACCCGATGATTTGTTTGGCAACCTGCAGCGCTCTGCCCTGTTCCAGTACGAAGAAAAACTGGAAAAGCAGAAATCACCGGTAGAAAAGCATGAATGGGCAATGACCCCGCAAACCGTTAACGCCTATTACAACCCGCCACTTAACGAAATTGTCTTTCCGGCAGCTATTCTGCAACCGCCCTTTTTCGACATGAATGCCGATGATGCTGTTAATTATGGCGGTATCGGTGCCGTGATTGGCCATGAAATCGGTCATGGCTTTGATGATTCCGGCAGCAGCTTTGATGGTGACGGTGTCCTGCGCAACGGGTGGACGGATCAGGACCATAGCGAGTTCGAGGCCCGCACCGGCCAGTTAATTGAGCAGTACAACAGCTTTCAGGTGTTTGACGATTTGAACGTTAACGGTGAATTTACCCTGGGTGAAAACATAGGTGATCTGGGTGGAATCAGCATTGCCCTGAAGGCCTATCATATGGCTCTGGCCGGAGAGCAAGCACCAGTACTGGATGGCTTTAGCCCAGATCAGCGTGTTTTCATTGGCTTCGCCCAGGTCTGGCAGGCCTTGTCCCGGGACGAAGCCCTGCGTAATCAGGTAGGAACTGATCCACACTCACCTTCAAGATTCAGAGCCAACGGTCCGGTTCGCAATGTGCCGGAGTTCTACTCTGCTTTTGATGTACAACCCGGCGATGCCTTGTATCTGCCACCCGAGGAACGGGTAAAAATCTGGTAGACATCACTGGCAGACTGGAAATGCCAAAGGCACAGGCTGTACCTTTGGCAAAATCCATCTGCTGAATTGACACGTATCACGGGCATCCACTAAAAAGAGATGCTCTGAGATGAGCCCCACAAAACCTCTGCGACCTTTTTTACGCCTTATCTTTTTACTGATTCTTGTCTCGGCAAGCCAGCTGTCATTGGCTCAAAGTAATGGGCGCAATATCGTTATGGAAACGGAGTTTGGCGCCAGCTGGCAATCCCGCAACGATGTGCAGATCCCCAACGACAATCTGGGCACCCGCTTTGCCCTGGATGATACTGCCGGTAGCGGTCCCTGGTTGTTGGCGCGTTTCAATCTGCTCTGGGACATCAACGAAAAACATGGCGTCAGAGTGCTGCTGGCGCCACTGTCCTATACTGAAAACAATATTCTTGAGCCCGATGTCAGTTTTGCCGGCGCACAGTTTGAGTCTGGCGAGGCCGTGGAAGCCAGTTACAAGTTCAATTCCTGGCGTGTCTCCTACCGTTACCACATGATTGAAAACGGGAATCTGGATTTGTGGCTTGGCGGCACTCTGAAGATTCGCGATGCCGAAATCAAATTACGCCAGGGTCAACTAAGTGCAAACGACGACGATCTGGGGGTAGTCCCCCTTTTCTACCTGGCTGCCCGTTATCGCCTGGGCGAGCGCTGGCACCTTAATGCCGATATGGATGCACTCGCTGGCGGCCCCGGACGCGCCATTGATCTGGGTGTGCGAGTCGACTACACAGTGAATCCGAACTGGGAAATTGGCGCTGGTCTACGCACACTGGAAGGCGGCGTAGACTCAGACGATGTCTATAATTTTGCCTGGTTCAACAGTGTCGTATTTTCTACAAGATACAAATTTTAATGTCTTATAATTGGTTACCGCGATATGTCTGACGGCCATCACAAACGTGGCAGATCCAGCGGACCATCGCGCAGAATTCTACCCCACACCCTTTCATTGACGCGGTAGGCTTCTTCCATAATGGCTTCTTCATCCACGGTCAGAATCCTGTGGTCACGCATGATGAATTTTCCATCCACCATTACCGTTTCAATATCCGACGGTTGTCCGTTGTGAATCCAGACTGATAACACGCGACCGGAGGGAATCAGATGCGGCTTCATCATATCCAGCACGATAAGGTCAGCCTTCTTGCCCACTTCCAGTGAACCGATACTGCTGGCCTGGTTTACCGCCTGGGCACCCCCATGGGCGGCATCCCGGAGCATGTCTTCAGGTTGCGGCAGGGTGCCGGGAATTTCATCCTGGCGCTGAATTCGTTCCATTGAGATGGCCGTTTTCATCACATGCAGCATATCGTTGTCGTTGTTATCGGTGCCCAACGCAATGGTACAACCAGCCTGGCGCAGTGCAGTGATGGGCGGATTCACCCCACGATTCGCTGCCATCGCGGCCTGATGGGTAATAATGGTTTTGTTGCGGCCCAGTGCTGCAATTTCAGTAGCATCGCAATAGCGCGCATGAGCAGCAAACAAACGCGGCCCAAGAAAATCATTGTTATCGAGAAAGATGGCTGGCCTTACGCCATAGTATTTAAGCATATAGTCAACCTCAGCCTGGGACTGGGTCATATGAATGGTATAGCCCAGCTCATGCTGTTCAGCAAATTCACGTACATCTTTTAACAGTTGCAGTGAGCTTAGCTCAGCCAGGGCTGCCGCCGGGAAAACACTGACAAGACCATTGTTGGCGCCATGCCATTGACTATGCAAATCAGCAATGCGCTGCATGCCCTCAATCCTGGCCTGGTCGGAATAAGTCGGTGGTACACTGTTGGCCAGTCGCGGCGGAGACATGGGGCCATCCACGGTTTCAATATCACGTACTGATTCTGCAAATACCCAGCGCTGTCCGGTTTCTGCCAATGCTGCCGCATCACGGGCAATGCCTCCGGTATTCTGTACCATCGTCGTGGAGCCACTGCGCAAACCTTCAATAGCTGCCACCACTGACATCAGCGTGGCTTCCTCACTGGATAACAGGCTGGCAGGGCTTTCCGGCAAACTCAGGCTATTGGGGAAACCAAAATCTTCATTGAATCCACGGGCAATAGAGGCGGTCAGGTGTGCATGACAATTGATTAATCCTGGCAACAAGGCTTTACGTCGCCCGTCATAAATTTCTGCAGTGGAAAAACGCGACAGGATTTCAGCGCGATCCCCAATGGCTGCAATCACACCATTGTCGACAGCGACTGATACGTTTTTGAGGGTGCGTCTTTGAGCATCATTAGTTACTACGGTGGTATCAGTAAAAACAACGGCGCCGCTATTGGTGTCAGTTCCCATACTTCCCTGAGCCGCAACAACCGAGCCGGCGCCTGGCTGACCGGTAGCACTGCACGCAGATAATGCAGAAGCACCGATAGCGGCACCAGTTCCAGCAAGAAATATGCGTCTGCTAATGTCTGAATCGTTATCGGTTTTATCTTGAGACATTGTTGAATTCTCCGCAAAGATAATTTTTTCTGTTTTACGCTTTCAATTTCTGGAAGATAGTTTTAAAAATATTTTGCTTTGATTTTTCTTATACTCGATAAAAAATCGCCACACAATTGCTTCTGCTTTTTATTGAACCAATTTTCTAAATATTTATTTTTTTGCCCTTAAAAGGTGCCTTTTTTAAGTATTTGCACGATTATGTGCCAATACTTTTGCTGCCAGAGCGCATCATAAAAATATTCTGTTAATATCTTTCCCATCGGTGTTTTTGATAAAATTTTTTAAAGCAGATGTATCGGGCTTCCCATGGCATACTTTCAGCAGCATGCATCCCTCCCGGATATCTTTTCATCCCTTGAGTGCATATTGATAACGAGTGGCATACATCCTGCTTTAGTTTTTCCGGATAGATGACCTGTTGGTTTAATGAGCTGTCAATCAAATGATTAATCAGTTTTATAAAGCTTCCAAGCCCCATAATGAGAAATGACACTATGCCGCGAATCCTGAAATTTTCCCCGCTGTCACTGCTGATTCTGCCATGGCTATTCTTTGGCGGACTGGCAAATGGGCAGGAAAGTGCCTATCCCCTGCAAATGAGCAGCAATCGCACCAGTCATCGTCCTGAAGTCCCAGGCCCCAATGGTCTGGTCACTGCTGGCCATCCGCTGGCTGCCATGTCAGGCCTGCAAATTCTGATGCGCGGTGGCAATGCCATCGATGCCTCTGTGGCTACCCTGGCCACATTAAATGTGGTGCGTCCGCAAATGTCCGGCGCGGGTGGCAATGGATTTGTCACCTACTTCGACAAGGCATCAGGGGAAGTATTGTCACTGAATGCAACAGGTGCTGCTCCCCTGTTACTGGATGCCGCCCTGCTCAGCCCCGAAGCTCTGGATAAGGGCATTAATGCCGGTGTGGTGCCCGGATTATTTGGTGGCTGGATAGCCTTGCTGCAACGCTTTGGCACCATGTCACTGGCTGAAGTCATTGCGCCAGCCATTGGTTATGCCCGTGACGGACATCCTCTGGAAAGCTCGGTGGCCAGCGGTATTGCATCTTCGCAGAAACTATTCGAACAATTCCCCGATAGTGCCGCGCAGTTTCTGCCCAATGGACGTGCCCCCGTCGCGGGTGAATTATTCAAAATGCCCGCACTGGCGATGACCTTTCAGAAACTGGTGGATGCTGAAGCGCAGGCTTTGGCAAATGGTGCCGATCGGAATGAGGCATTACAGGCGGCTTTCGAGCGTTTTTATAACGGCGATATCGCCGATGAAATGGCCCGCTTCTATGAGCACAATGGTGGCCTGTTTCGCCGTGAAGATTTCTCCCGCTACCAGGCAAGCTGGGAGCAACCAGTTCATATCAAGTACCGCGGCTATGATATTTATTCATCCCCACCCTCATCGCGCGGCGGTCTGGAAGTATTAATGCAATTGAAGCTGGTGGAAGGCTTTGACCTTGGCGCCATGGACCCCGCCGATCCGGTCGTGACACATATTCTGGCTGAAGCCATTCAACTGGCGAAAGCGGATATCTACCATTTTGTTGCCGATCCCAATCTCTACACCATCCCGGTGGAGGCCATGCTCAGTGATGAATATGCAGCCAGCCGTCGCCAGTTAATCAATCTCGATCTGGGCATGACTTATCCCGGGCCAGGCAAACCTGGTGGCTATGAGAACTCGAGCGCCTATCGCCAACACCTGTTGCCGAAACAGGAAATCGCCGCCAACCGGGAGCAGTCCTTCGCTGGCAGCACGACGAGCTTTTCCATTCGGGACAAGGAAGGCAATGTGGTAGCATCCACGCCGACCCATGGCGGCGCTTTTGGCACCGGTGTCGTGGTAGGGAATACCGGACTGACATTTAACAATGGCACCCGCATTGGCTCATCATCGCCCTATCCGGAAGACGTCAACTATGCCCGTGGCGGACAAATTCCAATTCTCAACAACTCCCCTGTTATTGTTATGAAAGACGGTGAATTTGTTCTCTCGCTGGGCAGCCCGGGGGGTGAAACCATCGGTCAGACCCAGTTTCAGGTACTGGTGAATGTGCTGGATTTTGGCATGCCGGTACAGGCGGCCATTGAGGCTCCGCGTTTCAGTTTATTTGCCGCACCCAATTTTTATAGGGAAGGCGCTGCCATCACCATGCGCATTGAAGACCGTATTTCCATTGAGCAATTTGAAGGCTTGCGCGCAAGAGGCCATGAAGTGCAATTGGCGCCATCTTTCTCGCTTGGCAGCATCCAGGCAATTTTGAGAAATGAGGAATTTGATACGGTCACCGCAGGGGCTGATCCACGCCGGGCGGCCTATGCGGTTGGCTGGTAATGCCGCCTGATCGTTAGAAACCAAATCAGTTACTACTTGATAATATCAACCAGGAAAACACCATGAAGTATGCTTCTCTTATTATTACCATAAGCAGCCTGTTTCAGCAGTATGCGAAACAGGTGCTTTGTGTTTTAGCTGTACTTTTTGTCGGCGCCTGTCAGTCTCCGGCGGCTGTCATCACGGACACCGAAAATCCGGCAACGCCATGGAACTGGTCAGAAGAATATGTGACCAGCGAGGTTAATCATGTTCGCGCCGGCAGAAACCTGAACCCGGATAGCTGGCCCGGTGGTGCCAAGGTTGCGGTGCTGCTTTCCTATGATGTGGATAACGAAACGGTGATGGGACTGCGCAATGGCGAGATCAGTGTCGGTCCGCTGTCGCAGGGGCAGTATGGTCATCGTGTGGCGCTACCACGACTGGTCAAGCTGATGGACGACAATGCCATTCCGGCGACATTCTTTTTTCCTGCCTGGAGTCTGAAGATCGCACCACAGCAGGCTGATGTGATTAATGCCTCTGGCCAGCATGAAATCGCCGTACACGGCTGGATTCATGAATTAAACACCGCACTGGATGCTGAAACGGAAGAACGACTGTTGCGCCAGGCCACCGATGAAATTGAAGCGATCACTGGCCGCCGACCGGTAGGCTATCGGGCGCCCTCCTGGAATCACAGCCCCAACACCCTGAGTATTGTGCGCGAGATGGGTTTTTTGTATGAAAGCTCGTTAATGCATGACGACCGTCCCTATGAATTACTGCAGGACGGCGAGGCCACCGGTGTGGTTGAACTGCCGGTAGAGTGGATTCTGGACGACGCCCCGCTTTTTAATCCCCGCGGTAACAGCTATATGAATCCGCGCGATGTGATGCAGGTGTGGATTGATGAATTTGATAAAGCCTGGGAAGAGGGCACGATGTTTCTATTAACCATGCACCCCCATGTCAGCGGTCACCGGTCACGCATCGTTGCACTGGAAGGCCTGATAGAACACATGAAAACCAAAGGCGGCGTCTGGTTCGGCACTCACGAGTCTGCAGCACGATATGTAAAAGCCCAGGCAGGAATGAATTAAATTTTTAGAAGCCTCTTGATCGAGCAACGTTAAGCCGACCCGGGTCGGCTTAACGCTTTTATCCTTTATCCTTTTTCCGATTCACTCAAAACTAAATATATCCTCACCCTCTTCCGGCGCTTCCATATCCTGCTCATGAAACTGTCGCCAGTTTTGCGCCCACGGCCGCCCGAACATATCCGGCACCTGGTACTCAATGACTTCCCCCGGCGCTACCGGTGTAGCCACGCCGCTGACATTGAAAATTGATTGCACACATTCGATAAACTGGTAGGGATCACCATCGTTGAGACCACCCTGTCGCTCCAGATTTCGTACTATGCGAATGGGTTCCACCAAAGCGTCCGGATCATAAAAAATTGCTTCGTGATTCAGGCCATAGACTTCACCCTTGTCATTACGATTGGCGGTATAGATTTCAACGACCTGCAGTTTGTTAGAAAACTCCATGCCGCCATGTACTTTCCAGCCCTGGATATTCGACGTCCAGGTAATTAATACCTCGCCATCCCAGAAACCTATGGTTTCTCCGTACCATTGCGGGACATCTGCCCCTAGTCGTGGTATATACCCTTCCATATTAAATTCGCGGCCAATGTGGATATTGGTGATGAAATTATCGGCGTCACCGGCCAGGATCTGCACCAGCTCGGGAGTCACTATTACCTGATGGGGCTGATTGGTTACTCCATGATAATGAAAGCGCCGCATAAATCCTTCCGGCCAGCAAAACATGGCCGGCCACTGTGCGGCATTGGTATTGCCATGGTGATAGGCCTCCTGCACAAAACGCGTCTGATATTCCTCGGTCATCAGCGACAGTATGGTGGGCACCTGATTCCAGAATAACTCCGCATTCCAGTTCTGACCGCGGGGCCAGACATAACGCCCGTTCCAGTCACCGGGAACGGTGGCATAAGTATGTTGGGTTGGGCCACCACGGGTTTCGCTTTCTGCCAGCAGGGCCTCATAGTGCGTCTGGGCAGTGTTGAAAGCATAAGGGCTTACTATGGCTTCGCGCGGATAGTCGCGATCGCAATAACCCCAGGCAGCGGTACGTGGTGGATCATTGCCAATCAAGCCCGTTGACCATTGCGCCTGAATCGCTTCAGAGCTGTTACAGCGAAAATAACGCGGGTCGCTCCAGTATTCCCTGTCCGCGTAGAAATCTTCAGAGGTAAAAAGGTCAACGGGCAAGGGCTCAACTCCTTCAGGAACAGCGCCATTGGTAGCCCAGGCATGTATCGATCCCCTGCCGGCACCATCCGACCCAATTTCACCATCCCTGAAAGGACCGACCATCCAGTATTGTTCAGGGTAGCCTGAAATCTCTGCTGGCGGGTAGGCTTCCAGTTGCTCGGGGCTGGTTCTTGTTGGGCCTGGAATGGCATGATTCAGTGGCGCTCCCCTGCCTGAGCTGACAAAGTCCATGGGAGCAACCTGTTGCGCCAATGCTGAAAAAGCATGCAGCAGTGTCGCGGCCCATAAAAAGCCATTTGCCAAAATAACAATAGCCCTGCGTCCGTTCTTTTTCATTCTAGCCCCCTGAAAATCAAGCTGTTGCCTGCTTTGCTTTTAAAAATTCGAGTTCTGCTTTTATTTCTATTTTGTTGTTTCTATAAAAAGACAGTATAGGTATATCAAAGCCGCCATACCAACAGGGCTTTAATTCCATTCCCAATTCCCTGTAGAATCGAGCGTTCTAATCTGGATTAACCAGTTGAGGGGGAAATTAACGTGCTTAAGAATAAAAATAATCTCGCTACCATTGGCTTGTCGTTCTGCCTGCTATTTATTACTGGCAATGCGATGGCCCAAAATGCCGAAAGGTTAATTGCCGATGCCCGCGCTGCTTTAGGCAATGTTCGATCAGTTACCTATTCAGGATCAGCAAGAAATGTTGCTTTTCAGCAATGCGGTGCCAGCGCCGTGTCATTGATTTGTAACGACACTCATAATCCGATGCGTCCCATTACGGATTACGTCAGTGTTATCGACCTTCGCGCACCCGCAATGCGTCACACTGGCGCTACCATGAACATCGGTTCCGGCGGGTCTACCGCTGTCAGTGCCGGTACTTTTTTCCAGCAGGTGACTTCAGATCAAGCCGATCTGTCTGAGCCCTGGGCCAATTCGCTGGAGTTTTATATTACTCCGTGGGGGTTTCTGAAAGGTGCCGCTGAAAACGATGCGACTTCCAACCGCCGCACATTCAATGGCAACCACTACACGGTTTTGACCTGGAGCCCTGAAGTGAAAGCGCCTTCCGGGGCAAGCTATGTAGTAAACGGCTACCTGAATGATGACAACCTTGTCGAACATGTGGAAACCTGGGTGGGCGACAATATCATGGGCGACATGCATATTCTGGCTTCATATGACGGATGGCGCGATTTCGGCGGTTTTCAGGCACCGACCCAGATTACGCAAACCCGGGGCGGCTGGCCTTTCTTTGAAGTCGACATCACCGCGGCGGATGCCAATATGCGCAATGTGGCCTCCATGTTGCCAGCACCGGAATCCAGCGGACGTGGCTTTGGGGGTGGCGGCGGAGAGGTTACTGTCACACCAGAGCGACTGGGTGATGGTTTCTATCGCCTGACCACCGGTGCAGGCAGTTATGACTCACTGATCGTTGAGTTTGAAGATCACATCATGATGCTCGAAGCCGGTGCCAGTCATGCGGTAATAGCGG
>Ga0181559_10006193_pt1 | contig 11324 bp, 7 predicted proteins | sample 011ome_21_FD_133752 | JGI IMG/M metagenome (GOLD analysis project Ga0181559, IMG submission 133752) | Coastal salt marsh microbial communities from the Groves Creek Marsh, Skidaway Island, Georgia - 011508AT metaG (megahit assembly) | ecosystem: Environmental > Aquatic > Marine > Intertidal zone... | reverse complement strand
CCGTGACGTCTTTTTGTCCGCGCGTCGCTACATCTACTTACCCCTCCTCCTCCCCCCTCGGCGCGTCCAGCGAGCGCGGCATCTTCGCCGCCATCCGCGACAGCAGGAAGAAACACGTGCTCAGCAGCGCGAACGGCCACCACGTCGGCGGCACCGCCTCCGCGACGTCGCGTTCGAATCCGTCGCTCCCGTCGTCCCCCGACGGTTCCTCGTCGCCGTTCCCGTCGCCCGCGAACGTCCTCGCGGCGTGCACCATCCCCGCGGTGAGCGCGCCCGCGAACACGGGCGCGGCGGCCCTCGCGACGTTGGTGAACGTCCCCGCGAACCCGTTGACCGCGCCGAGGTGCTTCCGGGGCGCGGAGTTGTTCAGAATCAGGCTCACGCCGCCCATCACCACGGGGCCCATGCACCCCCGCCCCAGCGCGAACGCCACCACCAGCGACCACGTCGCGGCGGCGTTTCCGGCGCGCCGCGCGTACCACGCCAGAGGGTGCGCCAGGTAGATGATCCCGTTCGCCGTGAGCGCCCACCGCACGGCGGTCGTGACTCCGACCGCGTTGGCGAGGTTGGAGAAGAGCGTCGCCGCGAACACCAGGATGATGACGCCCATGACCCCGCCGAAGGCGCCGATGTCGATCGCGCTAAACCCGAGCCCGCCGTTCGCCACGCTGGTGGCCATCCAGATGGGCGTGAGTTCGGCGCCCGTGATCACTATGAACGCGCACCACACCTGCGCGTGCGTCGCGAGACGCACGGCGCGGTCCGTGTGCCACGCGGCGCTCGCTTTGGTGTCTGCGTTTTCGGTGTCTGCGCTTTCGGCGTCCCTCTCCGGGACGCTCCGGGAAGAGCGGTCCGTCCGCGACTTGGCGTCGCGCGAAGGGCTCAGCAGCGCCGCGTCCTCGCCCTCGCCGTCGCTCTCGTCGCTCTCGGCGACGGCCAACGCGACGGCGGCCATCCCGTCGCCGCGTTCCTCGTCCTCCGACGAAAACGCTTTTGTCGTCCCCTTCGCGGCGCCCTGCGTCTCGAAACCGTGGATCTCAGCCACGGAGGCCATCTCGACCTCGGCGTCCCGACCTCCGGGCGTCCGTCGCTTTGGTGTTTTTCCGTCGCCGTGTTTTTTGTGACTCTCGTCAACCTCCTCCGGGATCTTCATGCAGAGGAACGCGAACGTCCAGAGCGCGAGACCCAGCGCGCCCACCCACGCGGTCGACAGCAGGAACGGGTACGCGCGGAGCACGCGCGCGGGGCACGCGCGCGTGTTGGACGAGGACACGTTCGGGTCTCCGCCGCACGGGTACGCGAGGAGCGCCGCCACCGTCGGCCCGACGCTGGACCCGAGTCCGTATGTCACGCCGAACGTCGAGAACGCCTTGGCGCTGTTCGTCCTGTCCGAGATGCGCGCCATGGCGCTCTTGGTCAGCGTCATGACCCCGTCGCAGAAGCCCGTGAGCGCGCGGAGAGCCAGCGCCCAGTGGAAGGAAGACACCGCGCCCAGCGCGGCGGTGAGCGCGGCGGTGACCAACGCCGAGCCCAGCATGGTGGCTCGAAATCCCGTCGTGTCGCCACGCCGTCCCCAGGCGTAGGAGCTCAACGCGCTGAACCCGGGCTTCGCCGCGATCATCAAGCCCGCGTGCGCGGCGGCTTTGGCCTCGTCCACCGCGCCCCACTCGCGGACCATGAACACCGCGGTGCTGAACACCATCGTGGAAGACAGGATGGAGATCATGCTCAGGGACTGGATGCCCAGGACCGCCCACCAGTCAAGCGGCGTGACCTCACCGGTCGACGCGCGACCTGCTTTAGAGAGGCTGGACAGGCTGACGAACGACGCGGAGTTGCGCAGCCGGCGCCACCCCCCGCGGATGGGGACCAGCGCGGACTCCATGCGACCCCCCGAGTCCGCCTCGCGCCCGAGCCTGTGACGGGACACGTGGCGAGAGAGAACAACGAGATAACTGTACTGCCGGGTCGTCGGGCATTCCGTGGTTTCGAGAAATGCCGACGCACGGCGAAAAAAAACGCCGTGCGTTACGACGCGACGTTCGCGCGTCTACCTCGCGACACTCATGTCCCAGTCCCGTCCCCCCGGTCGGCCACTTCCTTTCCCGCCTGCCGTTCTCTGAGCCGCCGCAGCAAATTCGCGACGCGCGCTCGTCTCCCGTCCGCCTCCTCCGCCACCGGCGGAAGCGCGGCGAGGCGCCCGACGAGCCACTCGGCGCCGTGGCCGGCGTCCCCGCCGGCGTCCCCGCCGGCGACCCCGGGGACGTCCCCGTCCCCCCGCTCCTCGAGCTCTTCCTCCCCCACGAGCGCGTAGGCGTCGTACCTGCCCAGCCTCTGCCGGCACAGCGGGCACTCCCTGGAAACGGCGAGCCACCGCAGGTAACACTCCTCGCAGTACGCGTGTCCGCAGCGGGTCACAACCTCCAGCACACCGTCCATGCAGATGGCGCACACGGAGTCGTCGTCGGCGGCGTCGTCCATTCGGGTATCCGCGTCGGATGCGATGGCGGGCGGTCTGGGGGCTCGCGCCGCTCGCGCCGCTCGCGCCGCGGCTGGAGTCGCGTCCACGCCTATGCGATGCATGGCCGGCCGAATCAGGGTGTAGAACTCAGCCAGCGTGGCGCGACGGCACGGCCCGCCGACGAAATCGTACCCCTCGTCGTCGAGGCCGTCATCCCTCTCGGGCTCCGCGACCTCTCCGGTTCGGTCGTTCGCCACGGTTCGGTCGGAGGAGCCTTCCACGGCGCTTCCCACGCCGAACGCGGTCACGTCGCTCGCCTCTTCGTTCCCGTGGGAAGCGTCCTCGACGACCGTCGACGCGCGACTCGCCGCGCGCGCCTCCTCGACGTCCACGCACACGGTGCCCATCATCGCGGCGAGCCTCGGCCCCAGCCGGAGCGCGCGGAAGAACGCCTCCTGGCCGAGGCCGGGTTTGTACACCAGAGTGGCGCGGTACCTCCACCCCGGGCGGGGGGACACGCCCAGCGCGGGGTTGGCGAACGCGCGGTTCACGTCCGCGACGTCACGTAACGCGGTGGCGAGGTCGAGCTGAGGACCCTGCGGCCCGGCGGTCAGTCGAGAAACACACCGCGCGATGGTCTCGCGTTCCCGGAGTATCAGTTCCTCGACGTTGTCGATGATGATGCGGCCGACCACGAATGCGGCGAACACGGCGACCGCCGACATCTCGGACCTCGGTCGACCGGTGCGCGCGGGGGCGGCGCGCGCGTCGGTGTGCCGGTGCTTTGCGGTGCTTTACAATGAAGAAACACGTGTCACTTTCAGCGCCGTTTCGTGTTGTTAATCTCCCGCGCGCCCGCGCTGGACGTCAGACCCCGCCGCGATGTCGACGACGCGCGCGTGCGTGGCGAACAGAGGCTCGTCCGCCCTCGCGAGCGGCGCGTCGCGTCTCGCGGCGCGTCGTGCTCGGGCGACGCCTCTGCCTCGCGCGTCGTCGTCGGAGGACGCCTCCACCTCCCCGTGGTGGGCCTCGCTCCCCGCCGTGCACGTGCTGGTGTTCAACCCCGAGACGGACGAGGAGGCGCTGTACACCACCTCCCGCCGCGACGGCGACTTTGCGGCGAACGACTTCGTGGCGTTCGAGAGCCTGCGGGACGCGACGCGCGCGTCCGTCCGAGTCAGCGACCAGCTGGGCGAGATGCCCATCGTGGACACCCTCGATCCGCGCGTGGTGGCGTTCCTGGCGGACCGCTGCGGGTACGGCGTCGACGTCGTGCCCGCCGGCGCGCCGTTCGAACCCCCCGCGGTCTTGATCGACGAGTCCGACGCGCTCGATGCGGAGGCCACGAACGACGAAAGCGGACGAAGTGGGACGGACGAGCTCGCCATCTCCACGGTGGACCTGCAGAAGTACCTCGCGGGGGGAGGCGAGTTGGCGCCGCCGGCCGCCGCCGAGGAGGAGGAGACGGCGAAAACGCGAGACGCGCGGAAACGCGCGGCGTCGGCGATGCGCGCGGCGCTCGCCTCGCCCGCGCGCAGGGTCCGCGGCGCAGTGCGTGACGCCGTGCGGGCGCCCGCGCAGTCGATGATGACGCCCATGCGCGCCATACAGAGGAGCGTGCGGCGCGCGGCGGGCGCGCCGGAGGGCCGCGAGCGGCTGGACCCGCTCTGGGACGAGCGGACGCCCATGCCGAGCGCGGCGCAAGCCGTGTACCGCGCGCTCATAGTCCTCGCGGAGAAGCGCCTCAACGAGATGGACGAGCAGGAGGGCGCGAACCACCCGGAGAACTAGCGAGCGAGCTAGCTACGTGGTGTTACATATTAATAACCCGCGCGCGTTTGGACCGCGCGACTCGTACCGAACGCGGTACAAATTATCGCGCGTCGCCGTATTACTTTGGCGTCGCGGGCGTCTCCTCGACTTCGAACGCCTCGCCCCCTTCGTCCCCGCCGGACCCGTCCTCCGTTTCGCGGAACGCCTCGACGTCCACCGGCTGGAACCTGAACTTGAAGTGCGCGGCGCCGGACTTCACGCCCCTGAGCTCGACACGCTCGAACACCTCGGCGCCGAGCGCCCGCAGCGCCCGGGCGACGACGCGGCGCAGGGGCACCTCCGCCTCGCCCATGAAGTCCTTGCCCACGATGTCCTCGTCCCAGCACTCCAGCTTGAGCACGATGCCGGGCACCAGCAGGTCCTCGGGCGCGACGAAGAACGCCACGGCGGCGTCGTACGTCGGGTTGAGGGTCTGGCGCGCCACCGGCGACTTCCACTTCTGCGTCTTCAGCTTCAGCTTGAAGTACGGGTCTGAGCTCCCGGTGGACGCGTCCATCGCGACGAGCGACTCGCCGCGCACCAGCGTGACGTGCAGCAGCCCGTTCAAGTGCGGCGCGAGGCGCCTCATGTCCGCCGCGGTGAGCGAGTCGGAACCCGCAACCTTCGCGCCCTTCTTCCCGTTCGCGTCCGGGACGCCATCCAGCTCGCCGCCCAGCACGGACGAAACCAGGTGGTCCACGTCCTCGGTGACGCGCTTCGCCGCCTCCTTCGCCGCGCGCGCGGCGCGCGCCTCGGGGGACTCGTTCGGGTCCAGCTTCTCGAGGCACTTCTTGATGAAGGACTTCTTGTCCACGACGCCCTTCCCCGCGCGACGCGCGGTGAGATCCTCGCGCGCGGCCGCGCCGGAGCGCCGCAGCGCGTCCTGCGTGCGCTTGGCATCCGCCGAGAGCGGCACCAGCCGCACGCGCAGGTCCAGCGTGCCCGCGTCGAGGTTCTTCCGGCGCCGCCGCGGGTCGTTCCGCGCGAACGAGCCTCGAGGGTCGCCGAGGATCGAAGACGCGCTCTTCGTGAGCACCACGCGCCGCGCGACGTTCTGGAACGGCTTTAAGCTGGCGAGATTGATCCGCCCCGTGCCCATGGTGCTCTGGAACAGAGACCCGGCGGCGTCTTCCTTTTCCGTGCCCGCGCGCTCGAGCTTGTCGCCCTTCGCGTAGCTCTTGCGCACGCCGCCGATGTTGTACACCCGCCGCCGCACGCTGCGCGTCCAGCCGAAGCACGCGCCGTTGAGCTTGGACATGAACCTGCCGAACCTCTTCACCCCGGCGTCCTCGGCGAAGGGCGAGTAGTCGCACACCGCGAGCGAGACGCTCTGCGTGCTCGGATCGTCTACGATGAGCCGGAAGGTCTCGTTCCAGTGCGGGTTCAGCGACCCGACCACCACGCTGGACTTGGCCGCGGCGCGCTGCGAGCCGGTGACGCGCGTCGTGACGAACGGGTCCGACTTCCCGAACGTCCGCGCGTTCTTCAGCCCGTTGCCCCGCACGAGGGTCACCTCGAGCACCGCGCCGGCGTCGCTGTGCGAGACGCCCGGCTTTTCGTTTTTGTTCGCGATGGGCACCTTGACGAACTTGGGCCACACCATAGCCTTCGACAGGCCCTTGCCTATGACCTCCGTGACCGTCTCTTTCAAGCCCGGGATCATCTCGATGTCCCCCCCCACCAGCGACAGCGCGAAGTCCACGCGGGGCTGGTCCACGAACGCGAACTTCATGAGGTGGAAGCAGGGAAGCTTGTCGTCGAACGACGACAACACCACGCGCAGCGGGCCCAGCAACTGCAGCTCCTGTAGCTTGACTTGCAACGTGAGGCCCATGACCACGACGTCCAGCACCACGGTCGGGTCGCCGCACCACCGCACGTCGAAGTCCAGGGTCACCTCGTCCGCCCCCGCGCCTCGCACGCCCCCCCCCGTCCCGAACGAATTCGCGTGCGCCTTGCGCACGGACAGCAGGTTGAGCGACTCGTTCCCCAGGTTGAACTCGCGAAACGACATCGAGATGCCCAGCGGCGTGATCTTGGCGAGGATCTTCCCGACCGCGCCGCCTATTTTGTCCGAAAGCGCGGTGGATAGATGCGGCCACAGCTGCGCCAGCGCCGCGTTCAGCCAGACGTTCGTCTCGTGGCCGGGGCGCTTGCACCACTCGGGCAAATCGGCGACGATGCCGCGCAAGCCCCCCGCCGAGACGATGGCGTCGACGTCCGTGTGGTTGAGCAGGTACGGCGTCAGGAGCCGCCGGTCCTTCAACTGCCGCCGCTTCAAGCGGCCGCGCTCGGTGCCGCGACCCTGCGGTGGAGAGGTGGCGAAGGGTCAGTTTGTCAGTTTCGGGTGCGCGGTTGCCATAGGGCCGGTTCGAGGACGCCGGCGCCGAGTGCCATTCGGAAATTCGCCGATTGGGCACCGGACGTGCCGCCCGTCGCGGGGCGACCCGCGTCCGCGCGGGCGGGAAGAGACGTCGGGGTGCGCACCAGCTTGAATCCGATTCCGAACAGGGTCAAGCGACGCAGCCAATCGAGCACATCCTGCGATTCGCGACCCGAGGGGGGGGGGTGAGGGGTCAGGAATCGGCCGCGCGCGCGACGCTTGGACGAGTGAACGAATTTCGCGAAATTCGTCGCGCGTCGACAGGCGCGGTCGGGGACGGGACGCACCGGAGGCAGGTTCGAGGTCGCGCTCGCCACGCTCAGCGCCGAGAGCGGCTTGAGCAGCGCGCCCACCATGAGCCTCCCCTCCCGCCTTGAGCGCCTGATGCTCGACGCGGCGGGTCTGGGTATCGGCGTCGGAAACGACCAACTTTTCTTCCGAAACGAGCTCGTCTCAGAATTGGCCCGGGGCCACCGGTGCTGCTTACAAACGATGAAAGGCTTCTCTGAGATGATCATGAGACGTCGGACGCGTCGTCGTCGGACGCGTCGTCGTCGGACGCGTCGTCATCGGACGCGACGACGCTAAAGCGCGCACCTCCGCCGCCCCCACTCGCCCGGCTCTCTTTCGGCGCGACGCGCTCGAGGTCCACCAGGTACACCATGGCGTCTCCCGCGTCTCCGGTCGCGCGCCGCAACGTCTCGACCCGCCGCGCCAGCGCCGCGCCCGCCGCCCCGCCGAGCGGCCCCCGCCGCGCGCGCGCCAGCGGCGCCACCGACAGGATCTGCCCGCCCGCGACCACACCGATGGGCACGTCCCGCGCGATGCTTTCCGCGAACGGTTCTGACGGTTCTGACGGTTCTGACGGTTCTAACGGTTCTGACGTCACCGTCTCCGTCGTCACCGTCGCTTCGTTCGCGCGCGTCGCGGCGGCGGCGGCGGCGGCGGCGTCAGACGCGTCGTCGTCGTCGTCGTCAGACGCGTCGTTCACCGGCGCGCGGAGCGGCGCGAACGCGCCCGCCAGCCGCCTCTGCGTCTCCGGGTCGTCCAGCGGCGTCCAGCGCCCCGTGACCGCGCACTTCAGCTCGGCGGGCGCGTACTCCGCCTTGTAGCGCATCTTGGGGCAGTCGTGGATGTAGTACCCCAGGTAGTAGTGCCGGAGCGTGTCGCTTTCGTTCGCGGCGCGCCGCACCCACTCGATCTCGCGGAGCGCGCCGAGCTTGCCCAGCGAGGCCCACGCGAAGGAGGGCTCCCAGAAGAAGTACTTGCTGCTCAGGCACTTGGGGAGCACGTCCACCACCCCCACCGCGACGAGCCGCCCGTCCACGCGGTACTGGTGGTGGAACGACCCGAAGCCGCGGGGGGGGGGAGGGACCATTCGCGGGCGCGAACCGGCGTCGCTCGAGATCGCCGGCGCCTTTTTTTTTTTCCTCCCTCCCTTATACCCCGGCCACTCGACCCAGCCGCCCTGCGTCTCGTCATCCTCCGGCTCGCGGATGGGCGCGTTCGTGAGCCGCAGGGGCGTGTCCACCAGGAAGCGCCGGTAGGAGGCTTCGCTCAGCGAGCCTTCGTCGTCGCCGTGCACGGAGGCTTGGTACCGGCGCCACAGCCGGTACTCCTCCTCGTCGAACGCCGACGGCGCCTCGCGAATCTCAAACGCGCGCTTCGTCTTCTTCGTCGCCGTCGTCTCGGCGTGCATCGCCTCGGCGTCGCGGTCTGCGAGGGAAGCGCTCGCGGACACGCCAGACGCGTCCGCGCCGAGACGCTCGCCGCCGCGGGACTCGTCTTTGTCGCCGTCGTCGACGCGCTTCCCGTCGTCATCCAGCTCGCCGTCGAGGTACCGGCGCCATCGCTTCTCCACCTTCCTCTGCGACTTGCTGGGCGCGAACGCGCACGCGTCGAGCCGGATGGTGAACGGGGGGCAGCACGTGTCGTTGAGGTGCGGGCGGTACATCCAGCAGCCGCTCCGGCGCCACCCGCGATCGAGCAGGGACTGGTAATCTTCCACCGAACACACGTGCGCGTGCATGCCGTGCGACTTGGAGGTGGGGCCCTTCCGGTCGCAGTACCCGCACGAGCTGGCGTACGAGCCGTGGTCCTCCACGATGCTCGTCGTGGTCGGAATCGCCTGCGAACGGCGCGCGCCGGGGGCGGCGGTGGCCATGGCGCGGGCTAGGTTTCGCCCGAACGGGTCGTCGCAAACTCAGATCTCAGATCTCGTCGTCGAAATCCGGCACCCTGAGAAGCCAGGCTTCTCGGGTGCCGACCCCCACGACCCCACCCGGCACAGGTGGCGCAGCCGCCCCTATCCCAACGACGTCCCCGACTCTAGGCGACCGTCTTCGCGCGGAGACACCGCGCGCCCGATGCGCGCGAGTGTGTGCCGAAGGCGCGGCGAGATGATTGGGCGGCGGCATAACGTGATAATCGAGCGGGCGAAAATCGGAGCGATGGAACCCATTTTTTTTTTTTGAGTTCGTTGCACGTAGAAATCTGGCTGACGTTCCAGATGCCGAAGCAGATTCGGAAGACAAGACACACCGAGGCGAAAACGGCGGTCGACGGTTTAATCTTTGAGTCGCGGGTGACGTGACGCACGTGCTGACATGGCGACAACAAAACGCGTTTTGTTGCAACGAACGCGTTTCTTCTTCGGCATCTCGCCGGTCCACGCTCCGGCGCCGGTCCATTCCCGCCCGCGCCCTCGATCGTCGCGTCGACGCACACTCGCACGAGCTCGAGCTCGCCGCGGGTCCGAGAACCGGTCGGCGAACGAAACGCTCGCGTCGAGGCTCTCGTCCGCTCGCGATGGCCACGGCGCTCGGCGCTCGAGCGTTCCTAGGGGGAGGCGTGCGCCTGGAGGGCGTGCGCGGCTTCGGCGCTGCGCGCGCGCCCCTCCCCGCGCGCGACCCCCGGGCGGCGTTCGCCTCGAAGGGCGACGACGCCGACGCCTCGTCTTCCTCCTCCTCCAGGGCGAGCGGCGGACGGCGGACGGCGGACTCGAAACCGAAAAAGCTCGACGACCCGCGTCTCGTCGCGGTCGATTTGTGGCGTCGCGCGCGGCGCGCGCGCGAGGCGGCGAAGGGCGTCGCGTGTTTCGCCGCGCTCTCCTCCAGCGGCGCGGCGTTCGCGCAGCTCCAGGCCAACGCGCAGGCGGCGGAGCTCTGGCGCAGGGCGCAGGACCTGGAGGACGCCGCGCTCGCCGCGTGGGAACAGTGCGGCGAGGACGACGACGTCCGGCGCCCGCGCGCCGCGACGACGACGAGCCTAAGCCCGCGATGACGCCGCGTCGGCCGACGCCGCCGATTCTTTCGCGCGCGCCGCGGCGGCGGCTGGCGAGGATGCGCGTCGAAAAGACGACGCGTGTTCCCGCGTAGACGAGGCGTGATAGGTCGCCGTGTGTAGGTATCCTCGTGCACCTCTCGTGTGTGTTATAGATAGGACGACCAGAGACTCTTTCGATACGCGCCGTCCACGACGTACGCTCGTACTTCTCGCACAAGTATACAGAACCGCTTCCGACGCCGATCTCTCGCAGACGGTTGGTGATTTTTCGATCGCGCCCCCCAGCCCCCACGTGCCGGCGTGCGGGGCGCACACCCGCCGCGCACCAGCAGCCTTTCTGTCCTCGCCGGGGCGATGTCGACGACGGCGATGTTCATGACGGCGGTCCTCCCCGCCGCGCGCGCGGTCCCGTCGCGCGCCTCGTGCGGCCGCGCCCGACGCGGCCGCGCGCCGCTGCGGTGCGACGCCGTCGCCGCGGATTGGAGAGAGAAGGCGCGGCCCATCACGCCCGGCGGCGTGTACCCCGCGAAGGAGCACTGCTCGTCCTGCGGGCTGTGCGACACGTACTACGTCGCGCACGTCAAGGAGGCGTGCGCGTTCCTGGGCGACGGCATGAGCCGCGTGGAGACCCTGGAGCCGACGGTGCACGGCCGAGGGCGCGACCTGAGCAACGACGAGCTCCGGCTGGGCGTCGTGGATGAGGTGTTTTACGCGCGCAAGACGGCGCCGGTGGAGGGCGCGCAGTGGACCGGCATCGTGACGAGCATCGCCATCGAGATGCTCACGAGCGGCAAAGTGGAGGGCGTGGTGTGCGTCGCGAGCCAGCCGGACGACCCCATGCGCCCGCGTCCCATCCTGGCGACCACGGTGGAGGAGATTCTGTCCAGCAAGGGCGTCAAGCCCTCGCTGTCGCCCAACCTGGAGGTGCTCGCGGAGGTGGAGGCGCGCGGGCTGAAGCGGCTGCTGTTCATCGGCGTGGGGTGCGCGGTCACCGCGCTGCGCGGCGTCGAGCCCTACCTCGGGCTGGACGCGCTGTACGTCGTGGGCACCAACTGCACGGACAACGGACGCGCGGAGACGCTCCCCAAGTTTCTCGCCGCGGCGAGCGACGACCCAAAGACCGTCACCGGCTACGAGTTCATGCAGGATTACCGCGTGCACTTGAAACACGCGGATGGCCGGTTCGAGAAGGTGCCGTACTTCTGCTTGCCCGCGAACGACTTGAAGGATGTCATCGCGCCCTCGTGCTACTCCTGCTTCGACTACGTCAACGGGCTCGCCGACCTGGTCGTCGGGTACATGGGCGTGCCCATGAGCGTCGGCGTCGAGATGACCGCGCACCCGCAGTACGTCACGGTGCGGAACGCGCGCGGGAAGGAGCTG
>Ga0181559_10006186_pt1 | contig 11327 bp, 6 predicted proteins | sample 011ome_21_FD_133752 | JGI IMG/M metagenome (GOLD analysis project Ga0181559, IMG submission 133752) | Coastal salt marsh microbial communities from the Groves Creek Marsh, Skidaway Island, Georgia - 011508AT metaG (megahit assembly) | ecosystem: Environmental > Aquatic > Marine > Intertidal zone... | reverse complement strand
TCCACCTGCTGCTGCCAATAGGCATGTCCCGGAGCTCCACTCGCCGTGCGAACGCTGTTTGGCGTGGGCAGCACGTCGTACAGCTGACGGAAAGGGTTGTCGTTGGTGTTGCCTTCCAACTGGCAGAATCCTTGAAAAGGCAGGGCTACCCAAAGGGCAAGAAAGGGAGCGAATCGGATGCAGGATTGCATGAATCGGGTCATCGGGTTCAATGGAGTTCGGACCACGTCGGCCCACTGGTATCTCGCAATTTACAACCCGGAAGTGATGTAGCTTGCCGGACCATGATCAGACATTGCTTCGCAGCAGCCATTGCGCTGTTCGGCTCTTTTTCCGCAAGGGGTTACGCTGACCCAAGTTGTGTTGATGTCCTTACGGCGTCATGTCATCCCGACCATGGGGCGACTTTTCTGGAGCAGTTGGTTGGGCAATGGCTCATCCTGGACGGAGAGCTCGAGGTGAAGAAATTGAGGTGCTATGAGGACGGGCGCTTCGGGTTCCTTGCCGAGGGCCATTGGACCGCAGGTAGTTACGTCATCTTGCGGACGGATGAACGGAGCAAGGGGGTGTTGAGGCTGGAGTATTACGTAGATGGGAACCTCCATTTGCAAGAAGTTCGATGCGAAGTGTACTTCTCAGATGAAGACCACGAACACGATGGCACTGAAGGGGAGCATACCCACGAAGGAAATGGGGATCACCCTGAAGAAGGTCATCATCACGAATTCCTCAGGGTGGATGTACTGGAGGGTGCTGAGCAAGCACTGGACATGGAGGGGGATTACCTCCACCGGCATTAATGCAGTTTTCTCTTGTTCAGGACTCCATTGGGTAGTCCCGGAATGCTGAACTCAGTGGGAGAAAATCAGTCTTTCCTGGAATCCCATTTCAGGCAAACGCAGAATGTAGACTCCTTCTCCAAAGGCTACAGGGTTCCAAGACGAAATGGAACCTCTAGAAACTTCTCTTCCCGAGATGTCAATCATGGACCAGGGCTGACCCAGACAATCCTCGCATTGGACAGAGAATCCTCCGGGAGCCATGTTGATTGAAAGTTTCGCGGTTGCATCGCCAAGTCCCAAAGTGGATTCAGCCGAGTACGGAGAAGTCCCATTCTGGATTTCATATTGGTCACACCAACCGTCTCCATCTGTGTCCAAGCCTTGGGGCGAACAGATGTCTTCAGGGTCAGATCCCAGAACAATTTCTTCCATATCACACAAACCGTCTCCGTCGCTGTCTGTGCTGATGGGTAAACAAGGGTCCATGTCTGACCAGCCTGAGGCAGATTCCATTCCTGCGCACCATCCGTCACCATCTACATCGAGATCATTCGGATCGCAAGCATCCTCCATATTCCACCCTTCCTGATTTTCCAGAATATCGCAGAATCCATCGCCATCTGTGTCCACCTCATAGGGATCGCAGGGATCTGCAATGTTCGAACCAATGATGGCTTCAAGTTGGTCACAGAGCCCATCCCCATCACTGTCCTCACCTAGCGGGTCACAGGTGTTATTGGGATCTGAACCATTGGCCAACTCTGCGCTGTTGCAAATGCCATCCATGTCGGAGTCCGAGAAATCCGGACTGCAAGGATCGTTGGCGTCTGAACCGAGGATTGCCTCTTCTGAATCGCAGTATCCGTCACCGTCTGAATCCATGGCTGCAGGAGAACATGCATTGAACGGATTGGAGCCCAAGAGCTCTTCCTCCATATCGCAATAGCCATCCCCATCCGTGTCCACATTGAAGGGGTCACAAGGGTTATTCGGGTCGGATTCCAGGTACAATTCCAGAGCATCACATGCTCCATCACCGTCGGAGTCCTCCAGACCTTCCGTACCCAAATCGCAAGGGTTGAAGGGGTCGGTTCCCAACTCCAATTCCGCAGCATCGCAAGTGCCGTCTCCGTCCGAATCGGGAGCGTCTACGCTGCACGGGGCTTCAGAGTTGGCCACCAGAAGACAACCTGTTTCAGAATTGACGGGAGCTTGCAATAGAGCTTCCAGAGACAACCGATTCGCTTCATCATTCAGATGGATTCCGAGCCAGTCGGCACGGTCCACCACGATTCCGTCACAATCGAATACCACCATACCTGCAGGACGCAAGAAAAAGTGGGTGTAAATCAGATTGTCGGGTGAGTCGATTAAGAAGTCATCCCAGGGAAATTGCCATTGATTATCGGAGCCAGGCCCCATGTTGTCAATGACCATTTGCGCTGCGTCGATGCGGTCTTGAACAATGCGGTGCTGGTTCAAGTATTGCCCATCAGGTCCTGCAATGGGAAAGGCGGGGCAATTGGAAGGGCAATTCTCTATGTCCAAGGCGTGCGCCTCTGCTACGTATACCGGAATCCAGTTGAACTCATTCAAATGCTCCATTACCCATCCAATGACCGCAGGAGATATGGAGGGGTCCCAGTCATTTTGAAAACGAATGCATGTCGCAGACCCATTGAAGATGATCGTGGGTTTTTCCGGGTCGACTTCATTCGAAAGAAGGAACTCTTCGCCTGCCATGCTCCACAAGTGAAAGTCGCCCACGGTATCTCCGATGGCATAGCCGCCATCGAATTCGTTGAGTTCTCCACTGTAGGGCACGGTATCAATGCTGTCCGAGGGAAGGGGCTCTGCATCCAATCCAAGCCATAGGAAATGCTCATTTTGGGCCTGGACTGAACAGCAAAGGACGCTGAACAAAAATGTAAAGAAGTACTTCCTATCCATTTTCGGGTGCAAAGAAAACCAGATTAACCTGGAATGGTTGTCTGAGCCTTGAACCCTTTTGTCGCCGGCGATGTTCATTCCGACTTAAATAGGTGCCAAAGCAGGGGCATGAATCCACCCTGTATTGCCATTGGCCAGTTGAATTTGGTACCAACCGCTTTCACTTCTGATGATCTCCACCACAGTTCCTTCGTGTATGACGAATAAGTCTGATGACTCCACGCCGTCGGAAGGACTGCTCTTCACCTCAATGCGAGGAGCCATGATGACGGCCCCTTGATCGGATTGACTCCTCAAAAAGGTGGCTCGGCTCAAAAAACCGAGCGAAAGGGCACTGCAACACAGAACCGGGCCGAGGATGATAAGCAGACGGCGCGTAGCTACATCTCGGATGGACATGCGCAAAAACAGCAAGAGGAATGCAACAAACCAAAGGATGATGGCGCCAATGGTCCAAGCCGATAACCTGTGTTGGGCAGTCAGCTCTCGCCAGAGGGGGGCCAGGGCGATTTCGGGGAGTTCTTCAATTCTATCTACAACGGCAGATTTCGCCAACAACAAGTTGGCCTGAAGGTCATCGTCACTGGGCCGAATGCGTCGGGCCCTTTCGAAGTGAAGAATGCTGGGGCCAATTCTACCTGATTTGTAATGCGCCACACCGAGATTGTACTCCAGCTCGAAGGAAGTCCACTGCTCCGCAACTTCCTCATAGTGTTGAATCGCACCATCTAAATCTCCTTCCAGATAGGCGGCATTCCCCGTGTTGAAGCGCTCAGATGCAGCCGAAGCATCCGGAGCCGCCCACATTGTTTGCCCCGAGAGCAGAATGCCCAGTACCCATAAAATGGCTGAACCTGCTTGATTTGAAGGTTGAATGTTCTTCCGCTCAAGCTCATGTGCGGCATTTTCCAGAATTCCGGCAACTTCGGTCATGTCCGGTGCACCCGGAGCGAATCGGCCTCGGTCCAAGGTGGAAAGCAGGCCGATCCACTGGTCCACAAAGGCTTCATCCTCATGCTGCATGGCTTGCCGGTACCGATCAAGGGAGGCATCACTGCGCGGAATCCCCAGGTGACTTTGAATGAAGGCGTGTGCAGCTTCTCCGAGGTCGTCAAAGGACCCTTTACCGGAGCGCGCATCTGACAAGGCAGACTTCAACTGGGCTTTCGCTGTTTTTCTGCGAACCAGATTCGGATTGGCTTCTTCTTTTTCCATCCTTCTTTTTCGCACGGCCCCGAACAAAAGCATCAGCGGGGGAAAGGCCCAGAGGCCCATATGCAGTATGCCTCCGAAGAAGGGGGTCGACCTCGGTTTCAATTCGGTCTCGGTTCGAATGAAGCGCATGTCCCTCGTCAGGATGGTCACATCGGTCTTGCTGTTGAACCCAAATGACGGGCCTTGCTCATCCGACGGACCGGTTACTTCCCATTGGATGGAGCGGGTATCCAATGTAACAAAGCGGTCCAGTGCGCAATCGAAATACTGCATCTCTGGAGGATCCACTTCAAACGCTCCTGGCGAACGGGGAATGACCAGATAGGTCATGGTCCTTCGGCCACGTTGTCCTTTCGAATCGGTGGTGATTCGATCTTGGATTTCCGGGTCGAACACTTCAAGGTCCTTCGGCCAGTTGATTTCGGGAGCTCCAATCAGGGGCAGATTTCCCTTGCCTTTGAATTCCAGAACCAGATTGATCGCTTCATTGGTGGTGGGAGCTTCCTTGCCCTCGTATTTCCAGGTCGCAGTGAGCGATTCGAAGGTTCCGAGTGAATTTGCAGGAGCCGGATCGGGTAGGGGCTTGACCTCAATGGCGACGGCATCCGCAGAGGAAGAAATGGGGCGTGTATTGAAGAAGCCGACCCTTTGCTGGGCGTCTACGTCGAATCCCACGATTTCCAGGGTTCCTGTCTGGGTGGGGTAGAGAATGTCCGTGCGCACGGTTGCGACTTGCACCCGGCGCCCTTCGGCAATCGTGGTTTCCCATCTGGGGTCTTCCCCTTCCACGGTTTCTTTCCAAACACCGGACAACTCGGGAAAGGTGTAATTCCGAACGTCCACCGCTTCAAGGGTGTTGAAGATGCGGTATTGGACCATGATCGGTTCTCCGATGTGCGCAGATCGTTTGTTCACTTCGATTACGGCATCAAATGGAGAAGCTGCTCCTTGATTCCCGGTTCCTTTGGCCACAACCTGAAGCACAACGGGCTCTGTCCGGAGCGTTCCGCCTTGTGCCTTGAATTCAAGGCTGGGAATCTGAATTCGCCCGGTTTTGGAAGCGACGACCGTGTAGGTGTAGCTCCGTTTTGTGGACATCGATCCATTGACGAATTGTGTATTCGTGGAGGTCGAAGGCCCATTGAGATACCTCAAGCCTTCAATGCTGGGAGGATTCGAGAAGGGCACATTGGCATCTCGAAATTCAAAAGTCAATCGGAATCCTTGACCCGCGACCACTGGGTTCCTGTCTAAAAGAACGGCCGCTTGTCTCTGTGAATGAGCCAGAAAAGAGCATCCCAAGATGGAGAGCAACAAGCAGATCCGAAGGCTTGCACCGAACTGTTTTGGGGTGTTTGTGGCGACTGACATTACCAATCCTTCTCGATTTGAGGCTTTTTTCCCTTGTTCCGCTTGGCGTTTTCTTGGGCCTGCAATTTGGCCCGCAAAGCGGCTTCATTTCGCTCCAGCATATCCAATATTCGTTGAGCGTCGGCGGGTTGTATACGCCCCTCTTTCGGCGCTTCCTGTGGCCCTTCCTCTCCGCCTTGATTGCCACTGTCTTGTTCAGGTTCACCCTCCTGTTGCTGGTCACCCTCCTGTTGCTGGTCGCCCTCCTGCTGCTGGTCGCCCTCCTGCTGCTGGTCGCCCTCCTGTTGCTCGTCGCCCTCCTGTTGCTGGTCGCCCTCCTGTTGCTCGTCACCCTCCTGCTGCTCGTCGCCCTCTTGCTGCTCGTCGCCCTCCTGTTGCTGGTCGCCCTCCTGCTGCTCGTCGCCCTCTTGCTGCTCGTCGCCTTCCTGCTGTTCTTGTCCTTGTTCTTGCTGTCGCATCGCCATGGCGAGGTTCAGATTGTATCGTGTATTGGCATCTTTGGGATCCAGCCTCAACGAAGTCTTGTAAGCTTCTATGGCCCCCTCCACATCTTGTGAGCCCAGCAACAGATTGCCCACATTGTTCCATGCATCAGATTGGATCCCACGGTCATCCGATTGTGCAGCAGCCCTTTGAAAAGCCCTGAGTGCAGCATCCGTGTTTCCTTCTCCAGCCAAGGCCATCCCGCGATTGAGCGCGAGTTGCCCGGGTTCGGATCCTCTCCATCCTTCTGCTGCCTCAAAAAGACTATCGGCCCGGGCAAAATCCCGGTCGAGCATGGCTTGTGTACCCGCAACTGCCTCCGCTTTGGTTCCTGTCTGCATCCTGGATTGTGCGAAAGGCTGACCCCAAGGCATGGCAGAGAGAAAGACAATCGCAAGGGCCCTCTTTTTCCATGGGGATGTGGACCAAATTCCTTCGGTCATCAGGAGTAACCACCCCACCAGGAAAAACCACGGAAAATGGTGAACGTAATCGGTGTAAGCCACCTTGGTGGTTTCTCCTTCATCCAGGTCGGAGAGGCTGTCCAGGAAAGGGTCCAGGTCCACAAATCCCGTATTGGCTCTGACATAGGTCCCGCTCCCTGCTTCGGCCATGGCAACAAGCATACGTTCGTCCAAGGTTGAAACAACAGGTTGGCCTTGGGCGTCTTCTTTGAACCCTGTTTTCCTGCCGTAACGGTCATATTCGGGGATGGGGCCACCCCCTTCACTGGCCATGCCCATTGCGTGCACTTGGACCTTGTCGCCAGCGGCTTCACTGGCGCGGGCCAAGGCGTCGTCCTCGTGATTCTCGCCATCCGTCAGCACCAGTATGACACGACTGGCTTGACTTTCAGAATCGAAAGATTCCCTGCACAATTCAATGGCGGATCCGATGGCTGTTCCTTGAACGGGTATGGCGTCCGGTCCAATCGCATCGAGAAAAAGCTTGACTGCGGACAGGTCAAGGGTCAATGGGGCTTGCACATAAGCATCTCCTGCAAACACCACCAGACCGGCTCGATCCCCGTCTAAACTGCTGACTACCCGTTCAATGGTCCGCTTGGCAAGGTCCAAGCGGGACATTCCAAGGTCTTCGGCCATCATGGAGCGACTCACATCCAAGGCGATCATGATATCGACACCATTGGCTTCCACCTCTTTGAGGCGGGTTCCGAATTTGGGAGCGAGCATGCCCAAGGCCAGAACAGCTACTCCGGTTCTCCACAGTAGGAATTTCCACACAGAACGACGCGGACGCGCATGAGGCCAAAGGGTATGGGCCAGTCCCAAGTCGATGGATTTGGCCATTCGACGCTGTTTCCAGCGATAGTGACCCGCGAAGAGGAACAAAGCCACAACGGGAATGAAGAGGGCTGGCCACGACTGAGGCATGTGCAGCTCGAACTGAGGCGCAACACGTCTGATGAGGAAGTACAAACCCACTACGCAAGCCCAGAAGGCCATCTCAAACAGGACCATGCCTGTGACATGGCTGAAGACGCGGTATGTGCGTTGTTCTGTCATGGCAGGCTTCGGAAGAAGAGGTGACGCAGCAAGGCCTCGGCACCCAAGAAGACCAAGGCGAGCCAGCCAAGTATGGCGAATTCCTCCGTGCGCTTATTGTATCTGAAGACGTTGAATCGGGTTTTTTCCAAGGTGTCAATCTCTTGGTACACCTCCTTCAATTTGGCTCCGCTCGTGGCACGGAAGTACCGGCCGCCCGTCTCCTTGGCGATGCTTTGAAGGGTTTCCTCGTCGATGTTCACTTCGACCCAGTCATAAATAAAGCTGCCGTCTGGGCGCATTCGGACCGGACTCTTGGCCTTCCCGACCGATCCCACTCCTACTGTATAGACCCGAATGGACTCCAGCGCAGCAAGTTGGGCCGCGTCAAGCGGCTCGATTTGCCCCTTGTTGTTTTCTCCGTCGGTAATGAGAATGACCACCTTGCTCTTGGCTTCACTTTTCCTGAGCCGATTCACCGCTGTAGCGAGCCCCATGCCAATGGCAGTGCCGCCTTCTACCATGCCGGTCTCCAATCCCTCCAAGCCGTCCATGACCACACGGTGGTCGGTGGTCAGCGGAACGCGGGTAAAGCTCTCGCCCTCGTATACCACTACCCCTACTCGGTCAAATGGTCGATCCGCTACGAAATCTTGCGCGACTTCCTTGGCGGCCTCCAGTCGATTGGGCTTGAAGTCCTTGCTCAACATGCTGGCGGACACGTCCATGGCCATCACGATGTCTATGCCTTCCCGCGTCATGTTCTCGATGCTCGAAGAACTCTGGGGTTGGGCCATGACCATGATGGCAAAGCCCAAGCCTGACGTTCTCGCGACATCCTGCAGTAGGGGGAGCCATTGGTCCCTCCGCGGAGGGGTTAAATCCAAGTGCTGTAGGTTGATTCGGAATGTGGGCCACTCAACAGGACGGAACACTTTCCACAGACTCCAGGCGATCAGAACCGGAAAGAGGTAGAGGGCATGGGGGCGGGCCCACTCAAACGCGGCTTGCACGGAAAACAGCACCGATAACAAGAGCACCCACGCCCCCAGTTGCGCCAAGCCTTGTCGCCAACGCGCCGCAGATAGGGTGCTTACCTTATTCACCTTCATGCGTTTTGGGTACATCGCCCTTCATTTCTTCATGGGGTGCATCGACATCCTCCATGGGGCGTGTTCGTTCGATCCAAACCATGCTTTCACGTATCACTCGGAGGTGAGCGTCGCCATCCATGTTCTGTTTGGCGAATTTCACGAGGTCGGAACGCTGTAGAATGGAAAGAACCCAAACCGCTTCTTCTTGAGGCAATCCCTGGACGGGCGATTGATTGAGCGTTCGGGTCAATTCGTCTGTCGTTCGCTCCAAGGCCTTCACACCAAAGGTGCCCTGAAGATGAAGCCGAATGGCTTCGGATAGGATGGTCTGAGCTTCTTTTCCTTCGCCTCGATTCCAAGGGGCATCCTTTTCCAGTGCGCGCAGCATGCGCAAGGCTACCACATGGGCGGGGTCCTGCAGCAATGTTTCGGTCTCCTCCTTCTCCTCAACCGTCTGGCGGTCCTTCCATTTGAGCCACCCCCATCGTGCCCCCCAGAACAAGAGCGCAGCCGATAATAGCCATGGCAGAATTTGTTGCAAGCGCTCCCACCACGTCCAATGGTAGGTCTGGAAGCCTTGCATCGGTCTCGGGGTGGGGTTTTCTTCAAGTGGCGCCAGGCCAATCGCCACTTCATAAGAAGATGTGGATGCGGCAATGCCCGAAGTGTCCGTAAGGGAGAAGGGGGGCACCTTTTTGAATCCAGTGTCCCAAGCCATCACCACGACGCTCTGGGTGCGGCGAAGTCCGGCGTCCATGATCGGAGAAGCGCTGCTGTCCAAGGGAGAGAGGTCGATGATTTCCCATCCATGCTGGAGGGAATCGCCTACAGCCAGGCGCGGCCAATCCCACTTCTTTCCTCCTTGCAAGGGCTCGTCGGAAGTCAATAGCCACTCCATGGGTTCACCCACACCGGCGCTGTCCTTTTCGATGGAGACCGCCAGGTTGGGCTGCATTTGGGCTTGGACACCGGTGGCTACCAAAAACAGCAGAAGGAGAGGGCGTAGTTCAGCCACGGCGGTCGAACAGCTGCATGAGGGGTTGAACATAGGGGCGTGCTGTGTTCAGTACCGCATGATCCACGCCCGAGCGTTTCATGAGGTCCACAAGGTCGGATTGATGCTGGCGCGATGCGTTTTCAAAGCGCTTGCGCCATCGAAGAGAAGAAGAGTCGATGTAGGCAACGTCGCCGGTTTCAGGGTCCGCCGTAGCGAGCCATCCCATACGGGCAGCCTGTTTCTCAATATCGTCTTCAAGCTGAAGTGCTACAAGGTCGTGTTTCCGAGCAGTGCGCTTCATGATGTCACCGAATCCATCATCCTGAAGGTCGCTGATCAGAAAGGCAATGGTCCGCTTCTTCATCGCCCTTCCGAAGTATTCCAATGCTTGCCGAATGTCCGTGCTCTTGCCTTCGGGCTCCAGGTCAATGATCTCCCTCACAATCCGAAGGATGTGACTCCGGCCCTTCTTCGGGGGTATGAAACGTTCCACCCTGTCACTGAAGAGGAGTGCGCCAATCTTGTCGTTGTTCTGTCCTGCAGAAAAGGCCAGAACAGCGGCCAATTCAGCGGCCAATTCCCGTTTGGACTTCTCGCGACTGCCCAAGGTCCCCGAAGCACTCACGTCAATGAGCAACATGGCGGTGAGTTCCCGCTCCTCTTCAAAAACCTTCACGTAAGGCGAGCGCATACGGGCGGTCACGTTCCAGTCGATGGTGCGGATTTCATCCCCGTGCTGATAGGCGCGGTTCTCGCTGAATGCCATACCGCGTCCCTTGAAGGCACTGTGGTATTCACCCGAGAATATCTGGCTGCTCAGTCCGCGGGCGCGCAGTTCTACCCGGCGGACGCGTCGGATCAATTCCGAGGCTTCCATCTCAAGGGACTTGGACCTGGTCGAGAATCTCCGTGACGATTTGTTCCTGGCGGATTTCTTCCGCCTCCGCTTCGAAAGTGAGACCGATGCGGTGGCGCAGTACATCCATGGCGACCGCGCGGATGTCTTCGGGGATGACATAGCCGCGGTGGGCCATGAAGGCGCGGGCCTTTCCTGCCAACGCCAATCCGATGGTGGCTCGTGGGGACGCACCAAAGCCGATGAGCGGTCCGAGGTGGCCCATCCCGTGGTTTTCCGGCTTGCGGGTGGCCTGCACGAGTGAGACGATGTAGCGCTCGATTTTTTCGTCCATGTAGACCTCACGCACGAGTTGACGGGCTGCGAGGATGTCTTCCGGCTTCACTACGGCCCGAACTTCCGGTCGTCCACCCGAGGAGACCTGGTTGCGCAGGATCATTTGCTCCTCTTCTGATGTGGGGTATTCGATGACGGCTTTCAGGAGGAAGCGGTCCACCTGCGCCTCGGGCAGGGGGTAGGTGCCTTCTTGTTCCACCGGGTTCTGCGTCGCGAGGACCAGAAAGGGCCGGGGTAGGGGGAAGGTCTCGGAACCGATGGTCACCTGTCGCTCCTGCATCGCTTCGAGCAAGGCACTCTGGACCTTGGCCGGCGCGCGGTTGATTTCGTCGGCGAGCACGAAGTGGGCAAAAATCGGGCCTTTGCTCACGGTGAATTGCTCCTGCTTCTGGTTGTAGATCATGGTGCCTACCACGTCGGCAGGCAACAGGTCGGGCGTGAATTGAATCCGGCTGAAATCCACTGCCACCGCCTTGCTGAGCGTCTGAATGGCGAGGGTCTTGGCCAATCCGGGCACCCCTTCCAGCAATACGTGACCATCTGCCAGAAGTCCCGTAATCAGGGTGTCCACCATATTGCGCTGGCCCACCAAGGACTTGCCCACTTCATGTCGGAGTTCGTCCACGAATCCACTCGCGCTGCGAATCTTCTCGGTGAGGACTTGGATGTCCGGGCTACCACTGCCGTTGCCGTTTATGGCCACGTCCGTTGGGAGGGGTGTGCTTTCCATGATGCGCT
>Ga0181559_10006180_pt1 | contig 11336 bp, 7 predicted proteins | sample 011ome_21_FD_133752 | JGI IMG/M metagenome (GOLD analysis project Ga0181559, IMG submission 133752) | Coastal salt marsh microbial communities from the Groves Creek Marsh, Skidaway Island, Georgia - 011508AT metaG (megahit assembly) | ecosystem: Environmental > Aquatic > Marine > Intertidal zone... | reverse complement strand
TCTCTCTCTCTTTCTTTCGCGTGCGTTTCACCACACGCATGCTTCGCATGTGTGTTTCTTAAAAAAGAAAAGATCTCGATTTTTTAAGTGCAAAAAAAAAAGCGGTCAAAACGACCCCCGAACTTTTTGTTTGTCCGAGTCGTCGATCGAGAGGGAAGAAGAAGATTCCACCCGCGCGGTCTCTCGTGTCTCTTTTTTTTCCCGCGACGACGACGACGACGACGATGACGAGTCGTCGTCGTCGTCGTCATCTCGTCGTCGATGATAACGATGGAAAAGAAGACGGTAAAAAAAATACGCCATCAAAACTTTCTTCCAACGGTGGTGTTCTAAAAAAAGAAAACGTTTTCTTCGATCGATTGATCAAGGACGTGTCCCGGGTGGATTTCGCGGCGCCAGCGCCGGCGTATTTAGAGAACGATCTCGGACAATCGAACGTGAGACGGTATTTGTTAGAGCCCGGGCCGAAAGATGGGTCGCACTCGAGGTGCAGGATTGTCCGGAAGAAGGATGCGTTTGGGTATTGCACGTACGTGTTGTACGCGGATTGTCCTTCATCGGTTCCTTCTCTTCCGTCGTCATCGATGGTCGAAGACGACGAATGCGGCAGCGACGAGCGCAAAGAAAAGAAACAAAGACAACGACGGTACCATCGGTTCGAGGCGAGAGCGCTTTGCGCGGCGAGGAAGAGGAAAAAATCGAGAAGGTGAGTATTTTGTGTAAGCGCTGGCGCGCTTGGACAAACTCTTTTACTTTTCATTATTCTCTTCTTCTTCTTTCAAAAATGACACTTTCTTTGCCTCTCTGTATTCTTCTCCTCGCTAATTATGAATAGGTCGAGAATGGTCGTTTCGTTGGATCTAGCGGATATACGCGAAAGTTCTTCGCAATATTTAGGAAAAATAGCGGCGACGAATGCCGCCGGAACGAGATTCGAGTTGTTTGACGACGGCGCCAAACCGGGCACTTGGGAGACGTTTGAGAGATCCGTGAGAGAAGACTACGAGGAGGAGGACGAAGAGGACGAGGAGGACGAGACAGAGAACGATCAAAGAAGAGATGGAAAAGATGATGAGGAGGAGAACGACGAAAACGAAAACGACATCGTAGACGATGAAGATGAAGAAAGCGAAGACTCGGTAACCGAGGTGAAAAACAGAACGCGTCTCGGCACGGTGGAGTATAAGTTGAATCCGCTCGGAATACACGGACCGCGACAGATGCGCGTGGAAATCGTCAACACGGAAGAGACAGAACAGATGGAGAACAGCAACGGGAAACCCGTCACCGCCCGATTTAAGAACGTCTTACCCACGTGGAACAAAAAGATGCGCGCGTATTGTCTCAACTTCAACGCGAGAGTGACTCAACCGTCTGTAAAAAATTTTCAACTTTTGATCGACGACGACGACGACATCGAGGAGGAGGAAGAGGAGGAGGAGGAGGAGCAAGAAAAAGAAGGAGATAGCCAAAGTGAAGAAGAGGAAGAAGATGATGATGATGATTACGAGAACTCTGAGAATGGACAACCGTCGACGACGATTGAAATCGATAACGATAAATCTCTCGCGAAAAATGCAGCTTCTCTGAGAGAAAAGCAACGTCGCAAGCGCGACACGAGATGGCAAAAGTGGATTTTACAGTTTGGCAAAATAGGTGAAGACGTGTACACGATGGATTTTCGCTACCCGTTCACGCCTTTACAGGCGTTCATGGTGTGCGCAACCTCTCTGGATAAAAAACTCGGCTGCGAGTGACGCGGCGGCGTTTCTGTACTACGCGTAAAATACAAACGAAAAAATACTCTACTTTTACACGACGACATCCGCGGTGCCTTCCGCGTCTATCACGCCCCACGACTCCAATATCCATTTCATCTTTTTGCTATCGCTACTGACGTCTACTTCTACGCGCATGGTTCCAATCGAACAATTCCTGACAATACCCCGATTCTTCTCGCCGCTCAAATCTTCGTCGACTAAATATTCTCTCAAGAGCAACAACACCCCGGCGTGCGTGACCACCGCGATCGTCGTTTCTTCGTTCTCCATTCTATCGTTGTCGTCCTCTAAAACGACTCTTCTCACCGCGTCGTCGATGCACTCCTTGACTCTCTTCAAAACATCGTCGACGCTTTCGCCGCCTTCCCCCGCGCACTTCAAACTCCTATTCTTCTTGCTCTCGCAAAACGTCGCCCACTCGCGCGGGAACTTTATCGGCGCCAATTTCCTCGGACATCCTTGCAACGCGCCCACGTGGCGCTCGCGCAACTTTGGCGACTCTTCAATCTCAACTTTCGCGTTCTTCGCTTTTTCCATCGCCGTCACCATCCCGCGCGCCGTGTGAGAACACCGCCGTAAATCCGAGCTCAAAACCTTTCGAATCGTGATGTTGTTGTTCTTGTCGTTGCTTCCATCGTCCTCGTTCTCATTCAACAGCAAAGTCTCTCCCAACCTCTGTATTTGGAAATTTCCTTCCTCGTTCACGTCCGTATCTAACTGTCCTTGGATGATCCCCAACGCGTTGTGGTTGGTTCGAGCGTGTCGTATCAAGAGAACTCGGACGACGCCGACGTTAGCGTCGCTCTTCATTTCTTCACCGAGAGAGAGAGAATAGAGAGAGAATAGAGAGAGAGAGAGAGAGAGAGAGAACGAGAGAGAATCGAGAGAACGAGAGAATAGTGACATCAAAGTCGCGCTATTTGCACAAATCCCCTAAAAGAAAAAAGTTAACAAAAAAAAAATACGAGGAGAGCGAAAGGTCAACATATATGTTATTAGGGTTGTTGTTTGTTTGATGAAACTCTAACGCGCGCGCGCGCGCGCGCTTTCATCCCGGCGCGTGAATCCTCTCTCTCTCTCTCTCTTTTCTCGTTCGCGCTCGCAGCCCGCGGCGACAGGAGAGACGGATGGGGAAAATGTCAGCCCCACGGCAAAGAACGAGATTTTTGTTAGTTTTCTTCATTTCTTCATTTCTTTTGACTCTCGACTACTGGTGACAACACCAACGAACGGACGGACTGACGGACGGACTGACGGACGTGACTGACTGACTGACGATATAAAACGAGAAGAAGAAGAAGAAGAATGAAGCTCTTCTCGCTTTTGTCGGAGATTTGGAACGAAAAAGTCGCGTCGCTCGTTTCCCGCGTTCCTCTTCCCGTTCCGGTTCGATCGTTTTTAGAGACGCACCCGCCGAATTTAACCGTGAAGTGTCTCTTCGCGCTCGCGGTGGCGGAGATCGTGCACTTTGTTCGCGAGGAGATCGCGTTTCAGATCTGGTGCCGACGAGGGCGGGAGAAAGGCGGGAGGCACGAACTCACCGAGGAAGAGAAGGAGGAGAATAAGAAAACCGGGAGATTGCCCGAGATAGACGAGAGACGAATGCCGACGAAGGATTTACTCCGAGAACCGACGGAAGAAGAAAGAAGAGACGAGAACAAATTGATTGCTTTCATCAACGAGAACAGAAGGAAAGAGTCGTCCATGGTCGTTGTTGGAAAATCGACGATTCCAAACGCCGGGTTAGGGTTATTCGCGGATTGCGACATTACCGAAGGCGAACGGATTCGCGGCGCGACGTACGGCGGGCGAATCATGAACTTTAACGAGGCGAAGAAGATTCCCGTAAACGAGAAGGATTACGTGATGGCGTTGCATTTGAACGTGCACGTGGACGCGAAAGAGCATTTTGGGTACATGGCGAGGTACATAAACGATACGTACAAGACGGATAAGAGTAGAAATTGTAAATTTTTAAAAATGAGCGTAGAAAATAGGGCGAGCGTAGTCGCCATGAGAGATATTAAGAAAGGCGAGGAGTTGTTCGCGGAGTACGGGAGCGGGTATTGGAGAGCGAGGAACGGAGAGATTGACGCGGACAGAGGCGACGTGGAGAATTTCAAGAGGGACATGGAAAAAGCGCAAAAATGGGTCGAATCGAAAGGGAAGTATAAGAGTAAGAGTAAGAAGACGCACTCGAAGGAGTTTAACAACGCGGCGGATTTATTAGAGAGACAAGGGAAAGGATTAGAACCGGGCAGCATTTTTAAGAAGATACCTTGACGTGTTCTTTCTGTTTTATTTATATAATAATAGCCAATTTTTTCATACAACGCCAAGTTCGACTTCTTTTTCTAATTTCACGCTCAACTCTTCGGCTTGTTGCGCGAGCCACATTTTGGCGTATAAACCGTTCAATTCGACGAGTTCATCGTGTCTTCCTTGCTCTACGATTTCCCCGTCTCGCATGACGATAATCCTCGTGCACTTCATCACCGTGCTCAGTCTGTGCGCGACGAAAACGCTCGTGCGATCTCTCGCAATCTCTTCTAAACTTTCTAATATTTGCGATTCAGTCGCCGTGTCCAACGCCGACGTCGCTTCGTCCGCGACTAAAACTCTCGGAGATTTCAAAAACGCGCGAGCGATGGCGACTCTTTGCTTTTCACCGCCGGATAACATGACGCCTCTTTCGCCAACTTTGGTCTTTAACCCGTCCGGTAAATCGTCGATGGTCTTTTCCAATTTGGCCGCGTGGCACGCGCGCTCGACTTCCTCGTCCGAGGCGTTTGGTCGGCCGTAGCGCACGTTGTGCTCTAAGGAATCGTTAAATAAAACGGCATCTTGTGGGACAACCGCGACGGCGGATCGGAGCGATTTCATTTGCAAATCTTTCACGTTGTACCCGTCGAAAAAGACGTCGCCGGACGTGGCGTCGTACGCGCGCAGAGCGATGCGAAGCAAGGTGGATTTCCCGGAACCGGAAGGACCGACGATGCCGATGGATTCACCCGGGGAAATATCTAAATTTACATTTCTAAGAATCTTGCGTCCGTTTCCGTATTCGAAAGACACGTCTTTAAACGAAATGGACGCGCCGTTGTTGCCCGTGGTTGTTTCCGTTGTCGCAGTCGTCGTCGTCGTCGTCGTCGTATTATCGCTATCTTTATTATTCGGTAACTCCATCGTCCCGTCTTCTACGTTTGACTTTGTCGACAACACGTCGAACATCGCCTCCATGTCGACTAAACTTTGTCTCAACTCTCTATAGAAAAATCCTAAAAAATTCAGCGGCGCCCACACTTGCAACAGTAAACCATTCGCCATGACTAAATCACCGACCCGGTTGGCTAAACTCGCACCCATTTGCGACGCGTTCCCCCCGGCGCCGACCCCTAACGCCGCGCACGACAGTGCCGCCGTCATACCTAAAGATAAAAATACCGCCTGACCGGCGTTCAACATCGACGACGCTCTTTCGCTCCCCAACGCGGCTTCGTGGTACCCTCTCAATAAATTATCGTACTGTTTTGACTCTAAATTCACGTTCCCAAAATTCGATACGGTTTCGTAATTCAAAAGCGCGTCCACGGCTTTCCCGGTGGACAAACCGTCCATGGTATTCGCCAACTTCCTCTTGCTCGCGGACACCCCGGTCATGTGCATGGTCCACCACACGTAACAACAAAACGTACTCAAGACCACCGCGACGACGTGCCAACTGAACGCTTTCCACAACAAAGCGCTCACCAGCGCCAATTCTACAAATGTCGGAATGAATGTAAATATCACGGCACGAAATACCATCGATACCGATCGCGTGCCTCTGTCGATGATCCGTTGCAACGCCCCAGTTCTTCTCTGCAAATGAAACTGCATGTCCAAATTCAATACGTGATTAAACACCTCCAGCGCAACTCTTCTCCCAGCCGCTTGCGCGACGGGCGTGAAGGACACCACCCGCAATTCTGTCGCGATCCCAGCCACCGCTTTAAACAAGCCGCTCAAACATAACATCACCGCCGCCATGTTCGCGGCTTGTAAAGCTTCCGGCCCAACCGGTAACTGCGCCGCTCTCGTCAAATGGTCAATAGCAAACTTAAAATACACCGGCACCGCTAATCCGAACGCTTTCTGTGCCACGAGAAAAACCAACGCGAACGCCAACCGCAGTTTCGTTCCTTTCCTACTAAACGCCACTTTCAACAGGTACGGCAAAACCGTTCTCAAATCCGACCCTTTCGGCGGCATCGGGATTGGACCGTCCTCCTCGGTATCGTTTTCGTTAAAATACGACGTCGTAGACGACAAAGACGGTTTCGCTTTTCTCTCTATTTTTTGTTCCTCTTCCATGGAATCGGAAATGCCGTAGGAGGCGACGGTGGCAGTGGCTGCTCTCGCGCTGCTCGTCGCGTTGTTTCTCGTTTCTTTCGCGCCACCCTCGTCACCGGCGTATCTTTTACCATTCGACCGGAAAAAACTCATCTTCGAAAGAGAGCCAAAACGCGAAGGAGAAGAAACAGAAGAAGATGATGACGTCGATAAAGCACGCGAGCCGACGGCTGAAAACGAGACGCCGACATTTCTCCTCGTCCCTCCGTCGCTCGCGGCCAAACGCGACGACGAATACCGCGCGTGAAATTTCCGCGACGACGACGTTTTTTCGCGCTTTTTTTCCAACGTCGTCGTCGTCGTCGTCGTCGTCGCCCGCGCGCTGCTGTGGAAGCCGACGCTTCGCATCGTCGCCAACATCGCTCTCTTCGTTTGGTCTTCTTCTTTTACTCTTTCCTATCGATGGTGACGATGTTGTTGTTGTTGTTGTTCTTCTTCTTCTTCTTCGACAACGACGACCTTTTTTTTGTCGGATAAAAAACGTCGTGTCGTGCGTGTGCTCCGAGAGACCGAGAGAGAGAGAGACCGAGAGACCGAGCGGGTGGAGTGTCTTGTGGTGTACTTTATTTCATTACTTATTTCATCATAAGTACACCACAAATCAAGGACAGACGTAAGTTTTTTCCTGGATCTGTGCTCTAATAAAAATTTTTTTTTTCGGTTTGGGGAGAGAGAGGTGGTGGATTTACTCTACATAAGACGCGGTGGATGATGATTTAATAAAGAGACCGCTTTTTTTAATAAAATTTTAAGTGAACTCTAAACCCTAAACCCATAAGCACTACTTTGTTTTTTTTTATCCTCTCGACGCGAGAGTAATCCCACACTCTGTGGAGCGCTCGACGCTTCGTCGTCTTCATCGAAGAGCGAGGAAAAAACGCGAGCACAGAAACGAGAAGAGACGCGGAAGGAAGGAGAGGCGTTTTGTTCGCGCGCGCGCGGAGGAAACGTTTCTCTTCCTCGCTTCGGTCTTTTTTTTACGACGAACGAACGGTGCGCCTTTGCGGCTTTGTTCTTTGTATCTTATTCTCATTATTTTACTTTCGTGCGAATTGACTCGAGTGCGCGCGCGCGCGCGCGCGCGCGCTTTCCCTCTCGCGGTGGGTCAGAGAAGGAGAAGGTTTCTTTCTCCATTCATCCGGAGCGCGTTATATCGCCTCTCGTTAAAGTTTCGCGCGGAAAGATAAAAATTTCTCGTTTCGATTTTATAAATGGTGTTGAAAGAATCTTATTCCCCGCGGCATCTTCTTCCTTCTTCTCGGTTTGTCTTGTGCTCCTAAAATACTGACCTGTCTCAATTTTCTTTTGTTTCTCTTTCTCTCTCTCTCTCTCTCTCTCTTATATAGCTCAAAACGAACGCGAGAGAAACGTAGGATGACGAGTTTGACGACGAACGCGAGGAACGCGATGAGAACGCGAGGAAGAGGGGCAGGAGGCGGAGGAGGAGGAGGAAGAAGAAAATGCGCGGTCGCTCGTTTTCTTTTCGCGGCGCGCTTGGTGACGACGATTGTTATACTCGGAACGTTCGGTCTCGCCGTCGTCGACGCGAGCAGTTCCGATGATCAAATAAGATACTGTAACCCAGGATGGTGGTCCACAAATAATATTTGCTCTGCCATTGTTTTGGAAAATTACGCGTTGACGAAAGTGGATTCCGAGTTTAAAGAAAGTGGTAGCGACGATGATCGAAGATGGACCCTGCACTTCACAGAGATGGTCGGTCTTTTTTATTCGACCGAAGATTCGAATATAAATACAACAAATATTTGGTATTCTGAAAATCCTCAAATATCGAGAGAAACATATGATCCCCCGCAAGCGCTTGTCGGTATTACAAAACATTGGGATGAAAGTAACGATAAGAGCTTTTTTATGTTGTCTTTCCGCAAACTCGGCCAGGGATGGACGGTTGATGAGTGCACCTGGTCTACGGCGAATGGGATGAAAGAGACCAAAAGTTGGCCCAACGATTCGAAGGAGACAAGTGGTGGCGGCCCCTACGTCGCGTTTGGCATGCAACGGGTTTCGTCGAATTATTGTTGGAATTGTGACGATGATGCCTCCTATAATTTCATGTTTTGCAAAGTGAACCCGCCGCCGCCGCCGCCGCCGCCGCCGTCACCGCCGCCGTCACCGCCCCCACCCGGAGGATTTCCGATTGAGAAACCTACTGTTGAAATAAAAAATAAAGTGAAGTTTGTGAGTGATGCAGAGGTTGATTTCGACATAAGAGTCAAGGATAGCGACGGGTGCATGAATGGGGAGAATGATTGTTTCGCATTCGCGTCGTATGATACAAACAAAAGGCGCGGCTTGTACTGCAAAGTACGCGTGTGCGGAGAAGAAGTGAAAGAAGCGGCTCGAGATTCCCTCCCCTCTTCAAAATATCTTTCGAAAGATTCGTGCAAGAAATGGGACAACTTTTACGACGATAGTAAAAGGGGGGTCCACAAAAAATTCTTAACGACCATTAAGGACGATGAAGGAAACCTTGCGCAAGGAACTTACACGATTTCTTACACATGCGGCTGGAAAAAAAAGACAGGACAGTATCTGGAAGGATCAGTAGTTTCTTCAACAGATTTCCATACCTTCACGATGGTAGAGGGATGCAGCGAACGCTTAGCCGATGATTTGACGCCTTATTCGATCCCGGATAAGACTCTCGCTCGCTTTTTTTTGATGTCCACGCCAGGTTTTTTGAGTGCGGAATGCGACAAACTCGACGTTGCGAAAGAAGACGCGTTTCGGAAATATGACATCGATCCACTGGATGGAAAATTATCGGCGCACGAGTTGGAAACGGCGTTCTTGGAGCACAGCGTCGACTTGACGTATCTCAAAGACACGGCTAAGGACAACTTTGAGGGGATTTTTCTGAGCGAAATCATGAACTCGAGAGCTCTTCCATTGAGTTGTAGTCAAGTGACTGGCGCTTCGGACGTTTACTTTAAGCACTTGACCTACCCAACTCTCGATACAAACAAAAATGAGTGCGACGCTCAGACGAGGAAAATCGATCTGACCTGGGATTACGCGAAAGAACCAACACTAAGTGATTTCATGTGCATCTTCGCGGATGGATTTTTTTTCAAAAAGGTCCAGAAAGCAAGTGATGCAGAAGATGATTTAATCAAATCTATTACGGATGAAAGGCCATCGGTAGGGACAGGACCCACGGAGGCGAGGTTGATCCATCAGTATACCTTTGATGAATCTGATTTTACCAACTCGGCTGATGTAGAGGGGGCGGAAGCAGCTCTCGCTTGGGGGTCTTTGTGGTTAAATAATTGGAGTAATTGGAATGTTCAACCTGAACCTGATAAGTATGAAGAGTGCGGGGAGCGGAATATGTGTTTTAAAAAGAATGATGAAGGCAGAGGCAGTTACGAGCTCAACGGAGAACATCCTAATGTGAAGTCGTATGCAGTGATGTCGTGGTTCAAGTATACCGACGATGTCGTTGGTTCTATTTGGGAAGCGCCTCACTCAAATGTTGCAGGACAAGAAGACAGTTTTCAGAGAAAGTTTTGGGTCGACAACGAGGGGAAACTAAACGCCAAGCACTACGGCATCACGTTAAAGGCCAACAAAACTATGGGGAGTGATTTGGAATACCACCACGTTGCGATGGTCTTCAATGAACAGCGTGGGTTTTCAATCTTTCTAGACGGCGAAGAAGTTGCCCATAATGAAAACGTAGCATCGGAAACCATCGTGGTTGTTGAATCAGACAGCCAGAAGGTATGCGGAGCGAAAGGAACCTACGATGATTTTCGCATCTATACCGGGGTCCTCACGGAAAATCATATTCAAGCGATTCATAAGTGCGGACGAGGTCCATCGTGCGCGCGACTTGCTCGCACAACCCCCCAATCGCGAAGAGTTTATTGCATCGTTCCGAAGTATATGAGCAGTAATACAAATGATACAAATGAAAATTTTATTGTACCGTGCGCCACTGGTTTATATTACACCGGCGCGGTGATTGATTTAAACCTCATTGTCGACACAAAAGGCGTAATGTTTTCCTTCCGCGATACCGCGCTCGGCGAGAGCGGTTTCGACATTCTTCGCAGAAAAGCGGACAAGGACGGGAATCCGATTGGAGAGTACGAGGCTGTTGTTTTGATAGATAGCGCCTTGGAATTGTGTGCCACGACGTTTAGCTCTATCACTTTCGTCGACGACGAGGCTATGCGAGTTCCCGGTCAAGATTGGGAGTACGTCGTCCGAACGCGATATCCCGAAAACTCAGGGTCAGGGAAAAAGGCTCTCACTTCAAATCCAGTACTGTTCAAAACTCCCTGGATCGCATCCATCGAAGGAAAGGTCGAAGTCGGGCAGACTGGTGAATCTCTCGAAAACGTGCGCGTGTGTGCGCAGGTAGTAGCAAAGAGCTCTAAAAGGTATGAAGCGACTGGTTTCGTTGCATATTTAGATGGGAATACGAACAATAACCTCGCCGCATACGTGCAAGCAACTCATTCCGATACGAGCGTAAGTGATGGGTACCGGGTTACGGACACAATAAAGTCTGCGCAGGAATCTATTCCGCTCGCCCGGAGAAAATTCATAACAATCGCGCTCAGAAAGTACTCTTCCATTCAAAATGTCAGAGTGTACACGACAGACAACAAAAAGAGTCGTGGATCGCTCGACGTTCGGATTCTCGATTACGACTTTGGCGGCGGTCTGGGATCGAAATGCATTCCAGATTCGCTCGATTTCGATGATTATTTGAATTTCATCTGCGTCGGTACAACCGTTCCCACGTTTCTAGGTCAGATTGTGAAAATAATCAATACATCTGGGGAAAATTTGGATGTAGTCGAAGCAGAGGTGTATGGCGTCGAAGTAGACTACTGCCCGTATACGTCGCCATCGGATGAGGATGGGAATTTCGAGATTAAAGTTTTGGACCCGTCTGGAAACTACCCGAAAAACATGCACGGAGGCATCGTCGCCTCCAACATTCACGTATTCGATCCTCGAGATGTTCTCGTATTTGAAGGTGTCAAATCAAAGGATCCGGAAGCTATTCTGATCGTACTTGAACACATTGAGCCTATACCAAACGATAAGTGGCATCAATTCGTAAAAGAGTGTTTAGACAAAGCTCCAGTCGACGGTAAGTGCACGACCTGGGACAAGTACAGCACG
>Ga0181559_10006175_pt1 | contig 11339 bp, 7 predicted proteins | sample 011ome_21_FD_133752 | JGI IMG/M metagenome (GOLD analysis project Ga0181559, IMG submission 133752) | Coastal salt marsh microbial communities from the Groves Creek Marsh, Skidaway Island, Georgia - 011508AT metaG (megahit assembly) | ecosystem: Environmental > Aquatic > Marine > Intertidal zone... | reverse complement strand
GCTGAGCTGGTGATTCGCTGCGAAAACGGCATCGGTTTGATTACGGTGAAGTATATAGACTCCTTCCCAATCGTGGTATTCAAGAATGTCGAAGTAGTTTTTAAAGAGCTCGTAAGAGGGGATCGCCAGTTTGTCAAGCTCACTCAATGTCCACGTATAATAGCCCCCTTCTTCACGAGAGGAACGTGGGGTAGGTGAATCTGCATCGAGCGCACTCGCGTACAGCCCATTGCTTAATTTCATTTCATTCTCGAGAAACTCAACGGTACCTTTTACCGTTTCAGCGTAGAGTTGTTTGTTAGTGGCCCGATAAGCTTTAGAATAGAGACCTATTAATTGGGCATTATCATAAAGCATTTTTTCGAAGTGCGGTACTTTCCAATAGCGATCCGTAGAATAGCGAGTGAATCCACCATGGAGTTGGTCGTACATACCCCCAAGAGCGATTTTATCGAGAGTAAGGAGGGTGTATTCGCGTACCGAATCATCTTTGCTGATCAGACTGTAATCCAGTAAGAACTGGTAGTTGTTTGGAAGGGGAAATTTGGGAGATCCATTAGGACCACCATTTACTGGGTCTATGGTGCGCATCCAAAAGGCGACCACATCATCAAAATCACTGCGGTTAAAAGAATAGGGCGGAGCGCTTTGACTGACCTTAATCATGTCCATCAGTCCTTCACGCATCTGCTTGCCATAGGCTTCAACTTGTGCCGGGTCTGTTTTCCACAACGAATCTACTTGTTGAAGAGCGGCGATCCAGTCTTCTTTTGAGAAATAAGTTCCTCCATAGATAGGGGTGCCGTCTGGAAGTGCAATGACATTTAAGGGCCACCCGCCCTGGCCAGTCATTAATTGGACAGCATTCATATAACGCGCATCAATGTCCGGACGTTCCTCTCGATCCACCTTAATAGAGACGAATGACGCATTCATGATATCTGCAACCTCCTGTAATTCGAAACTTTCTTCTTCCATGACGTGGCACCAATGGCAGCTGGAATACCCGATAGAAATCACCAGAAGTTTTTGCTCACGTTCACTTTTTTTCAGTGCCTCAGGTCCCCAATTTTTCCAATGAACCGGGTTGCGAGCATGTTGTTGTAGGTATAGACTATTGCTCTGTGCCAATTCATTTTCAGGTGTGGACATCGTACATTGGGTTAAGACAGTTAGTAAGAAGGAAAGCGCAAGGAATCTCTGCATTCATCAAATTTAACCTTAAGTTCTCATTGAGCTGGAAATGACAGACTATTTTTGCTCGTTGATACTGATTTAGAATGTGGTATGAAATTTTGCTGTTTGCGCTTTTTTTATTGGCGGTGATCGATCTTTCGGTTGGCGTAAGTAACGATGCATCCAACTTTCTGAATTCGGCCATTGGTTCTAAAGCGGCAAAATTTCGAACAATACTCATTGTAGCCTCGATAGGGATTCTAGTAGGGTCCTTCTCCTCTGAAGGCATGATGGAAGTTGCACGAAAAGGTGTGTTTATACCATCTTTCTTTACGTTCGATAACATCATGTTAATTTTTGTGGCAGTGATGTTGGCAGATATCGTCCTCATGGATTTTTACAACACGATAGGTCTGCCCACCTCTACGACAGTGTCTATTGTTTTCGAGCTTCTGGGAGCATCATTCATGATTGGACTGTTGTATAGTTGGCAGCAAGGTTTAGAAATAGAACTCGATCGATTCATCAATATCCACGCCGCGGCCAAAATTATTCTCGGGATATTTGTGAGTATACTTCTTGCATTCACCACTGGAGCCGCCGTACAGTTTGTGACAAGATATCTTTTCACCTTTGATCTTGAGCGTGGATTGAAGAAATATGGTGGTATTTTCAGTGGCTTGGCAATCACAGCGATTACTTATTTCTTGTTGATTAAGGGATTGAAAAATGCAACCATTATTCCCGATAACGCTCAACTCTGGCTCAAAAGACATACCCCTGTCATTGTCGTAGGCAGCATTTTGTTTTGGTCACTTATGGTCACCATGGTGGGCAAACTTATTTCCTTTAACCCATTGAAATTCATTGTGCTGGCAGGAACTTTTTCCCTTGCCATGGCATTCGCAGGAAATGATTTGGTCAATTTTATCGGTGTAGCTGTAGCAGGTTTTCAAAGCTTTCAGGCCTGGAGAGTTAGTACTCTTGAGGCCAATGAGTTCTTTATGGACATACTCGGAGTTACAACCCAGGCACCCTTGTACATGCTGGTAGTAGCAGGGGTGATCATGGTGCTTACACTTTGGAGCTCGAAGAAGGCGCGAAATGTGAGTCAGACCGAGGTTAATTTGGCATATCAAGGAGAAGGAGAGGATCGTTTCAAACCCAATTTCTTATCGCGGGGGATCGTACATTCCTTTCTAGGCCTCTCAAATCTGGTGTCACTGGCTCTAGGACCTAGGATTACAGCACAGATTCGATCGCGTTTCGTCTATGAGCGCGGCGCTATGAACGACCCAACAGCGAGCTTTGATTTACTCAGGGCATCGGTCAACTTAATGACAGCATCCATTCTGATCGCCTATGCGACTTCCATGAAGCTACCGTTATCTACTACTTACGTGAGTTTTATGGTTGCCATGGGTACTTCTTTGGCAGATGGAGCTTGGGGTAAAGAGAGTGCGGTTTACAGAGTAGCTGGGGTGCTCAAGGTGATAGGTGGCTGGGTAATGACAGCACTGATTACCTTTTTGATCAGTGCAACTTTTGCTCTGATCATGTTCTATGGCGGTAAATTCGGGGTAGTCGGCCTAGTGTTTTTCGCGATCATCGTTTTGATTCGATCCTATTTTAAGTTTAAAAAATCCAAAGCCCTCGAAGAGCTGGCATTAGAGCAATCGAAGTCGTTCGAACTGAATCAAGCGCTCTCCGTCCAATTCGAAGTACATAAAACTGAAATTGCGGCATATTTGAGAGATCTGGATAAAATGGTTTCACTTACGATGCGCTCTTTGGTAGGTTCCAACAAGGATACATTAAAGGCTAGCGCTAGGCGATTGGAAGAGGAAAAGAGACAGTTAGAGAAGCAGCTCAAAAAGGCGTTTCGCCCAAACGACGCCATCTCAAGTGACGATCAAATAAAATATACACAGTTAAAAATTCTCGCGTATAAAAGCATACTGGATTCCTTCAATGTGGCTCATCGGTTGGCTTCAAATTCATTGGAACATTTGACCAATTTTGGTGGTTTGCCGCGCAGCGAGTATCTAGATTTTATTCTGGATTCTGAAGATGAAATCAAACGCTTCATCGATGATGTGCGACGTCAAACCTTGAACAATAGATCTGAGCACAGCAGTCAGCTCGGTGAAAAAAAGAACAGGTTGGTGGAGAAATTTGAGCGTGCCTTACAGTCCGAGGTAACGTACTTCAGCCAAAACAAAGTCAGTAATAGACTGACGCAACTTCAAGTCTCTATAACCTTAGACATGATTCAACTCATCCAGGAAGTAGAGGAGGTGTACCGAGTGCACAACGACTTTGTAAAGAACCATCTTACAAAGCCTTCTCCCTTGAGCTAGAAACAATACGCAAAAAAAAGGCACCCCGTGGGTGCCTTTTCAGTTTTATAATAAGAGACGAATGAAGTCCTTATTGCTTAGCGTAGTTCTCATAGAAGTAAGGAATGGTCTCAATTCCCTTGAAGTAATTGAACACGCCATAGTGTTCGTTCGGACTGTGAATGGCATCGCTATCCAATCCGAATCCCATCAAAATACTTTTCGCACCAAGAACTTGCTCGAACAAAGCTACGATTGGAATAGAGCCACCGCTACGAACTGGCAAAGCTGGTTTGCCAAAAGTGGTTTCATAGGCTTTTGAAGCTGCGTGATACGCAGGGTTGGTGGTGTGCGTTACATAAGGAAGCCCTCCGTGATGAGGAACAACGTTTACATGTACACTTTTTGGAGCGATGTTTTTAAAATGACGAATAAACTTCTGAGTGATATCCTCTGGATCTTGACCGGGTACTAATCGCATTGATATTTTGGCATGAGCCTTTGAAGGAATCACCGTTTTTGCACCTTCACCGATGTACCCACCCCAAATACCATTTACATCTAAAGTAGGTCGAATAGAAGTGCGTTCAGGAGTGGAATACCCCGTTTCTCCTTGTTCTGCAGGAATCTTGATACTCTCATTGAAGGCCTCTTGGCTAAATGGTGCTTTCGCCATTAACGCTCGTTCCTCATCAGAAACGATTTCTACACCGTCATAGAATCCTTCTACTGTAACCTCTCCCTTTTCGTTGTGTAGGCTACCGATCATCTGTGAAAGCACATTTAAAGGATTGGCCACGGCGCCACCGTATAGTCCACTGTGAAGATCGCGATTAGGTCCCGTTACTTCTACCTCAACATAGCTCAGACCGCGAAGACCTGTGGTGATCGAAGGTGTATCATTGGCAATCATTCCAGTGTCGGAAATCAGAATAGTATCGCATGCCAATTTCTCTTTGTACTCGTTGATAAAGGGTTCTAAATTCATAGAACCTACTTCTTCTTCGCCTTCAATCATGAATTTAATATTACAAGGAATATTTCCCTGAGCTTTCATGATTTCGAACGCTTTCAAATGCATAAACATTTGACCTTTATCATCACAAGCACCACGCGCAAAAATGGCTCCTTCAGGGTGAATTTCTGTAGTTTTGATGATTGGTTCAAACGGATCAGCATCCCAAAGTTCGATGGGGTCTGCAGGCTGCACATCGTAGTGACCATAGACCAATACAGTCGGTAAGGCTGGATCTACTAAACATTCGCCATATACGATGGGGTGGCCTTTTGTTGGGAAAATTTCTACATGCTCTAAGCCTAGTTTATTCATGTGTCCGGCTATCGCTTCAGCGCACGCGGCAACATCCTTTGTATAAGCTGGGTCAGCAGAAATAGAGGGGATTCGGAGCAGCTCAAACAGTTCTTCTAATAAACGCTCTTTGTTCGCCTCGATAAACTCTTTTGGTAACATATGTGGGTTCAATTTTTTCGAATTCCCTCAAAGTTAAGGGCTGGTGGATTGTCTAGAGAATAATCGTGAATTTTTCTATCTTCGACTGATGCGAAATTTCCTACTATTCCTGTTCACTAGTACCGCACTACTGCTCTCTGCTCAGCCCTCAATGACGGTGAGTACTTCGGGAAACTATAACAATCCATATTGGATGGCCTCTAACATATTGGTAGATACTACCCTCTCAGTTTTCAATATGGGGCAGAACGGATTGTCGCTAACACAACCGGATAACAACCAGATCGGCTATTTTAAAGCCAATAATGCGAGTTTTCCAATCCAATCAGGTATCGTAATGGTTGCGGCGAGCAACGCAAATGCAGTCATACAAACCGCTCCGGGTCCTTCTGGAAATAACGTATCGGTCACGGATACCGAGCTCTCTTCCGTTCTTACCCAACTTGGCACTTCTGGAACCATGTACGATATGGTGGAAATTGAATTCAGCTTTATCGCTCAAAGTGATTCCATCGAGTTCAATTATGTTTTCGGAAGCTTTGAATATAACGGCTATACCTGTAGTAACTATAACGATGTTTTTGGATTCTTTTTAGAGGGAAGCTATATCAATGGAACTACGGCTCCAACGGGTCAAACCATTGTTCGAAACATTGCAACAATTCCCGGGACCACAACTCCAATCGCAGTGAATACGATTAATGGAGGGAGTCCCACGGGAGGGGGTACTGCTTCCAACTGTTTAAGTGCGAATCCGAACTATGTCGCACACAGTGCCTATTACAATTCTTCAAACGGTAGTATCACAACTCTGGATGGGTATACGGATAAATTCACGGCCAAGGCTGAGGTTTCCTGTGGGGGTTGGTATACCATACGTCTGAAACTCGCCAATGTTACAGATAACGCATTGACTTCTGCTGTATTCTTAGAGGAAAAATCTTTAAAAGGACCAGTGATTACTATTTCTGATAGTACAAACATGGGTAACTCGTTCAACGATACGTTGTTGGTGGAGGGGTGCAATAGAAACGAGATTGTTTTTTCCCGCAGTTCAAATTTGAACATTGAAATGAAGATTCCATTAAAAACGGAGGGGAATGCCGTTGAAGGGGTGGATTACAGCACGATACCAGATACACTAACACTTGCGCCAGGAGTGAAGTCCGATACGCTGGTATTCTATGTGTATGACGATAATGTTAGCGAAGGTCTTGATACCCTTACGATTGTGCAGGATTATGTATTTACGGAATGTTACAACTATCCGGTGACCCGACTCAACTACCTTATTCGGGATAAGGATACGCTTGATGCTACACTTACCAAAAGCTTGGCGACAGACTCAGTAGCCTGCCCTGGTGATAGTGTGGAACTCACAGTAACTCTGAACTCTTACGAAGGGTCCTACTCAGGGTATTGGTTAGCAGATAGTGCTATTGCTTTTTCCAGATATGTCGAAGTCAATGGTGATACAGCCTTTCATTTCGTGCTACAGGATGAGTGTGGTGATTCCATTTTATTGACTCAGGAACTGTATGTGAGTAACTATACTCCGATGGTCTATGAGGCGGATACGGTACGTGTTTGCCCTGGAGATAGTGCCCTGATTGCGCCTTTGTACCACGGTGGGCGTTCACCATTATCGTTTGTTTGGACGGATAATTTGAGCACAAATAGCCCAAGAATGGTTCTGCCGTATAACGATACGTCGTACTATGAGTTTAGCGTGGTCGACGGTTGTGATATGTTGTTGCTCGATAGTGCGTTGGCCATTAATATGCCTTCACCATCTGCCGGATTCTCGTATATGAATGACCCTTATGTTCCGCTTCGAGTGTTATTTTCTGAAAAGGCGACAAACGAAATTGATTGGCTTTGGTATGTAGATTCAACGGTTATTACTGGTCCTGAATTTGAATATGATTTTGCACGTCCTGGGGATTTTGAAGTGATTCAGGTGGTCACCAGTGACTTTGGTTGTATTGATAGTATCACACTTACCGTGGCAGTAGAGACCGATTTCTACCTCTATATTCCAAAAGCATTTACTCCTGATGGTGACGGATTGAATGAATGTTTTGAGATTAAGGGTGTAGGCTATGAAGGATATAGCCTAAAGATCTTTGACCGTTGGGGCAATGAAGTTTTTGCAACTTCCGATCAGAATGAATGTTGGGACGGTACCTACAGAGGCGAAGACGTTCCTATGGGAACCTATTCCTACCGATTGATTGCGAACCTACCTTTTGGAGAGATCGCTATTCGTGAGGGTACTCTTCAAATCATTCGTCGTTAAAGGAAGGGAAGCGTCAGAATTCCGATGACCAATACGATTTTATAACCGAGATGCGCCCATCTCAACGAACGCAATTCGGTAGATCGAAGTGTGGTTAGATTCGAGAGGGTTAAAATCACCAAGATCAATACTATTCCAAACTCGGCTTGTGGTGAGAAAAGCCCTTTCGTGAAGAAGGCTGGAAGCCAAGCGAGTGAATTACTGATCAGAAGCGCAAATCTTGTGCGATCTAAGCCGAACTCGCTAGCTACGGATACTCTTCCAGCAAGTACATCCCCTTTGAAGGTCATCAAATCTTTAAGTAACTCACGGGAAAAAAGCGTAATGCCCAATAGGGCGCCAAAGGCCAATGTGTGTAAGCTGAGGTAGTGATGGTATACGGAAATTCCAAAAAATGGCACAAGAGCTAGAATTGCCGCACTCATGTGGGAGATGATCGGCAGGTTACGCAACTTATGAGAGTAAAACCAGAGTCCGATTGCATAGGCAATAAAGAACAAGAATGCCCTAGAGCTGACTGTAAAGGCAAGAAGTAAGCCGCAGAGAAGAAGCAGCAAGGCCACTCGGAAGCTTGTGGATTTACTCACGAGTCGTTCAAATGCCGTTTGACGCGGTCGATTGATCGTATCTGCTTCCAAGTCGTAAAAACTGTTGGTTAAAAAACCAAAAGATAGAATCAAGGCTGAGGCCCAGATGATCATATGTGTTTCCGGATTGGCTATTGCCTCTAGTCGCTCACCGGGAGCAGCAAAAACATAAATCGCCGTTAGATACTGCCCTAGTAGGAGCATAATGATGTTGTACCAACGTATTTGGCTAAGTAGAGCAAGTACTTTTAAGAATCGGAGTCGACGGCGGCTTAACGGTCTCAAAACTTATAGACTACCTCTGGAGAGAAGCGTTCGAATTTCTTTTTGACAGCATCAAAGTCTCGAGTGAACCCCATAACGAATCCACCTCCACCGGAACCACAAAGTTTGAGGAAGTATTCCTCTGATTCCAAGCCTTCTTTCCAAAGTTCGTGGAAGCCAGAAGGGATCATTGGATCGAAGTAGTCCAAGACAAGCGAGCTCAGTTTTTTCAAGTTAGAGAACAAGGGTGTAGTATCACCTTTGACAAATGCTTGGATACAAGCGTCATTGTATTTGACGAATTGATCCTTGAGCATGTTTCTAAACCCATCTTCTTTTAATTTCTCCATGAAGATTTCTACCATCGGTTGTGTTTCTCCTGGAGCTCCGCTGTTTAACAAGAATACAGCGCCTTTGCCGTCGCTGGTTTCAGGAAGGGAAACGGTGCCTAATTGGTCCTTGCTTTGGATGAGCAATGGAAGGCCGAGGTAACAAATGGTGGGGTCAATTCCGCTGCTTTTTCCATGGAAATAGCTTTCCATCCAGCTGAAGATTCGCTTGAGCTCTTTAATATCTTCAGGTTTTTGAGGTTCTGAAGAAATCTTGTCCTTACAGTAGCGGTCGTAGATGGCAGCTACTAAAGCACCCGAAGAGCCTACTCCAAAGCCTTGCGGTATAGAAGAGTCGAAAAACAACCCACTATTCAACTCATTTTCGAACATTTCAAAATCAAAAGAACAAGGTGCGCCTTGACTCTTTAGATAAGTTAAATAGTTGCGAAGATGTTCGTTAGAGGTTTGCTCTTGCGGATTGAATTGGTCCGAGAATTGAAAAGCCCCTTTGTAATAGGTATGCGGTATGGAGAGACCCATACTGTCTTTAATGATTCCGTACTCCCCGAAGAGTAGGACCTTACCGTAAAACAAGGGTGAATTTTTCATCATTACTTTAACTTACATGATTCGGTCCAAGCCCGACTTCGTCACAAAGATAACTACCATCCTTACAGAATGTTCGAAGCTCAGTATCAATGAAGTCCAAAATTACATCTTTGTGAGATTTAGGGTACAATACATGTACGTTTGCACCTGCATCTAATGTAAAATAAACCGGGTTGCCAGTCTCTTTGCGGTAGGCCCATATTCTTTCGATGATCTCCAAAGTATTTGGCTTCATGAGTATGAAGTAGGGCATTGATGTCATCATCATGCCGTGAAGAGTCAATGCTTCGCTTTCTACGAGTTCACCAAAGGTTTGAAGATCACCTTCAAGCATAGCGCGTAGCAAGACGCTTTGATTTTCGTGGGCTTGATTAAATCTTGCCTCGGCATAAGGGTGTCCATTCATAAGGCCGTGACCAACCGTACTACTCACAGCTTTGCTTCCCTTTTCCACAAGTAAGATGGTATCTTGAAAAGAGGTGAATATAGGATGGACATCACTAAAAGCTACCGCGTGGGTATCACTACTGCCTTGTATTTCGGCATGTTTCCCCCAAGCGGCTAATGGTCCGTACACAGAACGAGAACCACTCCCAGAACCTAGGCGTGCAGCTTCGCTAGCTTCATGATAAAAGTCTGAAATATCTAATCCCAGCTCTTTTTTGATACTCATCAAGCACAGCGCCAACGCGCTCATTCCAGATGCAGAGGAAGCTATACCCGAGCTGTGTGGAAAGCTGTTTGAGGTATGAATTTCAAAGTCATAAGTATCAAGAAATGGAAAGAGATGCTTGGTACGCTCAAAGAAAGTTTGAATTTTGGGTAAGAAGTCCGGGGTTTCCACCTCATCAAGAAACACCTTTACGGTTCCTTGTCCTTCGCTGTATTTTAAGGTGGTCGTAGTAATGGCTTTACTCAACGTAAACGATATCGACGGGTTCGCCGGAATCTGTACGTCGTATTTACCCCAGTATTTAACTAAGGCTATGTTTGATGGACTTTCCCAAGTAACCGAATTCATCATTCGAAGCTTACGCCGCTCACGTTCATTGAACGATCGACTTTTTTAACAAGACCTTGAAGGGTTTTTCCTGGGCCACATTCAACAAAATCGGTGATGCCTGCTTCTATCATTTCCTGTACACTTTGCGTCCATTTGACAGGTGCAGTGAGTTGATCGATGAGATTCTTCTTAATCTCTGCTGGATCAACAACGGCTTTTGCAATGCTGTTTTGAACGACTGGACAAGCTGGTTTCTGAAACTCAGTTTGTTCAATAGCCGCTGCCAATTCCTCTCTTGCGGGCTCCATGAGAGGGCTGTGGAAGGCGCCACCCACAGGCAGTACCAAAGCACGTTTTGCGCCAGCTTCTTTCGCTTTTTCGCAAGCTGCCTCAATAGCGCTGATTTCACCGGAAATCACCAGTTGTCCTGGGCAATTGTAATTTGCCGCAACAACGACTCCTTCGACGCTGGCACAAATTTCTTCAACAACCTCATCACTTAGGCCAAGTATTGCAGCCATGGTTGAGGGCGCTGCCTCACATGCTGCTTGCATGGCAAGAGCACGTTTACTAACGAGCAATAGAGCGTCTTCAAAGCGCAAAGCGCCTGCGGCTGTAAGTGCTGAAAATTCACCCAAGCTATGACCCGCTACCATATCAGGTTTAAAGTCATCGCCTAAAAGCTTCGCCATGATCACACTCATGGTGAAGATTGCTGGTTGAGTGACTTTGGTTTCTTTAAGCTCTTCTGCAGTTCCTTCGAACATGATCTTACTTAAAGAGAATCCTAAAACCTCGTCTGCTTTATCAAAAAGTGCTTTAGCGGTAGCGTGATTCTCATAAAGATCTTTTCCCATTCCTGGGTATTGTGCTCCCTGTCCGGGAAAAACGTAGGCTGTACTCATTATCCGTAGTATTCTATAATGTTGTTATTCGTTTCCGCGAGTACGATTTTATGTAGCTCTGCGTTGAACGGTATTATCTTAGGCTCTAGAATCTTCCAAAACTCCATTGCAATCACTTCTGCTGTCGGCATCTTACCCTGCATAAAATCGATATCTAGGTTGAAGTTTTTGTGATCAACGACATCGATAATGTGCTCGCGAATGATGTGCTTTAGGTCGAAGAGATTCATTACGAAACCCGTTTCAGGATCGATTTCACCTTTGACGGTAACTTCTAAATCAAAATTGTGGCCGTGATAATTCTCATTGGAGCATTTACCAAAGACGCGTTTGTTGGTCTCCGCGTCCCATTTG
>Ga0181559_10006173_pt1 | contig 11343 bp, 10 predicted proteins | sample 011ome_21_FD_133752 | JGI IMG/M metagenome (GOLD analysis project Ga0181559, IMG submission 133752) | Coastal salt marsh microbial communities from the Groves Creek Marsh, Skidaway Island, Georgia - 011508AT metaG (megahit assembly) | ecosystem: Environmental > Aquatic > Marine > Intertidal... | reverse complement strand
TTAAACTGGCGCATGCCGGTGATCTGGTCATTACAGCCGATATCCCTCTGGCTGCTGAAGTCATCGAAAAAGGTGGGCAGGCCCTGAGTCCAAGAGGGGAGTTGTTTGACAAGAACAACATCCAGGGCCGTCTCAATATGCGTGATTTTATGGATACCATGCGCAGCAGCGGCATCCACACCGGAGGACCACCGCCCCTGAACCAGCAGGATCGACAAGCCTTTGCCAATCATCTCGACAGGATACTGGCAACGCTTGAAAATTCGGACGCCGGGAAATAAAAAGAGTCGAGTAACGAGGAAAAACCCGTTTACCGGGTGGTGAGCTTTTGAGATTGGATTAATTGCAATTAAGCAAAGATTCTTTGACTGGGAAAACCAGGAAATACGATTTAGCGCCACGCACAACCCGCCATTCAAGTCGTCCAAACAGGCTTGGTATCTTTGGTGAATTTTTCACCCATTCCGATTTCGTAGCGCTCCATGACATAGCAAAGGCAATCCTGACGGATGACTTTTTCATCGAGTGTCAGCATCGAGGGCATCATTGTTTTGTTATTCACAAGCTCGCCGTTGTTGATGCTGAATAGTTCGCCGGAAATATCGCTGCCGTCTTCATCCAGAACATGCAGTGGTGTGGTGAGGCCGGTTCTGACCCTGGCCAGTATTGTGCCAGGAGGAATTTCTTCAAAATTCAATGTATCAATTCCCTGGATGAACTGTACATCCGCATCACTGCCATCAAAACTGAAACTGACAGATTCAGGCACCTTGATAATGGCCAGAGTATGAAATAGATCGATATCCTCATCTTTCACTATTGATTCGGGAAGTGTGTCCAGGGTCATTACCTCGTCCACAAAGGAGGTGGCTCGCTGTATGCCAAATTCGTCTCCCACCTTGCCGCATTCAAGCGTGACAGCAGGGCATAAGTGAGCAAAGGCCTTGCTTTGCACACCGCTGGGCCGAATAAAATAAAGCACTGTTCGAGCAAACATCTGCGCCAGGTTCAGGAAGGGCATGGTGAGCCTGTTAACACAGGCGTAGTGGGGGTTAATCCCCGTGTTGTTGTGGATATCAATCGAGGCAAAGAGCGGTTGTCTTGCCATGTCATGAAGCAGCTCCACAATACTCAGATGGATCTCTGACTCATCACCCACCGGGTTTTCCAGCCAGATACGATTGAAGTCGGGTTCACCATCCAGCTTACGTTTACCTTCGCTGGCGGCCCTGACATTGCCGATGAAAAGTATCAGACTGCGGGGCAGGCCGGTGTCCCGGTATTTCTTCAGGATATTCTGTGCAACGACCAGCCCGGTAGGTTCATTTCCGTGGAGAAGGACAGAGAGAAACAAAGGTTCCTTTTTTTTACCCTCAAGGTTGATCAGGGTGGCATCAGGGATGATATTGAACAGCTCATGGGGTGGGCAATCCAGTAGGCCATCCGGAATATGGTCGAGTCGTGTCAGCATCAGACGGGCCACTCATGGACGGGTGTTTCGCTTTGCTGAAGTTCACTATAGCGATTGACCAGGCCTGGCATATCGTGGCCATTCTTTGCCACCCAGCTGCGTTGCCAGGTTGCACCATTTTGGCGGCTTTCTGCCCGCGCCCGGATAATCCCCAGCCAGTGTTCAATACTCGCTGCATCCAGGCCCAGGGTATTGAGTCCTCTTTCTGCCAGTGGCAGTAATTCATCGAGGATAAGTTCTTTTACGCCAATAATGTCACCATTAAACCAGTGGATAGGGGCATCCAGGCCAAAACGGGCGCAGCTGTAAAAATTGGATTTCGCTTTTTCAAAGGGTAATTGAACAGATACGTTCGGATATTCGAGAGACAATCCATAACTGAGACCATAATAGAATGCAGCATTGGCAATGCAGTCCCGCACGGTGGGTCCAGCCGGGACAACACGATGCTCTATACGCAGGTTGGGGCGATTGTAGCTGTCGAAATCTATCAAGGGGCGATTCCAGCGCCAGATCGTGCCGTTGTGAAATTTAAGATGCGTCAACATTTCCGGTTTCGCATCATTTTTCAGTGGCAACAATGCGGGGTAGGCCGACAGGTTTTCCTCGAAACATTCAAAAAGGGATTCTTTCAGGTAACCGTAGCCAAAACTGACTCTGCGTTGTCCGGGATCACCCACTTCAACACTTTGTTCAAACAGGGGAATGCGTGTTTCATCCCAGATGTCTTTTTCGAACAGGTATGGCGAATTGGCGGAAACAGCCACCATCGGGCCTGAGCAAATTAGCGAGGCATTGAAAATGTTTACAGAGACTTCCAGTGGAATCTGGAAGTGAATCTGGAAAGAGGTTGTAGCAGCTTCCAGCATGACGTCATATTTAAGCAGGTCCATCTCCTCGCGACCATTGATACGCAGATGCAGTGGTTCGTTGTTGCGCATCTTCAGCACCTGTTTGTTGAGTGCCTCGTACCGGGACAGGTGGGACATGTTGTCCATGTTCAGCTCGCTTTCGGGCAGATGCGGGAGCGTCCCTATCATGAGAATTTTTTCATTGCGGTCAGCAGCTACTGTCGAACATTGCTGCCAGCTTTGCAGCAAGCCCTGGTACATCCTTTCCAGGACATCCTGCTTCAGTGCCAGGGGTTCGCCATTGACCTCGAAGTTGAAGGTGGATAATTCGGGGACGACATTGGTATCGTCCAGGTTGGCAAGAAAGACTTCGTTATCCGGTACGGCATTACAATTTGCATCCAGCAACCAGCCCTCCAGTTCAAAACCTGCCCGGAAACCCTGGTTGGCAAACTGTGATTCAAGAAAATAACGTTTGAGGAGGTTAGTTTCTTCTACCAGTTGCGTCTTGAAGTGATCCAGTTCCTCCGGGGTAAACTCACTGGATTCGATCTCTTGGCCCATATATCTTTTATAGTATCTGCTATCTAATCGTATTTAATTGATGGTGGGTATTTATATAAAGCAATTTCCAGACCTCACATTTACTATTAAAACACAGGAAATACCAAGTTAAATATTGTGCTGATTCAGCTGGATCAGTATCCATTGGGCGACTGAAAAATATCCCTGTAGCAGGTTGGAGTCCAGTCGATTTTCTGGCCGAATGGAAGTCGCAAAGGGACTGGAAAAAATCCTTTAGAACGAGTACGATTGCGCCCTTTCCGAAATCCGGAAAGCCATCCAGTTACTGGGGTGTCGCCAAGTGGTAAGGCAATGGACTCCAGTCATGCGTCAAGTAAGGCGAATCCTTCAGGGATTCGAATTATGAAGGCATCAGTTTTACTGGGGTGTCGCCAAGTGGTAAGGCAATGGACTCTGACTCCATCATGCGTAGGTTCGAATCCTACCACCCCAGCCAATTTCTCTTTAAACGATAGAAGAGTCGCCAAGTGGTAGGCCATGGACTCTGTCTGCATCATGCGGGTTCGAAAGCTGCGACAGCAGCACAGACGGCCGCTTTCAAGGCCGCCCCGAAGGGGTAAGTATTTTGGCTTAGCCAAAATGCTTATCAATCTACCACCCAGCCAATCTGTCATTTTTTTGAATAATCCTTCTTTATTCAAAATTTAATATTCCTTCATTCGAGGTTTACCTGTTATTCCTAGACTCAGGAAAATTATCCGACGCGGGATATTTCCAGGTTGGAAGCGCTTCAAGATAACAATGCAGATATCGAATCCGTTGGTCACCAGGCAAATGGTCGGCAACCTCTCACTGAATCTCCTGTAAAACTTCTCTACGGTGTCCAGGGCACCGGAAACGGTCATATCAGTCGTGCAGCCGCCATGAACAAGGCATTGGCAGCACAAGGTGGCTATGACGTTACATGGGTAATGAGTGGCCGGCCAAAACAAAAGTTAATGTGCTGCGATAAGTATGAGTGGTACCGCGGCATGACCTTTGCCACTAGGAACGGAAAAATCCAGATACTGGATACAATTGTCGGAAATAACGTACCTCAGTTCTTCAGGGATATTGGTTCCATACCTCTGGATGATTATGATCTGATCGTCACAGATTTTGAGCCTGTAGTTTCGTGGGCGGCGAAAAAGCAGGGCAGGGAAACCCTGGGCATTGGTCATCAATATGCGTTTTATTACTCCATGCCGGTAGCTGGCAAGAATATTTTTTCAGAGATGACAATGAAATATTTTGCGCCAGCAAGCAACAACGTTGGTCTGCACTGGCACCATTTTGATCAACCCGTGTTGCCACCAATAGTGGATATGCATTCAGTCAGCCTGGATCAGCAGCCAGTTGAAAATAAAGTGCTGGTATACCTGCCTTTTGAAAACCAGGATGCACTGGTGAAGATGTTAAGTGAAATTCCTGGCTGGAATTTTTATATCTATCATGCTGACATGGAAGACTATAACAATGGCAATATTCACACGCGCACGATATCCAGAACGGGTTTTAAAAATGACCTTGTCACAGCAAGTGCGCTAATCACTAATTCAGGCTTTGAGCTGATCAGTGAATGCCTGACATTGGGTAAAAAGATTCTTACAAAACCCTTGCATGGGCAGATCGAGCAATTGTCCAATGCCAGGGCGCTGAGTGAACTGGGTTATGCCACAGTGACCAGCAAGCTTGATCCAAAAACAGTTTCTGGCTGGTTGGATTCTGATACAACTATCTATCGTGTTGATTATCCTGATGTGGCCGCAGCAATTGCTTCATGGCTCGACAAGCGCGACACTGTCAGTGTCGAGCAGCTATCCAGTGAGCTCTGGGCAAAGACCTAGGTCAGAAAAATAAGTCTATAGGAATAGTCAGGATTCCCGGGGCGCGCCTTGCCCCAATCATGAGAATTCAGCACCAGATTCAGGCAACTTTCCTGTCCTTCTTCTTCACTTTATTACTTTTATTTGAATCGTCTGCATCCAGGTAGATGATCTTCTCATCAGCATCGTGATCTTCCTCGGTCCACGTAACGATTTCAATATTGCCTTCCATGTCTTCAACAAGCGCTGTACAGCTTTCTACCCAGTCACCGCAGTTGTAGTACTTGATGCCATTGATAGTTTTCATTTCGGCATGGTGAATGTGGCCGCAAACCACCCCATCCATGTTGCGCTTTCGGGTTTCCCTGGCAACGGTATTTTCATATTCAAAAATATAGCTTACGGCTTTTTTTACCTTATGTTTGATGGCCTTGGATAATGACCAGTAGGGCATATTCAGCATCTTCCTGGCCCTGTTGAGCCAGCTGTTTGACCAAAGCAGGAAGTTATAGCCGGCATCACCGGCAAGGGCGACCCACTTATGATGACGTGTAATACCGTCATAGGCATCGCCGTGGGTCACCCACAACTTTTCCCCCTTAATGGTTTCATAATTGAATTCGTTTACTACCCTGATGTTTCCCATTTCGAAGTTATGCTCGGCAATATAGTCACGCAGAAATTCATCGTGATTTCCGAGAACATAGAACACATTGGTTTCTTCTTTTTCTGATTTGCGCAAGACTTGCCTGACGACACGATTATGTTCGCCCGGCCAGTACCATTTTGCTGAGGAAAGACGCCAGCCGTCGATGATGTCTCCGACTAGAAACAGGTTTTCACAGCGGTGGGATTTGAGGAAATGATTCAGAAGAGAGGCTTTACACCCTCTTGTGCCCAGGTGGATATCGGATATCCAGATCGTACGACATTGCCGTTGCTTCATACTGACAAGCTCTGCAAGGGTTTGTTCAGTGTAGGCTTGGTTGAGTAAATGTTTTGTTAAGCGGGAACAAAAATTCAATTAATTCGTGTTAGCTGACAGCGGTTGTTATAGTTTTCTCTTAACGAGGAATTAATAATTCTGAAATATGATTGTCATCTGCAACTATCATAGAAAAACAACTGATAAAGCTTTGTCTTGTCCATGAAAATCCTTTTTGTCTGTACCCATAACCGTTGCCGAAGCATACTCGCCGAGGCCATGGCCAATCAGTTGGGCGATGGCATGATTTCCGCTACAAGTGCCGGCAGTGCACCTGCTGGTGAGGTGCATCCCATGACACTCCAGGCCCTGAAGAGCAGGGGGGTGCCGGTTAAAGGCCTGCACAGCAAGTCCTGGGATAATCTTGATTCATTGATTCCCGATGTTGTCATCACCGTTTGTGATAATGCTGCCGGTGAAGAATGCCCATTATGGCTGGGTGAAGCCTTGAAAGCCCATTGGGGTCTGGCCGATCCCAGTAGTCTTGAAGGTAGTAAAGAGGAAAAAATGCAGGCTTTTGATGACACCATGAACAGTCTTGCAACACGCATCAATGGATTGGTGGGTTTGCTGAAACAGCAGGCCGACAAAAACCAGGTACAGATTTACCTGAATAGTTGGCATTCCAAAAATTAGAATTAACAGGAAAAGTCTTTATGGGGTTGTTTGAGCGTTTTCTCACCGTCTGGGTTTTTATTGCCATTATTGCCGGTGTCATTCTGGGCAGTAATTTCAGTGGCTTCTTTGAGACTATTTCCTCACTGGAAATTGCCCATGTGAATATCGTCGTGGCGGTTCTGATCTGGGTGATGATTTATCCCATGATGACGCAGGTAGATTTTTCCTCGTTAAAGTCTGTCCATGAAAAACCCCAGGGCCTGATTTTGACCTGTTTTATCAATTGGATGGTAAAGCCTTTTTCGATGGCTATTTTGGGATGGCTTTTCTTCAGGATTATTTACGCAGACATTATTGATCCGCAAACAGCAGGCGAATACATTGCCGGCATGATTCTTCTTGGTGTTGCACCTTGTACGGCGATGGTGTTTGTATGGAGCCAGTTAACCAAGGGGGATCCCAATTACACACTGGTGCAGGTGTCAGTAAATGACATCATCATGATTTTTGCTTTTGCACCGATTGCAGCTTTTTTGCTGGGTGTGTCTGATATTTCGGTGCCCTGGGAGACCCTTTTCCTGTCAGTGGTGTTGTATGTGTTATTGCCCCTGGTAGCAGGTGTCGTGACTCGACATTTCCTGGATCGGAAAAATGATCACCAACGCCTGCATCGCTTTCTTGGCGTGATGAAGCCCTGGTCAATTGGAGGACTACTGGGGACGGTAGTTCTGCTGTTTGGGTTCCAGGCCAATACTATTCTTGACGACCCGGTTGTCATCCTCCTGATTGCTATTCCATTGTTGCTGCAGACCTATGGCATTTTTTTCATTACTTTGGGTGCGGCCTGGTGGCTAAAAATATCACACCGCGTTACTGCCCCAGCCTGCCTGATTGCAACATCCAACTTTTTTGAGCTTGCTGTGGCAGTAGCCATCTCCCTGTTTGGACTGGAGTCAGGCGCATCACTGGCAACAGTGGTGGGTGTCTTGGTGGAAGTGCCGGTAATGTTATCCCTGGTGGCGATAGCCAATAGGCTAAGGCCAGCCATAAAATCCCGCTATAAAGCTGCACAAGGTTCTGCCTGATCAATAGCGTTCACTTGTGCTTCCCTGTTCCTCCAGATGGCTGATTAGGGCTAGGCTGGTTTGGTTTCTGCATTTATTTCCCGGTTATGTGTGATTGTTTTTCTTGTATCTTGAGTTTCCGCTCATTTCCGTTAATGTAACCAACATATACCTGGTTTGATTTTCTGGTAATACGCTATGTTGATTTTGATTTTCCTGGTCGTGGTGTCAGTTGTGGTGCTTTTGCACTACGAGAGCCTGTATTGGCTGACAAGGATGATGCCAAAAATAAGGATCAAGCATAGATTTCGCCTGATTCTCGGTGTCATTGGTGCGCTTGCTGCGCATGTCATAGAAGTGTTTATGTTTGGTTATGTATATTTCTGGATGCATCAACAGGATGGGCTTGGCTATCTGGAAGGGCGTTTTGTCATCACGCTGTCTGACTGTATCTATTTTTCGTTCACGACATACACAACCCTGGGATATGGTGATATTGAACCTTTCGGGGGCATTCGCTACCTGGCCGGGATTGAATCCCTTACTGGCCTGGTCCTGATCACCTGGACCGCATCATTCCTTTTTATTGAAATGCAGCGTTACTGGGTATCCAGGTAAAATGAAGGAATTTGACAGGAATTCACTATACAGAACCTTAAAGTGCTGTAAATTATGACTTATCCTGGTTGCCCAATAAAAAATCTTTGCTTGCTATTTTATTTGTCAGATCTGTTTTCTATCAGATGATCTACAACTGCCGGATCGGCAAGGGTCGTGGTATCGCCCAGGGTGTCCAGTTCGTTGGCAGCAATTTTGCGCAATATGCGTCGCATGATTTTGCCAGAACGGGTCTTTGGAAGCCCTGGTGCCCATTGGATGACTTCTGGTTTGGCTATGGCACCGATTTCCTTGCCCACGAAATTTCTTAACTCGGCAAGCAGTTCATCACTTTCCTCTACACCATGCATCAGGCTGACATAGGCATAGATACCCTGGCCTTTTATATCATGGGGAAAACCGACAACAGCGGCTTCTGCCACGCTCTCATGCAGGACCAGCGCACTTTCGATTTCTGCAGTGCCCAGGCGATGGCCGGAAACATTAAGTACATCATCCACTCGGCCGGTGATCCACCAGTAACCGTCTTCATCCCTGCGGGCGCCGTCTCCTGTGAAGTAATAACCCGGGTAAGTGGAATAATAGGTATCGACACAGCGCTTGTGGTCACCATAGACAGTGCGAATCTGACTCGGCCAGCTGTCGGTAATAACCAGGTTACCTGATACGGCACCTTCAAGGATATTGCCGTCCGGATCTACCAGGGCAGGCTGAACACCAAAGAAGGGTAGTGTCGCTGATCCCGGTTTCAGGTCGGTCACACCAGGAATCGGCGTTATCATGTGGCCGCCTGTTTCAGTTTGCCACCAGGTATCCATGATCGGACAACGGCTGTCACCTACAACGTGGTAATACCATTCCCATGCTTCAGGGTTGATGGGTTCGCCAACGGTGCCGAGAATTTTCAACGATTCACGTGACGTACTGGTGACGGGCTCATTGCCCTGGGCCATCAGCGCGCGTAACGCGGTAGGCGCCGTATAAAAGGAATTGACCTGATACTTGTCCACTACCTGCCAGAAACGAGAGTAGTCAGGGTAGGTGGGCACACCTTCAAACATCAATGTTGTTGCAGCATTACAGAGCGGACCATAGACAATATAGGTATGACCGGTGACCCAGCCCACATCGGCAGCACACCAGTAGATATCGCCGTCGTGGTAATCAAATACGTACTTGTGAGTCATGGCCGCAATCAGCAGGTAGCCGCCAGTGGTGTGCAGGACACCCTTGGGTTTACCGGTTGAACCGGAAGTGTATAGAACGAAGAGCGGGTCCTCGGCATCCATGGCTTCGGGCTCGCATTCTGAAGCGACATTTTCAATGGCTTCGTGATACCAGATATCTCTTCCGTCTTTCCATTCTATGGGGTTGCCTGTTCGCTGAACGACGAGACATGTATGCACATCAGGGCATTGCTCCAGGGCAATATCGGTATTGGCTTTCAAGGGAAAGACGCGACCGCCGCGTACACTTTCATCAGAAGTGATCACGGCCTGGCAGTCTGAATCGAGGATTCGATCCTTCAGGGAGTCAGGTGAAAATCCGCCAAAGACAACTGAATGGACAGCACCAATGCGTGCACAGGCCAGCATGGCAAAAGTGGCTTCCGGAATCATGGGCATGTAGATACAAACTCTATCGCCTTTCTGAACACCGCGATCACGCAGGACATTCGCCAGCTGGCAAACATGGTCATGGAGTTCTTGGTAGGTGATGTAGCGATCGGTGCCGGGTTCATCCCCTTCCCAGATAATCGCATTCTGGTTAGCCCTCTCAGGCAGATGGCGATCTATACAGTTAACGCTGACGTTGAGTTTGCCGCCACTGAACCATTTGATCAGACCCTTGGCCATATCATTGTCGCGTACCTTGTTAAAAGGTTCGATCCAGTCGAGGAATGCGTTTGCTTGCTCACTCCAGAAGGTATCAGGATCATCTACCGATGCCGTGTACATGGCATCATATTGTTCCTTGTTCAGATGGGCAGTGTTTTTAAGGGATTCGGGGACGGGGTAGATTTTGCTTTCAGACACGTTGGTTCCTCTTGCTCGGTATCCGGACCCCTGAATATTCAGGCAGCCTGGATTGGTATGGCATTGCTGGATCGAATAATGATGTTATTTTCGTCCAGATATACCAGCTTGGGTTTATGGTTTAGCAATTCTGCTTCTGTATAACTGCCATAGGCACAGATGATAACCCTGTCCCCCACGGTGGCCTTATGAGCAGCAGCGCCGTTCACGGAAATAATATTTGAACCGTTTTCAGCACGAATAGCATAGGTAGTGAAGCGTTCACCATTACTGATGTTGTATATCTGAATTTGCTCAAATTCCCTCATACCAGCCTTGTCCAGCAGAATGCCGTCAATAGCACACGACCCGTCATAGTCGAGCTCGGCGTGTGTGACGCATGCTTTATGCAGCTTTGCTTTTAACATCAATGATTGCAATGGTTAGACCTTCCTAAGCAAAATTACTGTATGGCTTGTTGTTCTGACCTGTTGATCTGACTTTTTGACCTGACTTTTTGACATGAAAAGTACTGGCCGGAAAAAGAGCAGATCGGCTCAACAATAGCCGGGCGCATTATCCCAAAAAGACAGGGGACTATTCAAACTTGGGTGGGATGGCGGCTATTCTTCTTCATAATCGGCTGGCAAATCCTCATCTTCATCGAAATCTTCCATGACCAGGAGAAATTCAAATTCCGGGTCGACGAGGACACGTCCTTCCATGGCCTCACGTCCCAGCAGCATCATATAGGTCATTTCTGAACGATCCGTGAGAGTGAGCTGAATTGGCCATTGTCTTCCTCCCAGGCGAATATCGGTAGTGATAACGACGCGTTTTTCGGTGTCAGCAGAAGAGCTTTTCACAGTTTTGGTGCCAAGAATTTCGACCGTGGTTCGAATAACCTTGTCTACGTTGTGAATATCCGGATGCAGGTCAAAGCTGACGAAATTCTTTTTACCTTTTGAGTATTCTTCAATATTGTCCACGTGAAGCGAGGAGGTCGCGGCACCTGTATCAACGCGCATTTCCAGTTTTTCAATACCCATACCAGGTAAGTCGCAAAACTCAACAGCACCTATTTTCAACTTGGGGTGTTTACGGAATTCCATAATTAACTCTTTATAAAATCAACCTTTGCCTTTGGGTTTGTTAGGACCAGACTGTGAATCTTTTTCAACGTACTCGATGATTTTGTCCGCGACATTTTTGCCGGTTGCAGTTTCTATCCCTTCAAGACCTGGTGATGAATTCACCTCGATCACCAGTGGCCCATGGGATGAGCGCAGGATATCCACCCCGGCAAGATCCAGTCCCATTACCTGTGCTGC
>Ga0181559_10006165_pt1 | contig 11355 bp, 5 predicted proteins | sample 011ome_21_FD_133752 | JGI IMG/M metagenome (GOLD analysis project Ga0181559, IMG submission 133752) | Coastal salt marsh microbial communities from the Groves Creek Marsh, Skidaway Island, Georgia - 011508AT metaG (megahit assembly) | ecosystem: Environmental > Aquatic > Marine > Intertidal zone... | reverse complement strand
GACGACGGCTTCATCGGCACGGAGTACGCGCTGTCGAGCGAGCTCCGGCGATCGATCGGGGTGAAAGTCGCCGTCGCCGTCGCCGTCGCCGTCGCGGACGCGGTCGAGCCGCCGCCGACGGCGAACGCCGCGGACGACGCCCACAGGTTCGACGACCCGGACCGGAAGCTCGAGGCAGCGTCCGGCGACGCGCCGCCGAGCTCCCCGGAGACGAACCCGAGCGCGTCGTCTTCGAACCTGGAGGACCCGCCCGGGGAGTGGTGGTGGTGGTGGTAACGGTGACGCGTCGACGCCGACGCGGCGTCGTCGTTGAAGAACCCCTCGCCGAACAGCGCGGTCTCGTCGTACGCCGCGTCGAACGACCCGGCGTGGACGAACCCGTACTCGTCGTGCGACGACGTCGCGCGTTGTCGCGCGTCGTCGCGTCCGCGACGGCGGTCCCACCCGTGATGACCTTGCTGCTGATGAAGACCTCGCTGCTGATGATGACCTCGCTGATGACCTTGAAGTTGTTGTTGACGTTGCTGCTGTCGTTGGTGGTGATGGTGCGTCGCCGCGGCGGTGTACGCCGGGGCGAGGGCGTTAAACGCTGCGGAACCCGACGACGCGGCGTTCAGCGGGGCGGCGTCGAAGCCGCCGCGTTGAACGCGCGCGCTGTGTTGTGAGGGGTTCCCTTGATGAGGGTCGCCGCCGTGCGGCTGCGACTGCGGCTGCGGTAGCTCGGGGGCCGCGACGGACGACGTCGCGAGCACGGGCGTCCCGGAGTCGTCCGGGTGGGGGAAGTAGAAATCCCCCGAGTGCGCGCCGCCCGCGCCGAACGCGCCGTCCCCGAACGCGCAGCTCGCGACCTCGCCGGGCTTGAGCTCGCGGTCGCGCCACGGCTTCACGCGCAACTCCGCGGCGCGGAGCGCGTGCGTCGGGCTCGCGAGCACCCTCGACACCGCCTCCGCGCCGTTCGGCGGGGAAAACCCGAGAAACGCGTACCCCGCGCCCGACAGCGACGAGTTCCTTCGCAGGACGTTCGTCGCGTGCGACTGCCGAAGCGGCCGCGGGTTGCAGAACGCGATCCTTCCGAACCGGCTGAAGTACGTCCACAGGTCCTCGACCCGCAGCGCCGGTTCCGAGGAGGGCACGCGCCAGGTGACGTAGATGCGGTTCTCCGCGGGGATGTCGTTCACGGTGGGGTTGAGTAGCGCCGCGCCGCGGAGCGCGCCGATGGCCGCCGCCGCGATGGTGTTCGCGCGCGCGGTGGGGTGGTTCATCGCGAGGAGGTTCGCGGCGGGGACGGGGGACACGCTGCTGTGCCAACCGTTCGCGTTCGCGTCCGCGTTCGGCGGCGGGTCGAAATCGAACCGCGCGCGCGTCGCCGACGACGTCGCGCCGCCGCCGCCGCCGCCGACGTTCATCGCGGCGGCGACGTTGACGTTGTTTGACATCCCGGGAAGCAGCGACGCGCTTCGCAGCGCGTCGCGCACGGGCGCGAAGTTGATCAGCGGGCCGGTGTCGTTCAGAAGCGTCGCGCCCGCGTCGCCGCCGACGGCGGCGGCGGCGGCGGCGACGCTCGCGTTGCCGCCGCCCAGGGCGTTACCGCCGCTCGCGTTCTCGAAAATCAGCCGCAGCTGCGCGAGGTGCGCCTCTTGCTGCCGCCGCTGTTGCTCTTCGTGCTGCAGAATCAGCGCGCGGATGCTCGCCTCGGTGGTCTGCGTGGCGTTGGGCGACGCGGCGTACGCCCCCGCGCCGCCGCCGCCGCCGCCGCCGCCGGATGAAAACCCCCCGACGCCGGGCGCGCGCATCGCGCCGCCGAAGCCGTCGACGTGCTGCCCGGTGGACAGAGGCCCGCCCGCGGCGACGATGACGTGCTGCCCGTGCGGCCTCTGTCGAACTTCGATGACGTCCATGAGGTGCTCTCGCAGAAACGCGCCGAGCGTGGACTTCCGAGCGCGGCCGCCGGGTTTGCCGCTGCGCGCGCTCTCCGGGGTGTACTGCGAATCCAGAACCTTGAGCGCGGTCGTCAGCGGCTTGCGGTAGCACTTGAGGTACTCCTCCGGAAGCTGCGCGATCGATAGAGACCCGCGCGCGAGCAGGAGCTGTCGAATCTCGTACTTTACGAATCGCAGCGGGTCCATCGGGTGCGGCTCCCACGTGTCCGGTATCGGCGCGGGCGGCGCGTCCGCCGCCGCGTCGAGCGCGGCGGCGGCGGCGCTGGGCGCCGAAGAGGACGAAGCCGAGAACGGCGTCGCCCCCGCGATCGGCGCCGGCGCGGAGGAGGGCGCGGCGATACCGCCCGCGGCGGCGGCGGCGGCGGCGGGGGCGGCCGGCGCCAGCGTCGGCGCCGGCGGCGCGTCGTCGGCGGCGATCGCGACAACCTCGGCGGCGGCGGCGCCCCCCCCGGGGGGGGCGCCGTCATCGACGCCGTCGAGGTCCGCGGCGACCGTCCCCACGATTGGGTCCGGCCCTTTCGCCTCCGCGCTCAGATCCGACGGCGGCGCCGCGAAGAGCGCGGCGACGTCCGCGGAGGATATCTCCTCGGCGCGCGCGATTGTCGCCGCGTCGCCCGGGACGAGCCCGGCGGCGAGCGCGAGCGCTTCGACGTTCGGCGCGGTGGCCTCCAGGGTCGTCGCGATCGTCGCCGGGGAGGCGGCGACGTCGACGCCCATGCTCGCGGTTCGTTCGTCGGCTTCTTGTCTTCTCTTTTAGAAGTGGCGGCTGCGGTTTTTCTTAACCTGTAATTTTCTGTTGAAGAAGACCTCGTTCTTGGTGACGGACGATCTTTCTTCGCTCGTCGTCAGCGGCGGCCGCGTTCGCGTTGCTTCGCCGTTGACGTCGTGTGATCCTATGTGATATCTCTCGCTGTCGTCCCCTTTTTTACGTGAGGGTACCGGCAGCGGACGGCGCGGGTTCTTTACCTCGCTCCGTGTGCTATACGCGCGTCTCTTGACGCTAGCGCGCTTCCGCGGACGCCCCGGACGAGGGCATTTCAAGAAGCCGCTGCTGCTGACTCACGGTCTGGGGATCTGCGGGCGCGCCGGTCGCGCGGTCGCGAAGAAGGCTCCGTGCGACGACGCGCTGTTCGCTACGATCGCCGCGAAAGCGCGCGACGCGTTTCGTCGCGGGCCCCCGGGCGGATCAAGAGCGTGCGGCAGCGCGGGCGGTGGAGTGGCGCGATAAGGCGCGCCGGGGGGGCTTCGAAGCCGAAGCCAAAACGCGTGCGAAAACGCGTGACAGAGAGATCGGCAACGCAGATCCGCCAGTGAGCAATTAGTCATGAAAAAATGCCCAAAGGAACGACTCTTCGTGCGTCGATCGCGATTCTGTTCGCCGCGCGCGCGGCTGATGAACCTGGCTGATGAGCCGACTTTCGTTTCGTCGGTCTTCCGTCATTTTCGATGAGCGGCGACGGCGGCGGCGGCCCCGCGCCCGCGCCCGGGGCGGGCGACGCGCCCCCTTCCGTGGACGAGCTCCCGCGCGGGTTCGTCCCGAAACCGCCGAAGAAGTGCTTGAACTGCGCGGCGTCGTACGAATCGCTGAGGCGCTGCTCGCGATGCAAGGCGGTGTACTTTTGCAACGCGACGTGCCAGCGAGAGGTGTGGAAGGAGCACCTGAAGACGTGCGTCCCCGCGCCGCTGAGCGCGAAGGCGGAGGCGGAGAAGGCGGAGATCGAGAAGCTTCGCGCGAGGGAGGAGGCGGCGAAGACGCGTCCGCCGCCTCGACCGCCGCCGCCGCAGACGACGACGCCGCAATCTAAGCCTGAGCAGGTCAAGGCGGACGAGCTCGTGCGAGTGCGCACCGCGATCCTCCCCGAGGTGGACCGCCTCATGAAACTCGGGGAGTACGAAGACGCGATCGAGCACCTGGACGACGGCGTCGCGGTCGCGTCCGCGCACGACGAGCGCGAGCTCCTCGACTCGCTGTCGTGCCTCGTCGCGCGGTGCTACCTGAGATTGAACAAGCCGAAAGACGCGCGCGACGGGCTTAACCCCGCGTTGATGCAAGCGCGTCGAGAGGGCGGGAAGAACGCGATGAAGCCGCACTCGATCGCCGCGGAGATCTGCAAGGCGATGGGCGACGAGACGCAGATGCGCGTGGAGCTGAAAGCGCTCATGGAGGCGGCGCAGGACGCCGGCGTTGACGCGAGAGAGCAGGGCGCGGCGCTGTACCTCGCCGGGTGCCTTCTCGACGACGTCGGCGACGACGCCGCGGCGACGCCGCTGCTGACGTCCGCCGCGGACGCGGCGGAGAAGACGCGCGATCACGGCATGCGCGCGGGCGCGATGAGCCGGATAGGCCGCGCGATGATGCGGGCGAGGAAGCCGCGGGGGGCGATCGACGCGTGGACCGACGAGCTTCGGGCGCTGGACGAGGGCGAACGCGCCGACGCGGAGGACGCGCTGCGGAGGGTGGACGTGTCCGAGGAGAAGCAGAAGGATAAGGATAAGGAGGGCGGCGATCGCGGCGAGGGCGGCGAGGGCGAGAAACAGGATAACGACGATGACGCGAAAACGCCTTCGACGCCGCCGTTACCGTATCGGCCGCTCGGGGACGCGCGCGCTCGGAGGTGCCGAGCGCACGCCAACTTGTACGCCGCGCGCGCGGTGACGAGGGATCGCCCTCGCGCGGACGCGCACCTCGACGCCGCGCTGTCGATCGCGAACGGGATGGGCGACGCGCGCGACGTCGCTCGCGAGCTCGGGAAGCTCTGGCTGCAGGTGGGTCACGCGCGGCGGCTCGCGAGCGTTGGCGAGGAAGGGGAGGAGAAGGACGTCGCAGAGGCGTACGAGAGAGCCGCGGCGAAGGCGAGAGAGGCGGGGGACGACGAGACGGCGAAGGAGGCGGAGGAGGGCCTCGCGAAGAGCGCGGGGAAGAAGTCGCCGTGACGGTTGGACGGACGCGCTTCGTCGATGCATGATGATGATACTGTACCACGTTAGCGGGCGGCGGAGAGTCTGCCGCCAAGAGATAAAAAATGGAGACGACCCAAGCGAGCACAGCAGGAGTCGAGTCGTCGAAAACGCCCGACGACGACTCCACTCGATGGATCGCGCGGCGGCGGTCGCGTCGTCCGCGAGGGGCGTCGGCGCGTCCGCGCGCGCGGCGTCGCCGTCGCGTCCTCCTCCTCCTCCGCGCGACGTCGCCGTCATGAGCGGCGGCGGCGGGAAGCTGCGCGTGCTCGCGCTGCACTCGTGGCGAACGTCCGCGTCCATCTTCGCGAAGCAGCTCGCGGTGGCCGGGTGGACGAACGACGACGGCACCGGGCTCGGCGACCTGTGCGAGTTCGTGTGCGTCGACGCGCCGCACCCCGCGTCCGGCGAGATCCCGCGCGACGTCGCGCGCGCGTTCGAGGGGCCGTACTACGAGTGGTGGGACGCGAGCCGGGACGACCGAGACGGTTCGCTGCGCTACGTCGGCGACGACGCGAGCGTGGCTTTCGTCGAGCGCGTCGCGCGCGAGGACGGGCCGTTCGACGGCGTCGTCGGGTTCTCCCAGGGCGCGACGTTCGCGGGCCTGCTCGCCGCGATCGGCGCGGTGGACGGGCGAGGGCCGTTCGCGGCGGTTTCGGCGGAGGCGCCGCCCGTCTTCGCGATCCTTCTCTCCGGGATGCTCGCGAGGACCTCCGAAGCCGCCGCGACGTACGCCGAGGCGAAGGACTCGCCGCGCCACGCGTCCATCCCAACGATGCACGTGATCGGCGCCGCGGACCGGGTGATGCCCCCCGCGCTGAGCGAGCGTCTCGCGAGCGAATTCGCGGACCCGGTGATCGTGACGCACGAGCGAGGGCACGTCGTGCCGAGGTTGGAACGCGACGCGTTGGCGACGGCGCGGAATTTTTTGGCGGCGAGAGCGGCGGCGGCGCGGGAGGCGCGGGATGGGTCCCCGCGGTCGTCGCTGTGAGGCGATCGACGGCGACGCGAACCGCCTCGTAGACGAATTCTTTTCTTAAATCGTGTGATAACTTGATAGAAGATAACGCGAACGTAGGGTACAACAGCTCGACGACGTCTAATCGTATAGCGTCGTCACTTCTTCTTCTTCGCGGCGCGTTTCTCTTCGTCTATACACTGGTCCCCGTACGACCGCGTTGGCGTGGTGAACGCCATTCCTTAAGGACTTTTCCCGGCGCATCTCTCCGTTCATCCCTCGCTTTATCCGCCTCTGCGCCGCGACCGACAACGGAAAGAACACCTCGTGGAGGTTCGTCCTGAACCCCTTGTCGTACTTGTTCACCACCGGCGGCATCATGAAGCTCTTGTTGTTGTTCTTCTTCTTCCTCGCGAACCCTAGGTACCGCGCGCCGGGTATGCGAGACGCGAACCCGCCGCCGCCGTCGCTCGCGCCGCCGCCGCCGCCGCTCGCGCCGCCGCCGCCGCCGCCGCCGCCGCCGACCGCGGGCGCGCAGCCGACGTCCTCGTCTTCCATCGCGTTCATCGCGTCCTTCACCGCGTCGTCGTCGTCGTCGCCGCCGCCGCCGCCGCCGCCGCCGTCTCCGCCGCCCTCCGCCGCGCGCTCCATCGCGAGATGCTTCAGCGCCCTCTTGTACGACTGCCACTTGAACGTCTCGTTCGTCGTCATGCCTTTGCTTATCATCCACAGGTGGTACCCCAGGAACGCGCCCAGCGCGATCACGAGGATGTACAGGAACGCGGCGAGGCCGAGAATGGGCGCGAAGTGCCACAGCGCGAACCGCGCGAACAGCGCGTAGTCCTCGGTGAGCTTCGTCGGCGTCCCGTCCTTCCCTTCGAACCCGACGTCCCACAGGCCTCTTCTCGAGATTTCATTTCTCACGCACGACAACGCCACCGTTCCCGCGTACGCGCACATGACGACGTGTATCGCGAGGAAGCTCACGAAATACCGCAAGTTATTCTCCCCGATCGAGTTGTTCATCCACCCGCAGAAGTGGTCGAACCGCGCGATGCGTCGTTTCGTGACCCGGCAGTACTTGGACCGCGCGGGCGCCACCACCCCTAGCGTCTTGCACACGATCGGATGAAACAGCGTCTCGTCGTGCGGGTACGCGGCCGCCATCGCCTCGTAGTTCTCCGCGGTGATCGTCCCCGGGTCGGACCAGCACACGACGAGCCACGTCGAGATGCTCGTAAACATCAGGATCGGTATCGAGAGCTTATCGAACGTCCCGACGAGGTCGTACACGCTGGTCCAGTACGCCGCGTACCCGCCCATGACGAGCGCGAGGTAGACGAGCTGCATCGCGGGGTTTGGGCGGTTGCACAGCCACTCGTCGCACGCGGACGCGAGCCGCACCCCGCGCGCTTCCCCGAGCGCCCTCCTCGCGACGAAGCTCCCGCACAGGCAGCAGCCCTCGGTCATGTAGTAGTGCGCCCTCTCCACGATCGTGCCCTCGAACATCTCCGCCTCGCCGAAGAGGAGGAGGAAGAGCACCGCGCCGAAGATTCCGAAGTACGCGTACAGGACTGGCCACACCATCGCGTGCGCCATCGCACCACCGGGGCGGGCGAGGGGGAAGGCGGCGCGCGGACGCGGACGCGGATGCGCGGCGCGGGGTGATGAGCGATCGCGCGAGGTGGTGTGGCGCCCCGCGATGGTCCTCCGACGCGGGATCGAAACGTCCTTTCGCGTTTCAACACACAGCTGGCACTTTCGGCACCTCAAGTCGCGCAGTTCGCGCCGCACGCGTGATGGTCGCGACCGCGTCTCGACCCCCGTGCGTCGCGGTCGTCCGCTCCGCGTCCTCCTCCCGCGTCCGCGCTCGCGCGTCGTCGTCGTCGTCGCGAACGTCGCGCGTCGTCCGCATGCGCGCGTCGTCGTCGTCGTCCGCCTCCTCCGGCGCCGAGACGACGCCCATCCTGTTTCTCGACCTCGACGGCGTTCTCAACCGCACCGCGACGGCGCCGCAGATCAACCTCGAGCAGGACAAGGTGAACCGCCTCCGCGACGTCCTCGCGGACACGAACGCGGAGGTCGTCCTGAGCACGTACTGGCGGTGCTTCGAGGACTACGTCGCGTACGCGCTCGGTCGCATGGGCGCGCAGGGCGAACGCGTCGTCGGACGCACGCCGGGCGAACCGCACCTCATGGACAGCGTCGAGCACGACGCGAACGTCAGCTCGAGCCGAATCGAGGAGGTGCGCGCGTACCTCGTGACGCGGTTCGGCGAGGACGAGAGCGCGTGGCCGCGGTTCGCGATCGTGGACGACAAGCAGGTCGTCCCGGAGGAGGGACACGCGTGGAGCGCTCGATTCGTGAAGACGACGCACGACGTGGGGCTGACGGAGGAACGCGCGGAGGCGCTGCGGGCGGCGCTGCGCGCGCCCGCGACGGTCGCCGCGCGATGACGATCGATCGACGATGCGTTAGGTACAGTACTATAATACGTTATGTGTTATATATTTATCATAAGGTATCATCCGGGGGCGGCGGGGGCGGGGACCCGCGCAACGGCCGACGCGTCAGCGTCGGCCGCGCGACATCCCTCTCCGCGGACCCCGGCGGGAGTTCGCTCTGCGCGAACGACGTCAGCGGCGTCGCGCGGCGCGCGGCGACTCTCGGCGCGCCGCCGTTGACCGCCTTGGCGACTTGGTCCGCCATCCGCGCCTGCGCCTGCTCGAGATGGCCGAGAATGGAGCGCTGCGAGCGCTCTTGGAACATCCTCTGGGCCTCGGACATCTGCGAGAGGATGCGCATGATGCTGCCGACTTGCGTCGCGAGGTCGCCGACGGACTTCTCGAGCTTGTCGAGCTCGACGCCGCCGCCGCCGCCGCCGGACGCGAGGACGACGCCGCCGCCCCTCGCGCCGCCGCCTGAACCGCCGCCCGCGCCCATCGCCGCGAGCCCGCTGCGAAGTTCCGAGCGAAGCTCCTCGATGCTCCGGCTCGCGCTCGACGCCGCGGACTCCGCCGCGATGGCCGCGTTCCTCGCGCTGCTGATGCTCCGCGCGTCGTCCGGGATTATTGCCGCGCCGCCGCCGCCGCCGCCGTCACCAAACGGCGGTGTCATCAGATTCGCCGCGCCGGACGCCCTGGGGCCCTCGAAGTTCATTCCCCCGCGCATGCTCGCCTCCCGCGACGGCGCCGCGCTGCCGGACCGCACGCTCGCGGGCGCGGGGGTCATGAACTTCAGACCCTCGATCAAACCCTCCCCTTTCAGCGTCGAGATCGGCCCGCCCGTGAGCAACGCGTCCATCTTCTGGTGCAGCGAGTATAGCGACTGCCCCGTGCGGTGGTGCAGCACGTCGATCGCGCGCGCGGCGTAGTTGGTCGGGTCGAACCTTCGGATCTGCGACGAGAACACGCCCACGGTGCCCGCCTCGGTCGCGATGGCTTGCTGCTCGATGCGCGTCCGGCGGCCGCGGAACAGCCGCTGGATGTAGGACGCCGCGTTGAGCTTCTCCGTCCACGCCTTGCTCGCCTTTTCGCCCTGTCGCACGATCCCCTTCCCGTCCTCGCCGTATATCATCTTCAGCTTCCTGAGGTAAAACTCCGGGCGCTCGTCCATCGCGGAGGATAAATCCGCGCGCACGCCTTTGTCGCGCAGTTCTTTGTACGCCGCGCAGTACGCCATCGTCTCGTCGAAAAACACGCGCTTCACGGACAGCTTATAAAAGTGCGCCTTCATGTCCGGGAAGTAGTTCAGCGAATTCATCAAAACCTCGCGATCGAACGAGTACAGATCCACGAACGTGACCGCGTGCGCGCTGTACGCCACCTTGCCCTCTTTGTACAGGCACTCGACGCAAAACACGGACCCGGTCGTCATGATCTTTTGGCGACAGATCGCGACGCCTTTCCGTACCATGAACATGCGGTCGCACCAATCCCCGGGCACTAAGATCTTCTCCTGCGGCGGGAACGTCTGCTCCCTGACGCTCATCGTGAGCTGAATCACGAGCGCCTCCGGGCACTCCTTGAAGAAGTCCACCTTCGAGATCCACGTGTTCATCTGCATCGTGATCTCCCCCCTGAGCGCCGGCGAGAGCTGCGTGAGGAGGTTCGTGTGCTCCTCCACCTGCGAGTGCGACAGCCGATACTTGAAATACTCCCTCAGACGCACTCTGAGCTCTTGCTTGATGTTCCCCTCCGCGACGAACGCGTTGAGCTCGCCCATGAGCTGATAGAACCGGTTCACCTTTTGATTCCGCGTCTGAATCACGTTGGACACGGCGCCGATGATGTACCCGTAAATGAACGCCCCGATGAGCATCGCGATGGAAACAAACACCCTCTCCGTCGTCGTGCTCGGCACGATGTCGCCGTACCCTATCGTGCTCATCGTCATCGCGGACCAGTACAGCGCGGCGACGTACAGCTCGACGTACGGCACGATGCCGCGCGGGTCTTGGCCCTCGCTGAGCCTTCCGCTGACTAAGTACGAGTTGAAACTCGTGTAATGGAGCCAGCTAAAGTCGCTGTCTTCAATGTCCGCGACCATGCCGAACGCGCACGCCATCCAGTGCGAGGACATCACCGCGAGGAGCGCGAACTTGAAGAGCTCGAGGAGGGAGTAGTCGATCGTGTACAAGACTTCGATCCTCTGGAAGATTCGTCCGGCGCGGAGCACGCGCAGGAGCTTCATGAGCCGCAGGAGACGTAAGATGCGCAGAATTTTCAAGTTGGACACCGAGGAGTTATCCGACAGGAGCGAGATCAGGTCGTACGGCAGCACGGACACGACGTCTATGGGGAACCACCCCTTGAGGTACATCCGAATGATCGTCCCGTGGTGGAAGATGAGCTGCCCGTCCACCGGGTTCGGGACGGCGACGAAAAAGTTCAAGACGATGTCGCAGACGAACAGAAAGTCCACGCATCGGTTGATGAAGAACAGGGCGTTCAGTTTCGTGGGGAGGAACGCGACCTCGACCGGGGTCACGATGGACGTGAACATGAGCAGGACCATCATGACCACGTCCCAGTGCCGCATGTACCACGCGCGCGGGGAGATGATGTACTTCCCTTTCTCGCGGAACAGCGGGTGGTTCTTCATCCGGTCCTCGTGTCTCTTCTCCTTCTCCAGCGCGGTCAGCGAGTCCGTGGACGCGTTGCGGGAGCCGCCGCCGTACTTGACGCGTCGCTGGTCGTCCGTGAGCTCGTGGCCAAACTTTCTCGAGAGAGAATCTCGTTCTAAATTAGACGAGGAATCGCGCCCCCCCCCGGATCCCGACGGCCCGGGCATCGCGACCTGGCCGGGGAGGGTGATCTCGCCGTCGCTCACGGCGCCGCCGAAGCCGTCGTCGAACTGATTCAGGAGGGAGACGAAGCGAGGGACGAAGCGAGCGTCAGATTAGCGTGGTTTTTGTTCGTTATCGTGAAGAGTTGTAGGCAGGCCGTGTCCTTGCCGTTGGAACTGAATGTTGTGCGGGGGGGGGGGGCGTCGCGGTCG
>Ga0181559_10006161_pt1 | contig 11361 bp, 7 predicted proteins | sample 011ome_21_FD_133752 | JGI IMG/M metagenome (GOLD analysis project Ga0181559, IMG submission 133752) | Coastal salt marsh microbial communities from the Groves Creek Marsh, Skidaway Island, Georgia - 011508AT metaG (megahit assembly) | ecosystem: Environmental > Aquatic > Marine > Intertidal zone... | reverse complement strand
CTCCACCCCGAACGCGACGTCGAACAGGGGATACACCGAAACTCCGGACGGCGGCAACGCGGCTCGAGCGCCCGTCGTCGCCTTTCCGGATCCCCGAAAACGCGTTTTCGAGAAGATGGGCGTTTTCACGAAGGTCGGGCCGGGACCGCGCGCGGACGGAAGCTTCGGCGCGGGACGACGACGCGCCACGAGGGACCCGCCGAGTGCGATGCCGCTGCTGCTGCAGCTCGCGGCGACTGACATCATTTCGGGTCAGGGGAAAGAAGCGTGCGCTGCGCGTCTCGAGAATGCGGGCTTCGAAGCCGACGACGACTCTTTTCAGTCTTTCTTCGAAGGGATTTGTTCTTCCCTGATTTTGGCGTCAGATGGCGTGAAGTGGCGTGTGGCTCTTGGTTTCACGCCACTTCACGCCATCTCACGCCGAAATCAGGGAAGATCTATCTATAGTATCACAACGAAAACAAAAATCTAGACTCGGACCTTGATGGTACGGTGTGTACGTACGTTCACGCCCCGCAACCCTCGTTGCTGACGAGAGAGGTGCTCATCGCGGCGGCAACCTGAAAGTCGATCGCGCCGATGTTGTACCCGGCGGTCGCACTCATTCGACTTCTCCGGGCCCACGCATCGGGGACGTCCTGGTACAGGGAATCGTAGGTGTCGAAGTTATTTCCGTCGAGAGTGGTGCTCACGTACCCCGCTTCAACGGCTCTCATGCGCACGGACTGGTCGCCGGCAATGAAGACGGAAACCTTGACCATCTTGAAATACACGGAACTGCGCCCATCGACGGCCGCGATGATCCATCTCTTCTCCGTCGAAGTCGGGGCAAAATCTCTGTCGATGATAGCCTTACCTGGAAGGCAGTGATCATAGTTGATGGCGACGCCGCAAACGGCGGCGAACGTCAGAATGACCTTCCGGACGTCCTCGTCCATCCCCAACTCTTCGGGCTGCAAGATCGGGTAGCCCACGGCGGCGGAGGTGAGATATCTACCCTGCGTCGCCACGAAGTTCGTCGAGAACTGCTTGGGTGGAGCGTCACCGATCATCATGCTGACGTACTCCAGACGATCGATCTTGTAGTCGTTCTGGCCCACGTCCGTCGCCTGCGACTCCAGCGACACCACATCGTGCTTGCCGACGTAGCAGTCGACCTTGTCGCAATTCCCGTTCGGGAACCGATAGTCGCGGTTCGTCTGGCCGACGGCGTACGCGTGCCCGTCACTCGGGTCCCGCACGACGCGAAAAGTGACCATCTTGATCGTATCCACGCCACCGTTCGGACCAGAGCCACCGTTCGGGTTCAGGTCCATCATGGCGATGATCCACCGCGCTTCATCCGCGGTCTCCGCGAACTTCGTATCGCGGTAAGCCACCGTCCTGCCCGGGAAATACAGCGTGTCGGTGACGGGGTCGATCATGAGCGCAGACGAGAACGAGACGAGGCGCGCGTCGTCGCTTTCGCCCAGGTCGAGTCGCGTGCCGTCAAACTGAGGAGTCAGATCTAACGCGCAGTACGCGGAGTCGAAGTAATCCGGCGGACACGTCTCGACGCACTCGCTGAAGATGTACTCGACGTTATCGCGAGTTCCTTCCGCGACAATCATGCGGTTGAAGTAGGGCCAGTACATTTGCGTGCAACTCTGCCCCGCTAAGGGCGCGGTCGCGCCAGCGACCCCGATGTCGTAGTACCACTGGCCATCGTTGTTCTTGAGGGCGAAGCCCCACTCCCAATCCACCTGGTCGGTGGTGAGGGTGTATCCATACTCGCCGTCGCCGATTTGTCCTCGGTTCATCGGAATCGCGTTCGCGGAGTTGAAGAAATCGTCGCTTTGGTAGTTGTGCTTCACCACGTAACCGCCCTCAATGCCTGAGTACCAGAAGTTGGGATTGGCGATCTTCACCTCTCTTGACAAGCATTGGGTGTGGAGTTTGAAGTTCACAGTCGCGGCAGGCGAGCCCGCCACGACCTCCGGGGGACCGGGAAGGCTCGACTGATATCCCCCGCTGTACGCGCTGCTTAAGCGGTAAAGCATCTCCCGACCGCGCGTGTGCAAGATCTTGAAGTCACCCGCGAAGCACCCTGTAAGAACAAGACCAAGTGCGTCGCGGGAAGCATCGGGCGTCAGTGTGCGATGGCGAATACGGGATCGGTGTGGAGGCTCGCACGTCCTGGCTCGCTGGAAAGAACGAGGATGGGATCGGCGCGCGTCGACGAGCTCGTGCGGACGCTCTCGCGTTGTCGCCGCCGCTGCACAGGACACCATCCTCCGTTGGAAAGAACGAGGGAGTTCGTACCGAACGCCAAGAGAGAGCAGAAAACCGCCCCATAAAGGGGGCGCCGTGTCCACGTCCGAGGGGGCGCATCGTCCGTTTCAGAACGACGGAGGATCGGTGTGCGCTCGTTGACGGTAGTCATCACGCATGAGCCAGAAAGGTGTATCTCGCGCACGTAGATGTGTAGCGGCGGACGCGTTTCACTAAAAAAAATCAATTGCGAGAATTACCTAAAAAAACACGTTTCATACCTAATAATAAAAGCACTTTTGTCGCGCGACGGCGCGTGCGTCGACGACGCGTCCACGTTCTAGCATCCTAATATTAATACGTGTTATCACTACTGACTACTGTCCAGCTACGCATCATCCTCATCCGGGCTCTCGCCCCCCCCCAGCAACGGACGCGTCAAGAGCGCGGCGGAGGAAGAAGGTGGCCCCGGGGGGTCGGTGACGGCGGCGGCGGCGGTCGTCGCCTCGGCGCGACGAATACGTTCTCCGCGTTTCTCCGCGTTTCTTCGCGTCGCGACGACGAGCGCGGCGACGGCGCCCGCGCCGGACACCGCGCACGTCGCCGGGATCGCCGCGCTGTCCCCAGTCACGCCAAACACCCTCGCCGCGACGTACGGCCCGAGCCCGGACCCGACGGAGGCGCCCAGCTCGAACGCGGCTTGCGCGAAGCCGTCGAGCGGGAAGAAAGACCGACCGAGCGCGATGCCGTTGGGGAACATCCCCGCCGCGCCACACCCGACGCACAGCGTGACGACCCACAGCAGCGAGCGCGAGGCGTGTGACGCGCGGTCGCGAAGCGCGCCGCCCGGGTTCAGGAACCCTACCCCGCCCCACTGGAGCGCCAGGAACGTCGTCGCGGAAAACGCGACGGCGTGCGAAAACGCCACCGCCGGGAGCGGCCCGGCGCCGACGAACGAGAGCGCGAAGCGGGTCGCCGTGAACGCCGCCCAGAACGCGCTGGTGAGAGACGCGGCGGAGGTGTCCGAGAGCCCCGCGCGTTCGGTGGCGAGCGTATATATCCATGAGCCGTACGTCACCTCGGACGCCACGGAGAGGCACATGTACGCGGTCATGGGGACCAAAACGTCCATCGGAGGACGTCGTCTTCGCGCCCCGGCGGCGACGGTTTTTTTCTTTCGCGACGGTCGCGCGAGAGGGTCTTCGTCTCCGCCTTCGCGTTCGTCTTCGTCGTCGCCGCGTGGCGTCGCGACGCGCGGAGGCGCGACGTGCGACTCTTCGTCGTGGATCGCGGGGACGTACACGTCGAGATCCTGTCCGCGAGACGGAGATGGATATTCGTCGCGCGATCCGCGACCCGCGACGAACGCGTCGTCGTCGCCGCGCGATGACGCATTCGCGTCTTCTTCCTCCTCCGTGTGTGTTGTTTCGGAACACGCGTCATCCTCGACCGCCGGTGGGGTTTCGAACCCGGCGAGCGTCGCGAGCGCGAGCGCGGCGTACGCGAGCGCGACGACGACGAAAACGCGCTCGAACCCCCGTTCGGGCCCAAACGCGCGCTGCAGTCCCGCGTACGCCAGAGGCGTGACCACGCTCGCGAGCCCGAACGCGCCCATGGTGAAGTTGAGCGCCTGCGCGCACCGCGCCTGCCCCACCGCGCGCACCAGGCACACCCGGATGCTCACACCGATCAGAGGCAGCGTCGCGCCCTGCACCACCGCCAGCAGGTTGACGTGCCACAGCGCCGAGCACAGCGGCGTGGCGCCGACGCTCACCGCGCGCAGCAACGTCCCGAACGCGAACACGGCGTGCGCGTCGTACCTGTCCAGCATCGCGCCGGTGGGAAGCGCGAACACGCCGCCGCTCAGACCGCCGATCCCCAGGTACGCCCCGAGCGCCGCGCTCGGTTTCCCGACACGTCGCGCGAGTTCCGGGATGACGGGACCGCGAAGCGAGATGAACACGCCGTTGCTGAACGAGCCGCACGCGTAGAGGTACAGGTACGGGTCCAGGAACATGTGCCTCGGCGGGTTCAGGCGCCATCGTCGGCGAGGAGAAGAAGGCATGCTGTGTGACTCTCGACCCCGCCGCCGCGCGCGCTCCCGAGACTGACGACGACGACGCCGGGTCCGAGGGAACACGTGAAAACTCTCGAGAAAACATTTGGGGACGGAAAAACGAAAGATGAAACGAAGCCGGGACGGGTCGACGGCGGACGTGTACCGCGTCGGACGACGTTCGCGGACGGAAAGGAAAGCACATGATCTTATCATTTCTCATTAAAAACGCATCCGTGATCGCCGCGCGTGACGCGCGGCGTATGTACACACCGAGCCGAAACTCTCTCTCGGGCACTCGGAAACCGAACCCAACCCAACGCTCCGAGACGCTTTCGTACGATTTGGATTGTATTTTTAACGCCTGACGCCGCGCGCCCTGGCGTAGCCGCCGCCCGCGGGCGCGCGGCCGCCGGGCGCGTTGATGTCGCGCGAGCCGTACATGTCGTCGTGAAGCGCGCGCGCGGCGGTGTCCATCTTGCCGGCGCGCCCGGCGCGCCCGGCGACGGCGCGCTTGGGCGGCGCGGGCCCGGAAGACGCGGCGGGCTTCGCCGCGGGCTTCCTGCGCAACCCGGAGACCCCGGGGTCGGCGCGCGACCCGGAGCCGAAGTTGGTGCGGTGGCGTTCGAGGTGGAAGTCGATCGCGCCGCGCAGCTCGAGGCCCTTCTCGCGCCCGATGTACAGCTTCTCCACGAGGTGGTCCATCTTTTCCTTGGTCGAGTCCAGCTCCTTCTTGCGCTCCATCACCTCATCCTTGGCGAGCGAGACGGCGTTCGCCGCGGCATCCGCCTGCGACTTCCAGCGCATCATCTCGTTGCCCATCGCGTTCGTGCGCTGCTGGAGCTCCTCCTTCAGGCGGTCGATCTCCACGGCGAGGCGGGACACCTTGGCGTTGTGCTCGGACTCGAGCTTGAGGCGCGCCACCGTCTCCTCCTGGCGAATCGCCTCCTCGGCGCGCGCCAGCGCCTCCGCCGAGCGCTGCGCGTCCCCGCGAGCCTCCTCAATCTCCGCCTCAACCTTCGCCTTCTCCGCCTCGAGCGCGCCGCGCTCGGCCGCGAGCGCAGCCTTGAGCTGCGCGTTGCGCTCGCCCTCGTGCATGCGGTTCTTGAGCTCGAGCTGCGCCTTCTCGCGGAGCTCGCGCTCATCGGAGATCTGCGCCTCGGCGGAGCTCGCCTTCTCCTCAGCCGTGCGGCGCGCAACCTGCTCAGCCTTGAAGTGCTTCTCGATGCGCAGGAGCATGTCCTCCAGCTCGGCGTTGGTCTTGGACTCCACCTCGAGCTGCTGGTGCTGCGCCTCCACCTGCTGCTGGAGCTGCGCCAGGCGCGCCGCCGCCGACTCCTCGGACGCATCCGCCATGTCCTTCATGGCGTCGTAGTCGCCGCCCTCGGGCACGGCGTCCAGCGCGTTGGGGTCCTCGCCCTCGGGGGACGCGGGCGCGTCGCCCTCGGCGGGCTCGGGCGTCGCCGCCTCCACCACGGGCTCGGGCGTCGCGGACTCCATCACCGCCTCGCCCTCGGCGCCCTCGCCCTCGGCGGGCTCGGGCGCCTCCGCCGCCTCCGCCGACTCCATCACGGGTTCGGGGGTTGCCGACTCGACGACAGCCTCGCCGGACTCGGGCTCGGGGGAAGACTCGGGAGTATCCTCCTGTGAGTAGAGCGAGGGGTGCGAGGAGCGTCGAGGAGAAGGGGGGAAGGTCAGAGAGAGGGCGGCGACGCGACGCGACGTTCGCGAACATCTGTTCGCGGAAAACTCGGAATTTTCTTTTTTGCCACCAAGCGCCAAGCCTGTTCGACTTTTTTTCGCGCAGTGCGCGCACTGTTGCTTCTTGGCGCGTGTGATGCCAAAAGCGGGCGACGATCACGCAGGGGGGGGGTCGCGCGCACCTCTTCGGAGTTCTCGGCTTGGACGACGGACTCGACGACAGCCTCGGCGGTGTCCTCGGCGGGGGGAGCCTCGACGGGCTGCGCGTGCGTTGGGGGGGGAGAGGCGCGCGGCGCGAGGGGACACGCGTCAGCGATTGTCCGGATATCGACCGATTACGAGAGGCGAGAGAGGTTGAATTGGCCCGAAGACGCCGAGGGGGCGAAACCGCGCCTCTGCCTCCTCCGTGCGCGCGAGGGGTGCGACGAGACGCTGCTATTGCGCTCGAGCCGTGATCTCCAGCGGCGAGGGCCAGGCGGAGACGCGCGATGCGCATGACGGGCGCGCGAGCGCGCGCGCCCCGTCCCGTCGGAGGATTCATAATCGTCGGTCGTCCCGCTCTGTCGTACATCTCGAGGGCGACGGGGCGGGGCGAAGTGCGCGCTTCGGGTTTCGCGGGGGCGGCGCGTACGTACCTCCTCGGTGTTCATCGCTTCTTCCTCGGCAGACATGTGAGCGTTCTCAACAGCTCGCGTGCGGCGCGCGTGCAGAGTCTACCCGAGGGTTCGTGATGAGGTGCGCTTACCTTACATGCGGAAAGTCAACCGCGGCCTTTCGCGAATGGCTTGTCGCGAGTCGGCGCTTTCAAACCCCGAACGACGAGTCATCAGGCTGAGATCTGAGACGCGTCAAGATTTTGCCCCTTTGAAAACGACACGCGCACTGTGCAAAATTTTGGCGAGCGCCGCTCAAAAAGTTCGGCCGCCTCACTCGTCGCGGCGCCATGTCGTCCTACGACAAGGTTCGCGGTGGGTCTCTGAGCTTCAAGAACGGCGGGTCGCTGGCGGTGAAGAAGAAGAAAAAGAAGAAGGACAAGAGGGCGTCGGACGAGGCGCTCGAGCTGGCGCTGGAGGAGAGGCGGGTCGGGGAAGGCATCGGGGGCGCGCCCGGGGGCGACGCGAAGAGCGATTACGAGGACCTGTTCCCCGCGGAGAAGAAGCGGCAGGCGGACGCGAAGGGGCGGTCGAACTGCTGGGGCACCAACTACAGAGAGGCGCCGGACGTTCTGCATGGGTACACCGAGTCATGGAAGGGCAAGAAGAGCTTTTCCGCGGAGGAGCGGCTGGACCTGCGCGCGGCGAGCAAGGCGGACAAGTTTTGCCGATGACGGAGCGGTCGGCGAGATCCGCGCGCCGCGCGGGAGAGTTCAGCCACCACGTGCGTAGCGTACCACACGTAGCGATAGATGTGATATGGTACCGTAGTAATACACGCGTCTTCACGAACACCTCACCGCCTACGCGGCTTTCCCGGGCGCGACGACGGCGGCAACCGGGATGGCTTCCCGCCGCATCGCCGCGGGCGACGGCGGCGCGTAGCCCCCCGCCGGCCGCCCGAGGAACGTCCCGTCGTCCTCGGCGTACGGGCTGAACCGGCTCTCGATTGTCCCTAGGTTGTACCGCCGCAAGTGTCTGGTCTCCTGGCACACCGCGCACGGGAAGCAGCACAGGTAGCAGCAGAAATCGTCCGTCTTCTCCTCGTCCCCGTCGAACGCGAACGAGAAGCACGAGCACGCCCACGCGCACTCGGAGACGCCTCGGATGTTGTATCTGCGTCGCATGGCCGCGCGGTTGCTCATGCCGAGCCAGGCGAGCGCGAACGAGGTCAGGGTGTTCAAGGGCGACAAGGCGGCGCCGACCGCGGGCGCGGTGGCGGCGACCGCGCCGATCACGTTGGGCACCACCACCGTGAGCCCGCACGCCTTGAAGAAAGCCGTCTCGAAAGCCTCGACGCCGGCGGAGTCAGCATTCGCGGCGTACAGGTACTGCACGCAGCCCACCGGGCACGCGCCCATGACGCATATCTGCGGGTCGCTGACGCATTCGAACACGCCGGTTGACCATCTCCGCGGCGGGAGGTCCGAGGACTCCACCGCGGAGTACGTCGCCTGCTGCGCCATCCAGATCTGATGAAGATGCGCTCGAAGCACGCGCGATGACGCTCTACGTACACGGTAGCGAATTTTCGCGTCGCGCGCTCGCGAGCGAAGAAGAGCGCGCGCGCGTTAGAGGTATCAGATACGGTACGTTTTCGTTTTACATCGCCTTTTACACGTCGAGCACCGCGACGATCGTCTCTTCCCCTTCCACGGCCGCATCGTTTCCGCGGACACGCGGACGCGTCGTCCGCCCGCCGCGCGCCGCGTCGGCCGAGGCGTCGCCTTTTCATCTCGGGCGTCTTTTTTTTTTCACGCGCCCGCCGTCACCAACTCGGCGCCGACGTCGGGCTTCCCCGGGAGGCGATTCTCCATCTCGTCCGCGAACGAAGGTTCGTTCGGTCGCTCTCCCTCCCGCGCGCGTTTCTCGCCGACGCGCTCGACCCCGGCGAAGCCCCCCGCGAGCTCGGCGGCGAGGCCCCCCGCCTTTCCGGGAAGCGCCTCCCCCGGGAACGCCGCCGCCGTCTCCACCAGAACCTCCGACGCGCTCGGCGACCCGCCATCCGCGGCGGGCGACGACCCCGCCGGCGCTCCGTCTGATTCGTCGCCGCGCGCCTCCGCCTCCGCCTCGCGCACCAGCGCGCGCACGAACGCGCTCTGCTCGAGGCTCACGGGGTCGAGCGCGCGGCGCGCGTGCGGCGCGGGATCGAGCGCTCCCGAGGTGATACCCGAGGGCGCGGCGATCGCCGTCATGCCCGTCACCGCCAGCGTCTTCTCGGCGGCGACGCGCAGTTTCTCCGGCGTCGAGTACCCCGACGCCTCGGGGTCCAGCAGGAGCTCAACCAGCCTCTGTGCGGTGAACGGCGGCTCGGGGAAGGACGCCAGACGCGTCTCGAGCGCGTCTGCGTGCGCCTCCGCGCGCGCGACCGCCTCGTCAAGCTCGGCGGCGGGCGAAGAAGAAGAAGGATCGGCGGAATCGCACTCGCGCGCGTCGCCGGGGTGGTTCGCCGCAAACGCCTTGCTCGCCGCGCGCCGCGCCACGCGCGCCATCGCGCCGCGCGCCAGCGCCGCGACCGCGACGCGCGTCTCGCACCAGGGGAAACGTACGCGGCCCGTGCACGCGATCTCGCCCTGTTTTTTTTTCGTGTTCGTGGTGTGAGAGCGAACGACGGTCGTCAGCGCGCCATCAGATGGCGTTCGCGCGAGGTTCGGTCGCGCCGCCGAACGGTACCTCGCGTCGGGTCGAGAAAACGACGACGAAGCGGCGAAAATGGGAAAGAGACACGTGGTGGCTCCTCGAGGCTCGGGCGAGTCGGGGATTCAGGGGCGGCGCGCACCATGAGGTCCATCACCAGCCCTTCGACGCGCCGGTCGCGCGCATCGAGCCTGCGCAGAGGGGAAGATCGTGGGAAGGTGAGCGGTGGGGTCAGCGTGTGTGGGGGTGCCGTGCACGTCGGACGTGGAAATCTCATTCATTTTTCCTGCGCGCCAGCGCGCGGCCGAGACGGGACGACCCGCGAGAATCGCGTGGCGGCGTCGTGCGAGGAGACCAGGATCGTACCTCGTGAGCTCGCGGAGCGCTTCGTGGTGCGCCTTCGTGCCGCACGCCATCGTCGTGCGCGCCGAACACTGCCCGCGGCTCCACTACGCAGTACATCCAAGTCACTCACTAAAGTACGCGGGAAAAGTAAGTGCTACGGGCAAACAGTCTACTATATTTACGATTTAGTCCAACCCGCCGCCGCAGTCTTTGGGCCTCGATTTCAACGCCGGAGTGCGCGTCGTGGCTTTTCACGCCTCGAACGAGCTGTCAGTTGAAATGCAGCGACCACCGCTGTGGCGTGGCACTTCCGGCGCCATGGACGTGGAGAACCGAGGCGCCGGGGTCGACACGGCAGGTATGGAGGCGTGTCACTCGGGTCGGGCGCCGGAAAGAAGCGTGGAGAACACGTTTTCGACGTGGGCGCCCACGTTCGACCCCGAGCTCGAGGCTGCCTTGGACGAGGCCCTGGCAAACGTGCCCATCGATACGCCCGTCGCGCCGCGGCGAGCCGCGGGGCGACCGGGGGCGAGTCGGAGCCCGGACGACGACCCGGGAACGTCGGTTGATGATCCCACGAGACGTTTGGGCCCGCTCGCGGACCTCCCCCCTGACCCCCCCGCGCCCGGGGGCGAAGCGGGCGGCCCGGCGTATGCTCGTGGGCACCCCTCCGTCGGTCGGGAAGAGGACCCGAGTGAGATCCGGGGGGCCGCCAGCCTGCGCCTGGAGCACCTGGGCCTCCCCCCCGCGGTGGTGGACCGCTTCGTCGCGGGCGGCGTGCGTTCCGGCGCGGTGTACCCTTGGCAGAGGGCCGCCATCGACGAGGGGAGCGACGGCTCGAACCTCGTGTACTGCGCGCCGACGAGCGGAGGCAAATCGCTGGTGGCGAACGTGCTGCTCGTGCGCGCGCTGGCGCGCCGCGCCGCGCGGGGCGCGCCCGGGCGCGCGCTCGTGGTGCTCCCGTTCCAGTCGCTGGTCAACGAGAAGGTGGGCGACCTGAAGCGCCTGCTCGCGCCGATGTACCGCAAGCGCGACGGTGCCAACCGGCGCGGCCCCGAGGCGGTCCGCGGTTTCGCGGGCGAGTGCGAGGGCACGCCGCTCGCGCGGCCGCCGGGGCCCGGCCAGGAAGCCGTGGCGGTGACGACGATCGAGAAGGCGTGCGTCGCGCTGAGCCGGCTCGCCGCCGAAGGCAGGCTGGGCGAGCTCTGCGCGGTGGTCGTGGACGAGCTGCACATGGTCGGGGACGAGGACCGCGGCGCGACGCTCGAGGCTGCGCTCGCCAAGCTGCGCTTCCACGAGCGGAAGCGACGGCGCGACGCGACGCGACGCGACGCGGCGCCGAACGCCGACGCCGACTTTTCGAACCTCGAGGCGTGTCAGATCATCGCCATGAGCGCGACCGTCGCGCACGATAGCCTGGAGCGGCTCGCGGGGTGGCTCGATGCGCGTCTATTCGTGACCAACTACAGACCCGTGCCACTCGCCGAGCACGTCGTCGCGGACGGCGCGGCGTTCGCGAAGCGCGCCGCGGGGTTCGAGCGCGTTCGCGGCGTCCCCGAAACCGAAACGCTTTTCGCGGAGGCGCCCGCCGCCGACCGCGTCGCGTTGGCGCTCGTCGCCGAGTCCGCGAACGAGGGACACTCGTGCCTGGCGTTCTGCCCGTCGCGGAACAAGACGGAGGCGCTGGCGCTGGCGCTGTGGCGCGCGTTTGAAAAAGCG
>Ga0181559_10006160_pt1 | contig 11361 bp, 7 predicted proteins | sample 011ome_21_FD_133752 | JGI IMG/M metagenome (GOLD analysis project Ga0181559, IMG submission 133752) | Coastal salt marsh microbial communities from the Groves Creek Marsh, Skidaway Island, Georgia - 011508AT metaG (megahit assembly) | ecosystem: Environmental > Aquatic > Marine > Intertidal zone... | reverse complement strand
TCGTCGAGGTCGAGCGCGAACTTCGACTCCAACTTTAGAAGCGCCTTCTCGCAGTCTTGGCTGATGTCCGGGATGTTCGCGTCCGCCATGAGCGAGAACAAGTTCAAAATCAGCACCACGTGCTTCCGTAAGATGTTATACGCCTCGCAGCAGTACGTCTTGAACTTCCCAAAGTGCTCGCTCTCGATGCCGCCCATGGTCTCGACGAGTTCCTTGCACAACTTCATCGGCGGAGGGAAAATCTTCGGGTCTCGTCCGCATATGAACCCGAAGTCGATGTGAAACATCCGCCCGTCCGGGGCTAACATGAGGTTATCGAGATGCCGATCGCCGACGCCGAGGATGTACGTGATCACGCAGTACCCCGCGCAGCTCTTCACGAACCGCATCAACGACTCCGGCGAGCACCCGTACGGACCGTCTTTGTCCGGGTTGTTCAACGCGATGTACTTCGTCAGCGTCTTGTGCTCGGCGATGATGTCCGCGACCGCTTGCGAGGGAACGAATTCGATGAGCCCGGTGTCTCTGCCCGTGGCGAGGACTTGATAGGGCGTCAGCTTCAGATCCAGGTTCTCGCGTTTCAGCAGGCGGTCCATCAGCGATATCATCTGCACGCAGAGCTGGTCTTGCCGCAAGTCGTCGCCTTTTTTGAAAATCATGTTCGCGCGCGTCTCCTCCGTCGTCTTAAACGCGAGCTTCAACGGGCACAGCGCGGACTTGAACACCGTGCTCTCCTGCGGGACGATGCCGTTGACGTTGATCGTCGGGTCGATCGGCAGCGGCAGCGCTTGCGCGAACGCGCCGAGGTCGCCGCACGCGCCCTCATCCGAGAGCATCGCGCGCAGACGCTCGACTTTTTTCGGCTGCCCTCGCATCCCCGCGAGCTCTCGCGTGATCGACGTCAGCTGCGCCATCACCTCAGACTGCCTTCGCAGCGCGTCCCACAGCTCCTCGCCCTTCGCGCCCATGGCACGGCACGCGTCCTCGAACAGCTGGTGCGTCCTCGACGACCGCGACGCGAAGCTCTTGTCCTCCCACTCGACGACGAGATACCAGTGCAAAAAATTCGCGAGCACCGGGTTCGCGACCGCGCGCTCGACGAGAAATCTCGCGAGCTGGCTGTCGTCCGCGCTCTCGTATCGAAGCGCCTGCACGAGCTGCAGGAGGTAGCACAAGAGCTCGTCGTCCGCGGCGTCCGCGAGGATGCTCACCGCGTACCTTCTGACTTCGTTGTTCGTGAACGTTGGCGATAGGAGTTCGAGCGCGGACGCCGGGTCGATCGGCGCCCACTCGTACAGTAGCTCCAGCGACGCTTTCGCCTCGTTCGCGTCGCTCCAGTCGACGCACTTGAGAAATTTCGTGAGCGCGCCGCTCTCGGAGCGCAACGAGTACCGGAACTTCCACAGCAGCTGCTTGTACTCCGGCGTGAGGTGCCGCGTCGGCGGCAGCGAAATCGCCGCCGCGAGCGACCGCTTCTTGTTCCCGTTCGGCTTCAAGTCGTGATCGACGACGCCTCGGCCGACGGACCGCGTGAGTTTCTCGTGCTTGCGCTCCGCCGGGTTCTCTAGTCCCGCGTTCACCTCGGAGTCGACGAGCCAAATCAACTGATCTAGCGAAGGTTTCGCCCCGGCCGCGGCTGACGCGCTCGCCGGCGCGTTCTCTCGGTGAATGACCGGCGAAGCGAACGTCGGGAACTCGAAGTGGATCTCCATCCCCCCGTCCGCTATCCTCCGCAGACGCGCCGCCTCGCGCATCTCGTCTACGCGCTTGAACGTGAGCTGGTCTAACCACTCCAGCGGGGACATCTCGTTTTGCTCGTACTTCTTCAGCGCGGTCTCCGCCGTCGTCAGGTCCCCGCCGGGGGACGCGTGCATCGCGTCCAACGGCAGCGGCTCGCGCGTCGTCTTCGCGCGCAAGCGCAGTGCCGCGCGCTGGTGCCCGCGTCGGAGCGAGAGGTTCTCGTCGAACATGGAGACGCTCCTCTCGCCGACGACGACGTCTTTCGACAGGTCCCTCGAGTCCCACACTTTAACTTCCAGTCGCGCGTCGGCGCTCACGTCTCTGTACTTCAGAGGGAAAAACAGCGTCTCGTTCCATTCCCCTCTCGCGTCCTCGAACGCCGCGGACGACGAGCTCACTTCGCTCGTCAGCGGCTCGTCGTCATCCGTGAACAGCTGGAACGTCGCTCGCAACTCCGCGCGTCCGTCTTCGCCGACGTGATCCTGTCGAGACGCGGCGGAGTGGAAAGAAAAAACATCGATCAGTAAACGTGACGTGAGGGGGTGCCGAGTCGCGAAGAGAGGCGCGGTCGGGGCGCGGTCGCCGCGCGGGCGTTCAGGGGAGCAGAGCGCGCGCGCGTACCGTCGGTAGCCGTCCGTTCACCCCCACGACCTGTGAAGAAGATGCGAGGAGGCGAGGTTCAGCGTGGGAGGGAGAAGAGTGAGGACGAAACGAAATGTGCGGGGCGAAGGACGTCGTTGTTTGTTTTTCACCTTGAGCCTGACGTCGAGGTCGATGTCGCTGCTGAGGTACACCCCCGCGCCCGCGCTCGACTCGACCATGCCGGACGCGCGCGTTCACGCAGACATGCACGCCGTCGCCGCGAGATTTGCGCGGCGGAGAGTGACGCGGACCCGAGGCGTCAGATCTCGTCGTTTGAGTTTTCCCCGCTCAGCTCTTATTTTTCACGCACCAGACTGCACGCAGCGACTCGCCCTAGAATTGCGCTCGATTCCGCCGACGTCGGTCACTCCACGGCAGCGCAGGGACGATGAGCGGAGACGAGGGGAAAGAGAAGGACGTCGAGGAGGAGGGGAAGGAGGACGTCAAGGCGGAGGACGGCGACGGGAGAGGGGATGATCGCGAGAAGAGCGCTCGCAAGTCGAGGGACGAGCGCGGTGGCCGCGATCGGTCGAGACGATCGACGTCGAGGTCGAGGTCGAGGTCGAGGAAGAAGCGCCGGGGACGGAGTCGCAGCAGGAGCGCGAGCGGGAGCGGGAGCGACAGCCGGAGCAGGAGCCGGAGCAGGAGTCGGAGCAGGAGTCGGAGCAGGAAGAAACGGAGGAAGAAGCACAAGAAGCGGCGGAAGAAGCATCGCAGACGACGACGGAGTCGCAGCAGCAGCTCGGAATCCGACTCCGAAGACGCGGGCTGGGAGAGGAAATTTCTGCAGACCGCGATGGAGAACGCGGCGAAGGCGAGGATGGGCGCGGTGCCGAGCGATCTCGCCGGGGGGCTATCCGGCGCGGGCGCTGGCGTGAGCGGGAACAAACAGATCGGGCGGTTCTTCGACAACCAAGGGCGGTTCATCAACCCGGCGGGCGGGTTCAATCCCTCGGGCGCGCCGCGGCGGATACCGAAAGAGCACGGGCAGTGGGGGGATTGGGAGTGCGACGCGTGCGGGGGGCACAACCGAAAGAACCGGCAGTCGTGCTTCACGTGTTTCGTCCCGAAGCCCCCGGACGCGAAGGCGGCGGTGTACACCTCCTCGGTGGGCGGGCGGAAGCTGAAGGATTGACGATGATGTTCTATTTAATACCACTACGCCTATCTACGCCTACGCCTAAGGAAACGCGCGTCGCTAACTTACTGTTGAGAGTACCCGGGATGTATCATCGCCGCGGCGACGGACCTCCCCTCCTGAACCAAGATGTTGAACGTCGCTATCGCGTTCGGCGTGTCTAGAACCTCCAGCGCGGTGTCGCAGTTGCGGAACGCGTCCAACGTCTCCCTCGGCAGCGGCTCGAGCGTCTTCCCCGTCCCGACGATGAGCAGCGCCGGCGGCGGGGTCACCGCGCGCGCCGCGAGGAGAGACTCCGGGGTGACGTCCCGCAGCTCGTTCACGCTCCACAGCAGCGAGAGCTCTTGGTACAGGAACACGCTCCCTCGGTACTCCACGCCGCCGACGACGAACCCGCGCGGGGTGTACGTGTCGATGACCTGCGTCGCGTCCTTGCCGTACACGTTGACGTCGTCCAGGGGGCTGTACCAGCGACGCTGTCGCGACGCCGTCGCCGCGGGGACGCCGCGTGGGAACGTCGCGTCCGCGGAGGGTCGCGACGTCGACGAGACCGCGCTGGCCGCGCGCGCGAGCGCGCGCCGGAGACTCATCGCGAGGTCGACGAGCGGCGCCGTGAAGAGTGACGTCGCGGGCGCTCGTCGTGGATTTTCGGGACGCCGCGGCGCGGCGCTCGCTCGCTGCGCTCTTCTCGGCCCGGCCAAAACAGGTCTTAAAAAAACGAAGAGCGGTTCCCCCGTCACTCGTCGGGACGCCGCGGACGGCAGCGCGCGGGCGTCGCGTTTCCCTACCATCGCGGGACCCTAAGACAGCCGCAGAGCGCCCCTCGGCCGTCCTCGCTCGACCGAGATGGTGCGCATCCGTCCCCCCGCCCCGCTCGCCGCGAGTAATCATTCGCGTCACATTATTTTGCGCCCGATTAGGTAGGCGCCACCGTCGACCTGACCGACCCCTCCCCACCCCTCCCAGGCGGGCAAGAAGAAGGCGAAGAAGAAGGAGGGCGGGGGAGAGAAGAAGGAGAAGAAAGAGAAGAAGGGCGGGAAGAAGGCGAAGAAGCCAAAGGAAGAGACCCCCGAGGAGATCGCCGCGCGCGAGGAAGCCGAGGCGGAGGCGCTCAGGATCGAGCAAGAGCGCATCGCCGCGGAGGAGGCGGAGCGAGCGCGAATCGAAGCGGAGAACAAAGCGATATCGGACCTGGAGTACGAGAGAATAGCCGCCGCGGACGCGATCAAGGCTGCCGAGCTCGCGGAAGTGACGCCGTTCCTGGACGAGCGACGCGCGGCGCTCGAGGCGCACAGAGCGGAGGTGAAGGATGCGTACGAGTGGGAGCGACACCTCGCGACGAGCGCGCTGCCGGACCCGCAACGGGAGAAGGAGATTAACACGTTCGAGATGGCGATAACGGACGAGGAGACGCGGTTACTAGGCCCCGCGTTAGAGCTCGCGGTGGACAACGAGAAGATCGTCAACGAGGGCGACACGTACAGGTATTGGGCGATCGCGGAGGGAAGGGACGCGTTCGCGGATGCCGTCGGCGGGTTTCAAAAACGCATCCGCGCGCTGACCGACGTCGTGATCGATAGATCCACCGCGGGGATCATGCACACCGCGGACGAGTACCAGGACGAAAACGGGGAGATCATCGTGTTCGACTCGAGAGAGGGGTTTAAGTACGTCCTGTGGCTGAACCACGTGAAGAACCCGCGGTTTAAACTCGTCGACGTCCCAGAGTTACGCGTCAGCGTGGAGCTCCCGAAACCGTTGACGTTAGCCACGGTCGCGGTGAGGGTGATCCACCGAGCGTACGACACCTTGAGCCCAGGTTGCAACAACGAGTTGACGTCCGTCGGCGGCGTGTGCACGGTCGACTTACTCACGCTCCCGCCGTTGCCAAAGGTTGTGCAAGGGACGACGCTGCGAACGATGTCCCCGCTCGCCGTGGACGTCGAACGGCTGCCGTATCCGATACCCGTCGCCGGCGCGGAGACCACCGAAGTCGACATGGCGGACGTCCCGCCGTTGATGCTGTCGTACGAGATTCCGGACGATATCGTGCTCGTGGACGAGACGCCGTCCGTGGCGTGGTGGGACGACGATTCGAGCGAGTGGAAGACGGATGGAATAACCGACGTCTCGTTGAAGGACAGAACGTTGACGTACTCGACCGTGAAGGTGACGCACCACGCGCTCGTGCAGAGCCGCGTCGCGTGCGCGCCGTACACGCGATGGAGCACGCGGCCGAGCTCTACGGGGGAGTCCGTGATCGTGTCCGTGACGCCGAAGCACGAGAGGTTCGGGGGGCGGCCGATCGAGATCGAAGTCGGCGAAGGCGTCTGCGCGCTCGCGAGCGACGCGGAGCCCGCGCTGCGTTCGCTTCTCGGGGTGAAGCTCGCGCCGAGAAAACTACTCGCGCGTCTGTCCAAGTGCGGCGTGCACCTCGCGCTGGAGGACAAGGACTGCGCGTACGTCGGCATCGAGAAGAAGGACGCGGCGTTGGAAGCGGCGATGTGCGAAGACGTCGCGCTGTTGTCGCCGTCGTTTATGTTCGCGTCTTCGCGGTTCAACCGAACGATCGGGTCGAGGGATTGCATGGTGCGCATCGCGGAGGTGACGGACTTTGACCTGACGCTCGCGGAGGACGCGGACAAGGTGTTCACGCGCGAGCGCGAGGCCGTGCACGTGATGCTGACGCAATCGAGAGGGTGCACGCTCGTGGACGCGAAGGATAAAATAGCCGAAGTACCCGGCGATTTGACTTTGCTCATGAACGACGGCAGGGACGAGAACGTCGGGCATCTCGCGGTCGCGGCGAGGGCGGAAGGCAGGGAGACTCCGTTGGAGCCGTTGAAGTTCAGCCCGACGGCGCTGACGCTGTTGAAGGGCGTCGCGTCCGAGAGCGGGTTGGACCGCGCGGCGAAGGCGAAGGCGGCGTTGACGGAGTCGGTGCGGCAGACGCTGCTCTCCCTTCGCGTGTTCACGTTCGCGTGAGAGCGTTTTCCGGTCGGGTCGTTTTCCTTAGCGCGTGAATACGATGTAAACGCTTAGAGCGCTGCGCGTGCCTACCCCAGCGCCGCGTCCTCCTCCGCTTCTCTCTCAGCCTTGCTCGCGCTCTTGTGCCGCTTCGAGCTCTTCCCGGCGTCGCCGTCGGCTTTCCCCGCCTCGGCGTTCTTCGCGGGAACAGGGTTCGACGACCTCCACGCCCTCAGCTTCTTGTCGATATCTCTGACGACGTCCTCTTTCGGCTCCTCCCCCCCTTCTCTCGTCATCTCGTCGATCGCGTCCAAGCTCTTCCTCAGCTCGTCGCCTTCCTTCTCCTCTGCGTTTTTCGCGACGGCGTCGACGTACGCGGCGACGACGGCGACGCCTCGCTCCTTCCCCGCCGCTCGAAACGCGCACAGCGCGAGCTTCCCCGGGGAGAACATCAACGGCGCGTCCGTCCGCATCTGCTTCTCCGTGATCTTATGCGCCGCGGCGACGCACGCGTCGAGCTCTTCCTTCGCGACGCTTCCCTTCACCTCCCCCGACGCGACCTTCTCTTCGACGTCCGCTCTGAACCCCTCCACGGCGCGGTACGGCGAGTACGTCACGAGCTGGAAGTTCACCCCGGACAGGAGCGTCACCTCCGCGGACAGCACCCGAGACGCGTCCTCTTTCATCCCGCGTCCGAGCTCCTCCGCGGAGACGTAGTTCTCCTCCACCTTACACGCGACGTACACGGCGGTGAGTAACATGATCTTCAGGTTGTGCGACAGCAGCGACGTCCCGAGGAGGAACCGCTTGAACAGGAGCAGCGCGGTCGTCTGCACCTTCGTCGGGAGTGAATACGCGGCGCAGACGTTTTGGATCTTCACCTCGTAGTACCTGCGGAGGAGCGTCTCCTCGTCGTCGCTCAGCGGGGACGACGCGGAGGACGTCGTCGGCTCGCCCGCGGTGATTCGCGCCTCGGTCGCGGCGTCGATCGCGCGCGCGCGCGCGGCCGCGCGTCGCTTTTCGATCTCATCGCTCGTGAGCGTCCATAACCGCTTCTGCGAGGACGACGGGTAATCGGACATCGCGTCTCTGCTCCCGCGCGCGGGCGATCTGATCAGACGCGCGTCGTCGTTCAAACTTGTTTTGCAATCTCGGCGGTGCCGACCGCGTCCGGGCCTCGGAGCGCGTGAAAGAACGTATCGCTCGACGCGTCCGGCCCCACTCCAGCTCGCGCCGTCGCACCGCGGTATCGCCCAGGTCGCGCGAGCGGATGCAAAGCTCTATCGCGAGCGTCGCCGTCCTCGCGTCCGGGACCGCGTCCGCGTCCGCGAGGAGGAGACGCGCCGTCGGCGCGACCGCGCGTCTCGGCGGACGCGACAACTCTCTTAGATCTATCCATCCCGGGGTCGATAGCGTCGCCGACGCCGATCGCGACCGAGCGCACGCGACGAGACGGCGCCGCGCGTCGAAACTCGACGGCATGCTGCGTCATAGACACGACGCGTGGTCCCCCGTCGCGCGCGCGAGCGTGGACGACTACGACGCCGAGCTCGCGCGCGGCGACGACGACGCGCGTCGGCTTCTCGACGACGACCGAGGAGGCGGCGAACGACCGATCGCGGACGACGTCGACGTCCGCGCGACCGCGCTGCTGTTCATCTTCCCCGCGATCGCGGGTCTGTTATTCGGATGGGACATCGGAAGCACGTCCGGGGCGCTGCAGTCGCTGACGGACCCGAACACCGCGGGGATGGACTGGTACGCGTTGGATCCGTTCCAGAGAGGTTTAGTCGTCTCGACGTCGCTCGCGGGCGCGCTCGTGGCGTCCGCGACGGCGGCGCTGAAGCTCGGGGATAAGCTCGGGAGCCGCAAGGAGCTGCAACTCGCGGCGCTGCTATACGCAGGAGGGGCGCTGGTGCAGGGTGGGGCGATTTCATTAGAAACGCTCGTGTTGGGACGGTTTACGTACGGCCTCGGGATCGGGTTCGCGATGCACGGCGCGCCGTTGTACATCGCGGAAACCGCGCCGACGAAAGTCAGAGGGCTGCTGATCTCCCTGAAAGAGTGCTTCATCGTGGGCGGGATCTTGCTCGGGTACGCGGGAGGGTATCTCATCGAGGGCGAGGAAGGCGGGTGGCGGGTGCTGCTCTCGTCCTCCGTCGCGCTGTCCGGCGTGTTGTCGCTCGGGTTGTTAAAGCTGCCGGATTCGCCGCGGTGGTGGCTGCAGAGAGGCGGCGACGCGAACGACGCGCGCGCGGCGCTGAAGATCTTGAGAGGAGATAAGGCGACGCCCGGGACGATCGACGCGGAGATGCGCGCGATGACCGCCGCCTCTGAAAAGTCCGGCGTCGGCGGCGTCGGCGAGCTCCTGAGGAAGAAGAACGTTCGGCCGTTGTTCGTCGGCCTCTCCGTCGTCTTGTTCCAGCAAATCACCGGGCAGCCGAGCGTGTTGTACTACGCCGAGCAGGTGTTCATCGCCGCGGGGTTCGACGCGTCCGAGGGCGCGGGCGTGAGCGTCATCTTGGGCGTCTTCAAGCTCGTCATGACAGGGTTCGCGGTGAAGTACGTCGACAGCGTCGGACGGCGGCCGCTGCTCCTCGGCGGCGTCGCGGCGATGACGCTCGCGACCGTCGCGTTGGGCGCGTGCTCGGACGCGCTCGCGACCGGCGACCCCGCGGACAGTCTGAACACCGCGCGTCTGTCCGTCCTCGCGATCTTCGCGTACGTCGGCGCTTATCAGGTGTCTTTCGGTCCGATCGCGTGGCTGCTCGTGGGGGAGATTTTCCCTCAGCGCGTGCGATCCGCCGCGGTGGGCACCGCGACGTTGACGAACTTCGCGTCCAACTACCTCGTGGCGCTGTACCTTCCCACGATGATCGCGTCGTACGGTCAGGCGGGGACGTACTACGTCTTCAGCGTCATGGGCGTGATCGCGCTGGCTTCTATTTATCTGACCGTCCCGGAGACGAAAGGGAAGTCGCTGGAGGAGATCGAGGCGGAGATGACGCGGTGACGCGCGACGACGCGACGACAGACGGAAGAGTCTTTTTTTTTTGGAGTGCACGTGTGATAAAACAAAATCGAAGACGCGCGACACATTCGTCGCGGAGGACGCGCGCGTCGCCTGGTCCATTTAATTAATTCTTCATCGAGTGTCGCCTGGTCCATTTAATTAGTTCTTCATCGAGTTGACGACCGCCGCGGTAGACTGAGAGAACTCGACCATGACGCACTGCAGGAATCGTGGGAAGGTTCGTCAGTCGCGCGGCGAGAAAAAAACAAAAATCCCGCACAACGACCGTTTTATGGATAAAGTGCGTTCAGCGCGACGTCAGCGAAGGGACGCACCGGGATGTCGCCCACCACCTCGGGCAGGTGGCCCGGGGGGATGAGGTACGAGTCGCCCGCGTTGAACGTGTTCGTCGTCCCGTCCTGGAAGTTGACCTTCATGGTGCCCTTCTCGAGATAACCGAAGTGGTTCGCGGGGCACCACTCGGGGCAGCCCGGCAACTTCGGGCTCACTTCGGCCTTCCAGTCGAACCCAGGATTGAGCGTGATCTTCATCGACGTCTTGTCGCCCATCGTGACGACCTGGGCCGTGGCCTTGCCCATATCCTTGAGCGTGCCCTTGGAGTAGTCGATCGTGGTGCCTTCGGCGGACATTTTTTGTGGAGGTAGCGGGTGTTTGCGCGCGCGTGCGTTGGGGAGTGTCTCCGCCCGCGGTGTTAACACTTGTCGGATATTATTATTATTCCCCCGTGGATAGTGGCCGGTCAAGCTCGGGTTCAAGCCGATGAACCGTGTACATATTTTTTTTGAGTGAGACTGATTTGCATACACGAGATTTTGTACATAAAAGCTACGAATCCGAGATTACAGCGCGAGACATTGATTTTTTTTGTCACGATTTGTCACGAAGGGTTTTCAGGTTCGGGTTCAAACAAGGCACGGCTTGGGTCAAAATGAACCCAGGGATGCCGTGTGCATGATCGATGAGCACGTTCAAGAGTTGATCGATCAAACGGGGCTCGATTCGGGCTCGCGCTCGACGTGGTCGTCGTCCTCCACGTAGCAAATGCATTGCACACCGCGAAGCGCCGCGGACGTCATGTCGTCCGTCGCGTTCGCATCGTCGGATACGAGGGCGGCGGCGTCGACGTCCTCGCGCGCTCGCGCGTCGATCCCCCTACGCGCGGCGCGCGTGGCGTCGGCGACGCGGCGCGCCCGCGCGTCGTCGTCCCCGTCCACGAGCGACGGCACGACGACGTCGTCGACGTCGTCGTCGTCCGAGACGACGGAGACGGGCGCGATGCGATACACGTACCTCGGCGGGAACAGCTGGTTCGCGGAGATGCGCGTCTCGAACGTGCGCGTCCTGTGCGATCCTTGGCTCGTCGGCGACCTGACGTTCTTCGACATGCCCGCGCTGTACGTCGGACGAAAGGCGCTGTCGGAGAGCGAGCGATGGCTGGACCTCGCGAGAGGCGCGGACGTGATCTTACTCTCGCAGGGGTGGGAGGACCACGCGCACGTCCCGACGCTCAAGGCGCTGCTGAAGACGATCCCGGACGTCCCGGTCGTCGGGTCCCCGGCGGCGGCGGACGTCGCGCGCGGGCTCGGCTTCGCGAACGTCACTTCGCTGCGCGCCAACGCGCGAACCGTGATTCGCCCGAGACGCGCCGACGCCGACGCCGACGCCGACGCCGACGGCGAAGGGCTCGCCATCATCGCCACGGAGGGCGCGCTCGTGGGCCCGCCGTGGTCGACCAGGGAGGCCGGGTTCGTGCTCACGGACGGCGCGGACGGCGCGCGGCTGTACTACGAGCCGCACTGCTCGTACGACCCCGAGTCCGTGCGCGCGGCGACGCGCGCCG
>Ga0181559_10006159_pt1 | contig 11362 bp, 11 predicted proteins | sample 011ome_21_FD_133752 | JGI IMG/M metagenome (GOLD analysis project Ga0181559, IMG submission 133752) | Coastal salt marsh microbial communities from the Groves Creek Marsh, Skidaway Island, Georgia - 011508AT metaG (megahit assembly) | ecosystem: Environmental > Aquatic > Marine > Intertidal... | reverse complement strand
CGGCCATTGTGATTTGCTTTTGCTGCGCCACGACAGGGAAGATCAGGATTACTCCGATCTGATCCAGATCCACCAAAACTCCAACCGCGCGGCGGCCCTCGTCGGCCAGCTTCTGGCGTTTTCACGCAAACAGAACTTGCGCCCCGAGGTGCTTGATCTGCGTGACACGCTCGCCGATTTGACTCATCTCTTGAACAGGCTCGTGGGAGAAAAGGTTAGGCTTACTCTCAATCACGATCCCGATCTGATGCCGATCAGAGCCGACAAGCGGCAGCTTGAGCAGGTGATCATGAACCTTGTGGTGAATGCGCGCGATGCCATGCCTTCAGGGGGCGAGATTGTGATCGAAACTGAGAATCTCGTTTTCAAACGGGCCATCGAACCGGCCCGGGCCAGTGTTCCGGCGGGCACATACGTTATGGTCAAGCTCGCCGATGAAGGGCACGGGATCCCCGCAGACAAGATCCCCAAGATTTTCGAACCTTTTTATACAACCAAGCGCACGGGCGAGGGGACCGGCCTTGGGCTTTCGACGGCTTACGGCATCGTCAAGCAAACCGGCGGGTTCATTTTCGTCGATAGCGAGGAGGGGAAAGGCACGACCTTCACGCTCTATTTTCCGGCCCATCTGGCGGCGGCAGAGCCTGCTATTCCCGCGCTTCCGGTGGCCCCCCGGCCAGCCGACCGGGCGGGGCTCGAGACCGGAGTGATCCTTCTTGTCGAGGATGAGGCGCCGGTTCGCGCCTTTGCGGCGCGGGCGTTGCGACTTCGCGGCCATACGGTCTTCGAGGCTGAAAACGCCGAAGCCGCTCTCGAACTGCTCAAGGATCCGGGGATGCGGGTCGATATTTTTGTGACCGATGTAATCATGCCCGGCATGGACGGCCCGACTTGGGTGCGCGAGGCGCTGAAAGACCGGCCGGGCACCGGCGTGGTATTCGTGTCAGGCTATGCTGAAGAAGCCTTTGGCGAGCATCAGGCACTGATCGCCAATTCGGTGTTTCTGCCTAAGCCTTTTTCCCTGAACGATCTGGTCGAGACCGTGGCGGCCCAGCTTGCAGGAGCCTAGGCGCCGATCAGTTCGACAAGATGAGCGGCCGATCCGGTGAGGGCGGCATAATCGTCTTCGACGACCGACACCGAGAAATTCCCCATGAACCCCGCAAATCGCCCCTTGTCGCGGAAAGCCTCGCCAAAGCCGAAGCGATCAAGATAGGGAGCAAAGGCCCGCGCGACGCCGCCCACCAGGTAGATCCCGCCGAAGGGGAGCTGGATCAGCGCCAGATTGCCAGCGACGGTTCCCAGGATCCGGGTAAAAATGCGTGCCGCTTCGATCGCGCGGCCGTCCGATCCATCGGCACAGCTTTCCATGATTTCCTGCGCCGACCGCTCGCGCGGATCACCCGCCTCTTCGCCAAGCCAGGCATAGGCGCGTTCAAGGCCGCGGCCCGACAAAACATCCTCGACCCCGGGAAACCCGTGCGCCGTCTCGACATAGCGACACAGGCGCAGGTCGGCATCAGTGCGGATCGGCAGGTTGGCGTGGCCCGCCTCAGACGGAGGCACAAGCCGGCCACTGCCTGTGTCGAAAACCGGCGCAGCGTTGAAACCTGTCCCCACGCCGATAACAAGCTTGGCGGCCTGAGAATGCGCGGCAGGGCCGGTCAGGATCGGGCGGATCACTTCGGGGGCAAGATGGCCCAGAGCGTGGCCCTGCGCCTGAAGGTCATTGAGGATGGCGACGGTCTCGGCCTGGGTGGCGCGCATCAAGGTTGTCTTGTCGATGGTCCAATCAAGGTTGGTCAGCGTTGCGCGCCCCTCGCGGACGGGACCGGCCACCGCCACGCAGGCCGCTTTGGGATCAACGCCGCCCTCGTCGTCGATATAGCGGCGCAAAACGCTCTCTAGTCCGGGAAACTCGGCATTGCTGTAGCGGCGGATCGACGCCGACAGGACCCGGCGCCCATCGGCCAGCGCGACACGGGTATTCGTCCCGCCGATATCGGCAACAAGAAGCAGGGTGTTTGCCGGGTGCGTCATGCAGTCTCCGATAGCGGTAACAGTCCAATGGCAATTGGCCTGCGTGATATGATGCAATGGGGGTCGGCTTCAAGCGTTCATAAGGGATTTGGCGCAGAACAGCGCTTTTTCCGCCCAGCGAACGCGCAAAGGCTCAGCGCCAAAGCGGGCCTGCCACGGAGCGGATAGCAAGGATAGGTCTCAACGAAGATGCCCGGTCGAAGGAACCGACCGGGCATTGGAGGGTTGCGTCAGAGACGACCTAGCCGCGACGGCGGCCACCGCCACGACGGCCACGGCCCTCTTCGCCTTCCTTGGCGGGGGCGCGGTTGAAACGGATCCACTCGCCACCCGACGGGTCGTTATTGGTCAGGAAGTTGGCGGCGCGGATGGCTTCCATCTCTTTGCCCGCGCGCGGCTTGGTCGAGCCAAGGCCGAAGAGCGTGCAGAAGGTCTCGTCATCCATGCCCTCGGGCAGGAAGATGCCGGCGGCTTCAACCTCGGCACGCTTCTCGGCGATTTTCGAGGCGGGAACGGGCAGGGCGATCGGGTTCATGATCGCGCTGGTCATGCCTGCGGTCATCGCCATCGGCAGGAAAGCGTTGTTTATCCCGTGGCGGTTCGGCAGGCCGAAGGAGATATTGGACGCGCCGCAGGTGGTGTTGACGCCCAGCTCTTCGCGCAGGCGGCGGACGAGGGTGAAGACCTGAAGGCCCGCTGTGCCCATCGCGCCGATCGGCATCACCAGCGGATCGACCACGATGTCATGGGCGGGGATGCCGAAATCGGCGGCGCGCTCGACGATCTTCTTGGCAACGGCAAAGCGCACGTCGGGGTCTTCGGAAATGCCGGTGTCGTCGTTCGAAATGGCCACGACCGGCACGTTGTATTTCTTCACCAGTGGCAGAACCAGCTCAAGACGCTCTTCCTCGCCCGTGACCGAGTTAAGAAGCGGGCGGCCCTTGGCAGCGGCAAGGCCAGCCTCGAGCGCGGCGGGAACCGAGCTATCGATGCACAGGGGCGCATCGGTGATCGCCTGCACGCGCACGACGAGTTCTCTCATCAGGGGCGGCTCGACAAAGTTGTTGTCGGCATAGCGCGGGTCTTCGGCCATCTTATTGGAGAAAACAGCGCCCGAGTTGATATCCAGCACGGTCGCGCCAGCGGCGACCTGCGCGAGAGCATCGGCCTCGACAGTCGAGAAATCGCCCATCTCAAGCTCGGCGGCGAGCTTCTTGCGGCCCGTGGGGTTGATGCGCTCACCAATCACGCAAAACGGCTGGTCAAAGCCGATGATGGCGGTCTTGGTCGCGGATTCGACGATCGTGCGGGTCATGGGTGTTCCTTAGGATTGAGAGGCGGGGACGGCAGAAGCGTCGCCGTTTTCGATGGCCCAGGTGGCGTTGGTCTTGATCCCGCCGAGCGGGAAGAAGTGCACCTGTTCGATATTGAAGTCGGGCGTCTTGGCGGCGTGATCGGCAAGCTCGTTCAGGAACTCGTCCGGCTCATAGGGCAGGAGAAGCTTGGAGACATCCATCGCCCGCTTTTGCAGAACGCGCAGCGAGGGGCCGACGCCACAGGCCATGGCGAATTTGATGAGGGTTTGGAGTTTCGCGGGGCCGGCAACGCCAATGTGGATCGGCAGGTCGATCCCTGCGTCCTTCAGGGCCTTTGCCCAAGCGATGACGGGTTTGGCCTCAAAACAGAACTGGGTCGCCAGCGCCATCTTGGCGTCGGTGGTCTCGCTGAACTTCTGCTTCCAGCGCAGCGCCTCCATCACGTTTTTGTCGGAGCCATCGGGATCAATGTCTTTGTTGCCCTCGGGGTGGCCGGCAATGTGCAGGCGCTTGAAACCCGCCTTGTCGAAAAGACCGGTCTCGAGAAGCTGCATGGACGAGTCGAACTGGCCGAGCTGCTGCGCGGGGTTGCCGGCGATGATGAGGCCCTCGGAAACGCCTGCCTCGCCTTGATAGCGCGACAGCCAGTCGGTCAGCATCGCCTTGTCCTTGATGATCCGCGCCGGAAAGTGCGGCATCGGCTCAAAACCCTCGTCCTTGAGGCGCTTGGCGGTGGCGACCATATCCTCGATCGGGAATTCGATATTGGCGATATAGACGCGCGTGCCCTTGGGCAGAAGCTCGCGGAAATCTTCGACCTTCTCGGCGGTGCGCGGCATCACCTCGATCGAATAGCCTTTGAGAAAGGCCTCAAGCGCGGGGCTGGCGGTCGAAACGTCAGCGGTTTCTTTCTTCTTGAGGAAGGGGAGCAGCGACACGATGGCCTCCTTGATGCGATCAGTCATGGCGGGGCGATCAGGCCCGGCCGTCATTTGCGATAAGCGCGCTAAGGCGCTCCTTGTCGTATTCCTTGTCGATCCGCGCGGCTTCGGCGGCGGCGATCTCGGCGGCATCACCTTCCATCGGATAGGGCTCGCCCTTGCGCCATTCGGCCAGATAGGCGTCGGTTCCGGCCGCGCCGGTCTTCATCGCGGCGCGGTCGATCGCCTTTTCAAAGCGCTCGGGCAGGGGGGCTTTGGCCCCGCGGCGGCCCGGGCCAACGATGACCTGAGCCGGGATATCGCGCCAGTAAACGATGGTGACATCGGGCATGGTGATTCCTTTGTTCCTGCTCGCTTCTATCTCGGCTCAAAAGCGACACAGGGTCGATTTTCGACATGGTGCGTTTTTGGAGCGACCGACGAGATAGCAGCATCTTCGCGCTGGCGACAACCCGCGGAGCGTTTTGGGCAATTCTGTCGCGGTAGGATTGCCAGCAGCCCTTGCGCCGAATGGTCGCGGGACATAGGTTGAACCTAACACGAAAATGGAGGGCGTGACTGATGGCGCCCATGCGTCCCGAAGGTGCGGGCGCGTTCCCGGAAGCGGTCGAGAGCCCCGCGCCTCATACGTCCGATCATGGGCCGCTTTATGCGGCTCTGGATTTGGGCACGAATAGTTGCCGGATGCTGATTGCCCAACCAAGGGGCAGCCAGTTTCAGGTGATCGACAGTTTTTCCAAGTCGGTGCAGCTCGGGCAGGGGCTTGAAAGCACCGGCAAGCTCAGCCGCGCCTCGATGAACCGCACCATCAACGCGCTGCGGATTTGCCGGCAAAAGCTCAATCGTCACAATGTCACACGGATGCGCCTTGTCGCGACTGAGGCCTGTCGCCGCGCCAAGAACGGGGCGCAGTTCATCCAGCAGATTCGCCTTGAGGCGGGGCTCAAGCTTGAGGTGATCACCCCCGAGGAAGAAGCGCGCCTTGCGGTGATCTCCTGCGCTCCGCTGGTTTCGCCCAAAACCGAGCAACTTCTTGTCGTCGATATTGGCGGCGGCTCGACTGAACTTGTCTGGATTGACCTGACGGATGTTCCGGCGGCGGAACGGCCCGGCGCGATCATGCGGCTCCATCGCGGTTTTGTGCAGGAACCGAACGATATGATCGCAGCGCGGGTTGTTGATTGGATCTCGGTGCCGCTCGGCGTGGCGACCCTGCGCGACCAGTTTGTCGATGTGGAAGACGATGCGGCGCGGTTTGCGCTTATGAGCTGGTTTTTCGAAGAGAACCTGTCGAAATTCTCGCCCTATTCTGCCGAACAGGTGCGCGAAGGGTTCCAAATCATCGGCACGAGCGGGACAGTCACGACCGTTGCCGCCAGCCACTTGGGCCTCAAGCGCTATGACCGGACGAAGGTCGACGGCCTGCGGATGACCTCGGACCAGATCGACGCGGTGATCCGCAACTATCTCGCCCTCGGTCCGGCAGGCCGCCGCGCCGATCCGCGCATTGGCAAGGACAGGCAGACGCTGATCATGTCGGGCGCGGCGATCCTGCAGGCGCTTATGCGGATTTGGCCGACCGACCGGATGTCGGTGGCCGACCGCGGGCTGCGCGAGGGGCTTCTCTATGCGCTGATGAGCGAAGACGGGGTCTTGGAAGATCCGCCGCTTTAGGGGTAAAGGCGCGCCATGGTGAAGAAACCCACAAAGAATACCTCTGGCCGCGGCCAGCGCGATCTGACCGTCAAGGTCAAGTCGGCGCGGGGGCGTACGCTCTCGTCGACCCGCTGGCTCCAGCGGCAGCTGAATGACCCATATGTGAAACAGGCAAAGGCAGATGGCTATCGCGGCCGCGCCGCCTATAAGATCCTCGAGCTGGACGACAAGTTCCGCTTTCTCGTGCCCGGCGCGCGGGTGGTTGACCTCGGCTGTGCGCCGGGCGGCTGGTGTCAGGTGGCGGTCAAGCGGGTCAATGCGCTTGGCGAGAAATCGGGCAAGGCCATCGGCAAGGTGTTGGGGGTCGATCTGCAAGAGGTCGAGCCGATCGCGGGTGCCGAGATTCACCAGCTTGATTTCTTGGCCGATGACGCCGACGAACAGGTCAAGGAGTGGCTGGGTGGCACGGCGGATGTGGTCATGTCCGACATGGCCGCCGCCAGCTCGGGCCACAAACAAACCGATCACTTGCGAATAATCTCCCTCTGCGAGGCTGCCGCCTATTTCGCCTTTGACGTGCTAACCCCCGGCGGCACCTTTGTGGCCAAGGTTCTGGCCGGTGGTGCCGAGGGAGAGCTGCAAAAGCTTCTCAAGCAGCGGTTCGACAAGGTCGCCAACGTGAAACCGCCGGCCAGCCGGTCGGACAGTTCCGAGAAATTCGTGATTGCAACAGGTTTCCGCGGCTAGGCCCTCTTGCGCTTTGGCAAGACCCAGCCAGGGCGCACAAAGTGGCAGGTATAGCCGCTCGGGAACCGCTCAAGATAATCCTGATGATCGGGCTCGGCCTCCCAGAAGGGGCCAGCTGGCTTGACCTCGGTCACCACCTTGCCGGGCCAGAGACCGGAAGCGTTTACATCTTCGATGGTATCAAGCGCGACGGCGTGCTGGTCTTCATCGAGGTAATAGATGCCAGACCGGTAAGAGAGCCCAAGATCATTGCCCTGCCGGTTCAGCTTGGTCGGATCGTGGATCTGGAAGAAGAATTCCAGAATCTGCCGATAGCTTATGACCGCGTCATCATAGATGATCTCGATGCCTTCGGCATGGGTACCGTGATTGCGATAAGTGGCGTTTGCCACATCGCCGCCGGTATAGCCGACGCGCGTCTTGATCACGCCCGGAAGCTTGCGGATCAGATCCTGCATTCCCCAGAAACACCCGCCCGCGAGAATCGCTGTCTTCTGCGCCATGCTCAAGCCTCCTTTACCTGATCAAGATAGTCGCCATAGCCTTCTGCTTCCATCTCTTCACGAGGAATGAAGCGCAGAGACGCCGAGTTGATGCAATAGCGCAGACCGCCCCGGTCGCGGGGGCCGTCGGGAAAAACGTGGCCAAGGTGGCTGTCGCCGTGGGTGGATCGAACTTCTGTGCGGACCATGCCATAAGAGCGGTCGGTCAACTCGGCGACATTGGCCGGCTCGATGGGCCGGGTGAAGCTGGGCCAGCCGCAGCCGGATTCAAACTTGTCGGAAGAGGCGAAGAGAGGCTCGCCGGAAACGATATCGACATAGATCCCCGCCGCTTTGTTATCCAAAAGTTTGCCGGTCCAAGCGCGTTCGGTGCCGTTCTGCTGGGTCACGCGGTATTCTTCGGCGTCAAGCCTTGCGACGGCGTCGGGATCTTTGAAATAGCGCGGCATGGGATCTCCTGCGTTTGGGCTTATGATATGGGCGTGCGGCGTTCTTCTGTCCAGCGCTCTGGGCCGCTCGTCACTTGGCTGTGAAATGCGGTGAGTTTGCCTCAGGGACGCAGGAAGAGACGACCGTCAGGGGTTTCCCTTTGAAATTGAGGCGGCGCGAGGGTAGGGCACGGGCCAAGGGAGAATCGCTCTCCTGCTGCTCACAGGGCTGCCGCCCGCAAAAACGGGGATCTGGGGATGACCGACAACAACCAACCGAACCATCACTGGAAGACGCTGGACCGTGACCTCGGGCGCATCGCCGCTCTGGAAACTGCGACGTCCTATATTGCGAAGCCGATGGTCGGTCTCGGTATCTCGCTGGTCTTTGTGGTTGTCGCCTCGCTGGTCGCGACGCTGTTGTTCGGTGAAGAAAACACCCGCTGGATCGTCGTCCTCGCCGCCGCGGTTGGCGCCTATATGGCCCTTAACATCGGCGCCAACGACGTCGCCAACAACATGGGCCCTGCGGTTGGCGCCAAAGCGCTCACTATGGGCGGGGCTATTGTTATCGCGGCGATCTTCGAGAGCGCTGGTGCGCTTCTTGCCGGCGGCGATGTGGTTTCGACCATTTCCAAGGGCATCGTCTCTCCCGAGAGCGTTTCAGGTCCAGGCATTTTCATCTGGGCGATGATGGCGGCGCTTTTGTCTTCGGCACTTTGGATCAACCTTGCCACCTGGGTCGGCGCGCCAGTCTCGACCACGCATTCGATCGTCGGCGGGGTTATGGGTGCCGGTATTGCGGCGGCGGGTTTCGGTGCGGTGAATTGGCCGACGATGGGGTCGATCGCTGCAAGCTGGGTGATCTCGCCGATCCTTGGAGGCGTGATCGCCGCCGCATTCCTCGCCTTTATCAAGACCTTCATCATCTACCAGGACGACAAGATCGCCGCCGCCCGCCGCTGGGTGCCGGTGCTTGTCGCGATCATGGCCGGCGCCTTTGCCGCCTATCTGGCGCTCAAGGGTCTTTCAAAGCTCATCAAGATTGATCTGGGAAATGCGCTCTTGATCGGTCTTGTTGTGGCGGTCCTGTCCTATTTCCTCTCGGCGCCGATCATCAAGCGCAAGTCGGTTGGCCTCGAGAACCGAAACAAATCGCTCAAAGTGCTGTTCGGTCTGCCTCTGGTGATTTCGGCAGCACTCCTGTCGTTCGCACATGGCGCCAATGACGTGGCCAACGCGGTTGGCCCGCTGGCCGCAATCGTGCACGCCGCAGAAACCGGCGGCGAGTTTGCCGGCAAGGTGCACATCCCGCTTTGGGTCATGGTTATCGGCGCCTTCGGTATCTCGGTCGGCCTTGTGCTCTTTGGCCCCAAACTGATCCGCATGGTCGGGAGCCAGATCACCAAGCTTAACCCCATGCGTGCCTATTGCGTGGCGCTCTCGGCGGCGATCACTGTGATTGTCGCCAGCTGGCTCGGCCTGCCGGTCAGCTCGACCCATATCGCAGTCGGCGGCGTTTTTGGCGTTGGTTTCTTCCGCGAATGGCACGCCGAGCGCCGGGCGCGGGTTTTTGCTGTGCAGCGCGGGCCGGGCAAGACACGCGCCCCTGAAGAGCGCAAGCGCCGCAAGCTCGTCCGCCGCACCCACTTTTTGACGATCTTCGCGGCTTGGGTGATTACCGTGCCCGCTTCGGCAATCCTGTCGGCAGTGATGTTTATCGGCCTCGAAGCCGCCTTCGCCTAACAGCCGTCCGAGCGGACCTCGCCGTTTGGCATGACCGTCCGGCAAAAGATCGCGCCGTCAAGATTTGCGCTGTCGAGGTCGGCCCCGATGAGGGCCGCTTCGGTCAGGTTTGCGCCGGAAAGGTTCGCGGCTACAAAGTTGACGGAGATCAGGATTGCGCCGGTGAGGTCTGCGCCAGCAAGGCTTGCGCCCTTCAGGCTTGCCAGTTCGAGATAGGCTGCCACCAGCGATGCGGCATCTAGAACCGCCCCGTCGAGGATGGCCCCCGACAGCACCGCGCCAGATAGATCGGCACCGGAAAGGTCCGCCCCTGTAAAGTTGGCCTGCGTCAGATAGGCCTTGGCTAGGGAAGCGTCTGCCAATTTTGCCCCGGTAAGATCCGCCAGACCGAGGTTGGCGCCTGCAAGGTTCGCGCCGCTCATATCCGCCCCTGCAAGCTGCGCCTTCCAAAGCCGCGTTTCTGCCAGTTCGGCTCCAGTCAGATCGCAGGAGGGGCAGGCACGGCTATCCAAAACCTGAGCGAGAGAGGCGGCGTCAAAAGTGGCCGCAGTGAGCGGCGCAAGAGACAGGGCGATGCCAAGAGCAAGCGTCTTCATGGGGCGTCCTCCTTGCGGATATGATGCGCCCGATTGTCGTGCAAATCAAACCAATGACATCTCTGTGAGGGTCAAGGTTCGGAATTGACCCCGCGCGGCTCGCGGCCGACAGTGACTGCCGGACAACAAAGGACACTTGTGCGGATCGCAATTGTCATATGCCTTGCCGGCCTATTTGGTCTTGTCGCCGCTCCGATGATCGGAAAGGCGCAGACTTTGGTGGCGATGGATATGGCGAGTGCAGAAATGCCCTTGGGGCATTGTGCCGATTGTGGTTCTGACGCCGGCCATGAGGAGAGCGGGCATGCTGCGCCATGTTGTGCGGCTGCGCCAGAGCGGAAATCGGGCATGACGGAGGCCTGCCTTTTGCCCCAACAGTTCCCGCTCTTCTTGGCTTGGACCCGAGCCTCGCTATCGCTGGGGATTGAGCTGCAACCACCTCGTATCTTGGCAGAGCACACCTAGTTTTCTGCCGCGACGCATAGCGCGTCCCCTCAAGATACGGAATATCCCTATGAAAAAACTACTGCTTCTTGCCGCGGTCACTGCGGCGGCATCACTGGCTATCTACCTCGGCCTGAAATCAGATGGATCGAAAGCGGCCCGCGTCTCAGGCTCACCACAAAGCACGGCGATCGTCGAAGTGATCCTTCCGGACGAGTTTTCTGAGATGGCGCAGCTGGGCAAGCGTGCCTTCGAGAGCGCCTGCATCAATTGTCACGGCGAGAACGCCGCCGGGAAACAGGGCGACGGGCCCCCTTTGGTTCACAAGATCTATCAACCCTCGCACCATGCCGACTACGCCTTCCTTATGGCCGTCGAAAACGGGGTGCGTTCGCACCATTGGCCATTCGGTAATATGCCGCCGCAGGAAGGATTTACCCAAGGCGACGTGAAAGCGATCATCGCCTATGTGCGTGAACTTCAAAGGGCGAACGGGATCAACTGATCCCGCGAGCCTGCCATCTGTTCCAGAAGGAAAGTGGCGGAGAGACAGGGATTGTTGCCTTGTCAGTCAAAGCCCTTATAAAACAATGGGTTATACGATCCCGTATGTTCCATTGTCGGTAGCTTTGTATGTTCCATTTGGGATGTCAATTAGCATCTACGATCTAGCTAAGGGTCGGTAGCACGTAACGGTCGTTTTCAGATCAACACACTGACTACTAGCTGTGAACAGCCCCGATTAAATCTTACGCCACAAAAATACCTTGGCCGTTGTCATCGTTTTGCCATTCCGGATGGTCATATGAAAGGTGCTGTAGCCGCTCGACACGGGTTATATGCCTTGGTTCAAAATCCACCTTTGGGCCAAGTAAAACTCAAACGCGGGGCGTGTCGGGGTGCTTCCTAGCCTTCTACGTGCCCGTTAACGACTGCCCCGCGCTT
>Ga0181559_10006156_pt1 | contig 11365 bp, 1 predicted proteins | sample 011ome_21_FD_133752 | JGI IMG/M metagenome (GOLD analysis project Ga0181559, IMG submission 133752) | Coastal salt marsh microbial communities from the Groves Creek Marsh, Skidaway Island, Georgia - 011508AT metaG (megahit assembly) | ecosystem: Environmental > Aquatic > Marine > Intertidal zone... | reverse complement strand
CTCCACGGTCGCGAGGACCCAGTGGATGCCCTGGTGCACCGGAACCACGATCGTGTCGCACAGAAGCGCGTCGTACCCGAGCTTCTTCTGCGTGGTCCACCGGCGCACCGCGTTGTAGTCGTAACTCCCGCCCTCGCCGCACAGCTTCTTGGTGAAGAACGTGCTCATGAAGTGCGTGCGAGGCTGCCCCGGCGCCTCGCGCGCGGAATCGACCCGCCGCGCCTCGCGCGCCGCCATCGCACCGACGGTGAAGTTGACCATCTCGTCGTTCAGCCACTGGCCGGGCATCATCGTCCGCGCGTCCTTGCGCGTGAAGGAGAGGTCGCCCTGCCACGCGAACGTCCCCGACGCCAGAACCTCGCCCGCGGGGCCCGGCGCCAGCGCGGCATCCACCGCCGCCTCGCGCTCCGCGCTCAGAGGGGCGGTCAGAGCCGCCTCTAAGGCAGCGACGTCCTCCTCCTCCTCCTCCTCGTCCGCCGCTTGCGCGGACGGCCGTCGCTTCTCCAGCGCCTCCGCGCGCACGCTCATCTCCTCGATGAGGCGCCGCGTCTCGTCCTCGCGCGCCTGGAAGGCGGGATCGCCGCCGCGCGCCGCGCGCGACGCCGCCGCCTCCACCTCCGCGCCGCGCGTCTGCAGGGGACTCAGCGCCGACGGATGCGTCGGCGCCGCCTCGATTTTTTTCTGGAGTCTCTCGGCGGTGTCGTCCACGCTCCGGGGCGCGCCGTCGAGGCGCGCCGCGTCGTTCGAATCGCGCGGGGCGGGTCCCGCGCGCGCCGCGGCGACGCGCGCGCGGTAGGCGGCGAGCGCCTCGGCGTCGAAGAGGATCGCGGAGACGGAGGCGTCTCGCAGCGCGCGATTCGGTCCCGCACCAGGCTCCTTTTCGTTTCGGTCGCGCCCTTCTCTCGCGGCGCGCGCCGCCGCCGCCGCGTACCCCGGCCGGAACCGCGCCTTCTCGTCCAGGGCGCTCGCCGTCCGCCTCGTCTCGGCGGCGGCGCGCTCGGCGAGCGACGCGGCGAGGCTCGCGTTTTTCGCCGCGAGCGCCCTGTGCCGCGCGAGCTCGAGCGTCTCTGCCGAGGGCGCACCGGGCGAGGCGCGCGCGCGCGGGTCGAACGGGCGCGGGCCGTGCGCGTAGAACGACCCAGAGCCTCCGGGCGACGTCGTCGTCGTCGGCGGCGGCGCGACGTCGTCGTCGTCGGGCCATTCCGCCCGGCGCTCTCTCCGCGCTCTCTCCGCGCTGTGGGCGTCGTGACTCTTCTCGTTCGCGCGGTGCGCCATCTCGCGCGTTCGCAGCGCGGACTCCTCGAAGGTCAGGTCCTCCGCCGGCCCGCCGCGGGAGGACAGGAGCCCGCCCGCGCGGAGGGGGGGGGGCGCGAAGAGGCTCCGCCGCCGCGCCGGCGCCGGCGCGGTCGCGCCGGCGCGGCGAGATCCGGGCGCGAGATCCGGGTGGCGCGCGCCGACGCCGTCCGCGCCGCGCCACGCGGTGGCGCTCGCGAAGCGAGGCGGCGCCGTGTCCCCCGTCGCGCCCAGGAACGCCGACTGCAGAGGGTCCGCGAATCCGCCCCCCCGCGGCCCGTCGCCGTCGCCCGCGTTCCCGAACGCCAGGCGCGCGCGCGGGGCGGGGGTTTTGAACGCGAAGGCGGTGCCCGCGCCGCGGTCCGCGGTGGCGTACGGGTGGAAGCGGTGGCCGAACCGCGACGCGGTGGCCCTCCCACCCACGCCGCCGCGCTCGGCGGACCGCGCGCCGACGTGTCGCGCGAGCCGGTCCGCCGCGTTCGCCGCGCCGACCCGCGTCTCGAACGGGTTGTGCCGAGGCCGACTCGACGTCGGATGCGCGGGGTGCACGTCCTCAGCCGCGACGGCCGCGTTGCGCGCCGAGGGCGGCGCACGTCGCGACTCGCCCTTCGAGCCCAGGAACAGCTCTGAGTGCACCTGTGAGACCACCTTCAGGGCGTCCTCGATCCACATCGGGGTCGCCAGGCGGCGCCTGCCGCTCGCGCGCGGGGCTCGGTCTGGGCACGAGCCGAAGATCGCCGAACGGTCAGTAGTGGTACTTCTATTATGCGCAGTCGCGTGGCGTGAAGGAGCGCGGTAAAGTTGCGTTGCATAAATATGGCATATATTTCCCTTCTTCCGCCTCTACCCGTAGAGTCATCGTCACTGGAATCACTTGAGCTTGGCGCGCACGGCGTCCGCCAGCCCCGCGTCGAGCTTGGCGAGCTCGTCGAGCACCGACACGGACGCGTCCTGGCGCTTCTGCCACTTCTCGCTCCCTTTCTTCACGCCGCGCGTGCGGAACCGGTTCACCGTCTCCGCCGCCGCCTTGGGCTCGCCGGCCAGCCCGGAGAGCAGCAGCGCCGCCAGCGCGGGCTGCGGCTGCGTGCCGTAGTCGCGCTCGAGAAGGCGCGTGGTCTGCGAGTCCTCCAGCGTCTCCGAGCCGGGCCTCTGCCCGAGGCCCAGGCTCGCGCGGCGCAGCACCGACACCTGCTCCGTGGGCTGCAGCTTCGCGTACACCGCCTTCGCCGCCGCCGCGTCCACATCCGCCACCAGCGCCAGCAGCTCTTTGCCCTTGTACACCACCGAGCGCGCGCCGTAGGGGAGCGCGAACTGCGCCTCGCCCACCACGCGCCCGGGCTCGGAGATACCGACGAGCCCGGCGGCGGCGTCGACGTCGCTGAGCGCCGTCGCCATCAGCCGCAGCAGCTCCGCGCCGCGGGGCACGCCGAGGCCGATCAGCGTCTCCGCCGCGCGTTCCTCGTTGAGGCGCCACAGCGCGGCGAGCGTCTCGGCGGCGGCGAGCAAATCCGTCGCCGCCAGGAGCGCCGCCGTGATCTCCACCGGGGACTTCTCCGTGGCGCTCACGACCGCAGCCTCCAGCGCCTTCGCGCTCGTGATGCGGGCAGAGAGCGTGATGGTCCCGGTCTCCGCGCGGACGCGCTTCTTGGCCTCCTCCAGCTCGCCGCGGCGCTCGGCGCGCGACTTCGCGGGCGCCGCCGCGCCGGGCGCGGGCGTCGGCGCCAGCGGCGTCTCCGCGCTAAACGACGCCGAAGCCGACGCGCTCCCGAACGTCTCCATGGCCGCCGCGAAGGTGGTGGTGGTGGTGGTGGTTTTCGTGGAGGAGGTGGAGGAAGAGGCGGATTTCGCCTCGATGTCCGCCTTCGCCTTCGCCTCCGCGCGTGCGCGCTCTTCGGCCGCCATCTCCGCCGCCTTCGCGGCAGCCGCCTCCGCCGCCATCCGCTCCGCCTCGGCGGCAGCCTTCTTCTCCGCGGCGGCGGCGGCGGCAGCCTTCGCCTCGGCCTCCGCGGCGGCGCGCTCCTCCGCCTTCAGCGCCTCCGCCTCGGCGGCAGCCTTCTTCTCCGCGGCGGCGATGGCGGCAGCCTTCGCCTTGGCTTCCGCGGCGGCGGCGGCGGCGGCATCGGACGTGGCCTCGGCCGCCGCCTCGGCGTCCGCCCTGGCCTTCGCCTCCGCCTTGGCGCGCTCCTCGGCGGCCATCGCCGCCGCCTTCGCGGCGGCCGCCTCGACGGCGGCGGCTTCGGCGGCGGCGGCTTCGGCGGCGGCTTCGGCTTCGGCGCGTTCCTTCGCCGCCCGGGCGTCCGCCTCCGCCTTGGCAGCCGCGGCCTCCGCCTCCTCCTTCGCCGCCGCCTCCTGGGCCGCCATCTTCTTGGCCATCTCGTCCGCGGCGGCGGCGGTTTTCCTCGCCTCCACCTCCGCCGCGAGCGCCGCCGCCTTCTCCTTGGCCGCCGCGGCGGCGGCGCGCTCCGCCTCGGCGCGGCGCTTCTCCTCCTCCGCCAGGCGCTTCGCCTCGGACGCCTTCGCGGCGTCCGAAGCGGCGGCGCGGCGCGCCTCCTCCTCGGCGGCGCGCGCCTCGCGCGCCGCCTTCTCCGCGGCGGACGCCGCGCCGCGGCGTGCCGCCTCCTCGGCGGCGCGCTCGCGCTCGACGGTTTCGGCGCGCGCCTCCTCCTGCCTCGCGGCGGCGTCCGCCTCCTGCGCCAGGCGGCGCGCGTCCGCCTCCTCCTTGCCCCGGCGCGTCGCCTCCAGCGCGCGGCGCGACTCCTCGTCCACGCGCGTGGACGCCTCGGCGGCGGAGCGCTCGCGGCGCTCCGCCTCCTCGGCGCGGCGGCGCGCCTCCTCCTCGGCGCGGCGCGCGCGCTCATCCGCCTCCGCCGCCTCGACGGCGAGCGCGCGCGCGGCGCGGCGCTCGTCGATTTCGGCGACGAGCGCGGCGAGCGCGGCGCGCGCGGCGGCGATGGCGGCGTCCGCGTCGGCGCGGCGCGCCTCCTCGGCGTCGCGCGTCGCGTCCTCGCGCGCATTGGCGTCGTCCACGTCGCGCTGCGCGGCGGCGCGGCGCGCGTCCTCCGTCTTGGTCACGGTGGTCTCCTCGGCGGACATCTGCTTGAACGTCGTCTCGGCGCTCGCGCGGCGCGCCTCCTCGGCGTCGGCGAGGCGCGCCGCCTCAGCCGCCATCGCGCGGAGCCGGTTCTCGGCATCCGCGCGGCGGTTATCCTCGTCGCGTCGGCGCGCATCCTCCTCCGCCATCTGCCGACGCATCGCGTCCTCCGCGTCCGCGCGACGGCGCTCTTCGCGCGCCCGGCGGTCAGCCTCCGTGCGCGCGCGCTCGCTCAGGCGGCGTTCCCAGCTCTCGCGTCGCGTCGACGTCGTCGACGCGGCGTCGTTCGCCGCGCGCTCGAGATCCTTGAGGTTCTCGTTCGCCTTCGCCACGCGCGTCTCCTCCGCCTCGCGCGCGCGACGCTCGTCATCCTCCATCTTGCGCTTCGCCGCGTCGAACTCGCGGCGGCGCGCCTCCTCGGCGGCGCGCGTCTTCGCCTCGACGCGGCGCGCAGCCTCCTCGGCCAGACCGGCCAGCCGAGGCAGGTCCGCGTCGAACTGCGCGCGGCGGCGCTCCTCGCTCTCCGTCAAACGCTGGTCGTCCACGTCGAAGCGCTCGAGCTTCGCGGCGGCGTCCGCGCGGCGCGCCTCCTCCTCCGCGCGCACAGCCGCCTCGGCGCGCGCGGCGTCGTCCAGAGCCTTGCGCGCGGCGGCGAGGCGCGCGTCCTCCTCCGCGCGGAGCGCAAGCTCAGCCTCGGCGAGGGACTTGTCCTCCCGCTCGGCGGCAGCCTCCGCCGCGGCGGCGTCCGCGCGAGCCGCCTTCTCGGCGTCCAGCGCGTCCTTCGCGGCGGCGGCGGCGAGCGCGCGGCGCGGCGCGAATTCGCCATCCAGCGCGCGCAGCGCGCGAAGCGCCTCGTCGTACTCGTCGGCGGCGGCGGCGCGGCGCGCGTCCTCCTCGGCGCGGCGGGCAGTTTCTCGCTCGGCGGCGTCGACGGCAGCCAGCCGCGCGGACTCGCGCCGCGCATCCTCCGCCTCGATGCGCGCGCGCTCATCCTCGGCGGCGCGCGTCGCGGCGTCGCGCGCGTCCGCGCGGCGTCGGTCCTCCTCGGCGACAGTGCGCGCCTCGGCGGCGACGGCGTCGGCGATGGCGCGCTCGGCGTCGGCGCGACGGCGATCCTCCTCCGCGCGGCGCTTCTTCTCCGCCTCCGTCGCGGCGAGCGCCGAGGCGTCCGCAGCGGCGCGGCGCAAGTCCTCGCTCTCGCGGCGCGCCTTCTCCGCCTCGGCGCGGCGCGCGGCGTCAGCCTCCGCGGCGGCGCGGCGCGAGTCCTCGTTCGCCTTGATGCGCGCCGCCTCGGCGCTCTTGCGGTCGGCGTCGGCGGCGGCGGCGCGCGCGGCGGCTTCAGCCTCAGCGCGCGCGCGCGCCTCGGCGGCGGCGAGCTTCTGCTCGGCAGACTCCGCCTCGCGGCGGCGCTTGTCCTCGAGGAGGCGCGTGCGGATCTCCTCCTCGGCGGCGCGGCGCATCTCCGACTCGGCGGCGGAGCGGCGCTCGTCCTCCTCGCGGCGGCGCTCCTCCTCCTCCTTCATGGCGGACTTGGCGGCGGCGAGCGCCGCGACGCGGCGGCGCTCCTCCTCCTCGCGGTTCTTCGTCTCCGACGCGAGGCGCGCCGCCGCCGCCGCCTCGGCGGCGCGGCGGCGCGCGTCCTCCTCGGAGGCGGCTTCCGCCATCGCCGCCTGCAGCGCCTCGGCGGCGGCGGCAGCCTCTGCGCGGCGCGCGTCCTCCTCCGCGCGCGTCGCCTGCTCGCGGCGGCCAGCCTCCGCCTCGGCGGCGTCCGCGGCGGCGCGGCGCTCGTCCTCGGCGGCGCGGCGGCGCTTCTCCTCCTCCGCCGTCTTCACGCGCGCCGCCTCGTAGGCGGCGCGGCGATCCTCCTCGGCGGCGAAGCGGCGCGACTCGAGCTCGCGCGCGCGCGCGGCGTCAGCCTCGGCGCGCGCGCGTCGGTCGTCCTCCGCCTTGCGCGCGCGTCGCTCCTCCTCGGCGGCGCGGGAGAGCTGCGCGGCGGCGGCGTCGCGGCGGCGCTCCTCCTCCTCGACGGCGGCGGCGGCGTCGATGGCGAACCGCGCGGCTTCTTCGTTGAACTCGATGCGGCGGCGCTCCTCCGCCTCGAGGAGCGCGGCGTTCTGCGCCTCGAGCGCCTCGAGCGCCTCCGTCGCGGCGCGCGCGCGGGCATCCTCCTCGCCGCGCGCGCGCGACTCCGAGTCCGCCGCGGAGCCCATCTCGGACTCGCTCAGCTCGCGGCGGCGGCGCTCCGACTCGAGGGCGTCTTGCGCGGCGCGGCGGCGCGCCCCCGTCTCGGCCTCCGCGCGCGAGCGACGCGCGGCAATCTCTCGGTCGAGCTCGTCCACGTCGCGGATCGCCGCGCGCGCGTCATCCTCGGCGGCGGCGCGGCGCGCATCCTCCTCCGCGCGAAGCGCCTGCTCCTGGCGCGCGCGCGCGCCCGCCGAGTCGGCGGCGTCGGCGCGGCGCGCGTTCTCCTCGGCGCGCTTGGCATCCTCGCGCGCGAGGAGCGCCTGGCGCTCCTCCATGGACGCCGCGGGGATCATGCGCTCGGCGTCGGCGCGGCGCGCGTCCTCCTCCAGGCGCACGCGCGTCTCCTCGTCCATCAGGTCGCGAAGCGCGTCGGCGGCGTCGCGGCGTCGCGCGTCCGTCTCGGCGGCGAGCTCGGCGAGCGCTCGCTGCGACGCCTCGAGCGCGGAGACCAGGTCCTCGCGCGCGGCGTCCTCGGCGGCGCGCGTCTCGCGCTCCTCCGCCTCGACGGTCTCCAGCTCAGCCTCCCACGCCTCGACGCGCTCCGCCTCCTGCGCGACGCGCGTCTCCTCCTCCGCCGCCGCCTCGGCGACGCGCGCGTCGAAGGCGGCGCGGCGAGCCGCCTCCGCCTCGGCGACGGCGCGCAAATCCGCCTCGACGCGCTCAATCTCGCGCTGCGCGTTTTCCCGGCGCGCCTCCTCGCGCTCGCGCGTCGCGCGCTCCTCGGATTGGCTCGTCTCCGCGCGGCGGGTCAGCGTCGTGCGCGTGGTCTCAATCGCGCCGCTCTGCTCGAGGACAATCTGGCGCAGGCGCTCGAGGTCCTCGTCCGCCGCGCGGCGGCGGCGCTCCTCGGAGGCCCGCTGGCGGTCCTCGTCGTCCATCAGCCGGCGGATGTCCGCCTCGGCCAGCGCGCGGCGCGCGTCCTCCTCGGCGCGCGCGCGCGTCTCCTCCTCCGCCTCGAAGCGCACGGCGAGCTCGTGCTCGACGCGGCGCTGGTCCTCCTCGCCGCGCAGGCGCGCCTCCGCCTCCGACATGGGGAGCATGGGCACGTCCATCACGGGCGGCGCGCGCCACGTGTCGACGGCGAGCGCCCAGTTGCGCAGCTGCGCCAGAGACTCGTCCTCGGCGCGGAGCTCGTCCGCGGCGGAGCGCGCGGCTTTGCCCGCGTCGCGCGCCTCCGAGGACGCAGCCTCCTGCCCGGCCACCGCGGGGGGCACAGCCTGCGCGGCGTCCGCGGCGCGCGCGCGTCGCTCGTCGATGAGCGCGTACACCTCGCGCGCGAGCTCCTTGTCCTCCCCTCGCAGGCGCTTGTCCCGCTGCGGCAGGAGCCTCGCCTCGAGCGAGGCGCTGTCCTCCGCCGCCTCCTCCTCGAAGAAGAGCCACGCCTCGGCGAGCTCGTCGTCGACGACGGCGGCGCCCAGCTCCGCCTCGGCGATGAGCTCCTTGACGCGCATAATCTCGTACCGCACCTCCCGCATGGACTGCGAGCCGCTCCGCGCGACGTGCGACTCGAGCATCGCGCCTTCTTCCTGGCGCCAGCGCTGGATGGCCGCCTCCTTAATGGGCTTCGCCGCGCGCGCGGGCGCGAGCGCCTGCTTGATGCGCTCGGCGGTGTCGAGGTAGAACCGGCGCACCGCGTTGAGGTCGATGTTGTCGACGTCGGGCGCGGTGGTCTGCCGGGCAGACTTAATGCCCGTCTCGATGTACTCGTTCCCGCGGCGGCGCCTTTGACGCGTCACCGTGGTGACCACGATTTCCTCCTCCGTCTCCTCCCTGAACTCCTCGCGGGACACGATGTCCTCGTCGAAGGAGGACTCGGCGAAAGGGACCGCCCGCCGCGCGTCGTTCGCGGCGGCGGCGGCGACGCCGTCGACGTACTTGGCCATCTCCTCGGCGTTCGCCGCCGCCTCGGCGGCGGCGACGCGCGCGCGCTCGCGCGCGGCGCGCTCGTCCGCGGAGAGCGCCGCCGCCTCCGCGCGCGCCACCTTGAGCGACTCGGGCACGAACATCACCGTGAGCGAGACGTACGCCACGAACGCCGTCGCCGCGGCGATCACCGCGCTGTACTCCGAGTTGAACACGAACCACCCGAGCAACGCGCGGACGGAGTCCATCACCGACTGGAGGGTGAGCGGGCCCGCGTTCCTCGCCGCGAGGTCCGCGGCGATGTTCGAGGCGAACGACCAGAGCTCGGGCGCCATCCCCGCGAAGAGCGCGGCCACGGCGCGGTAGTTGGTCCCGCCGGCGTACGCGTACGCGCCCGTCGCCGCCGCCGTCTGCAGCGCGTCGCGGTCCACCACGCGGTCGCGGCACACCCAGTAGTCCGCCACCATCACGCCCGCCGCGGGCGCGACGAACAGCGCGCCGGCGCCCACCGCCCACGACGCGTACGCCACCACCGTCTGCCAGGGCAGCACCGCGTACGCGGCGACCGCGGCGATCGACGTGACAATCGTCGCCGCCGCGCCGCTCGACAGGCGGCGCCCGGCGCCCTGCTTGACCCAGGTCATCGGGCCCACCACGTTGGTCGCCGCGTTGGTCACCAGACACGCCACGAGCAGCGCGCTGTACAGCGCCAGGTTGGGCGCCTGCGCCAGCGAGGACCCCACCAGCGCCGCCGCGGCGGCGAAGGCGGGCAGGCCCACGAGCACGCCCAGCGTCACCGACTTGGGCGTGGTCATCCTCTGCGCGTAGTCGGGCACCACGGTGCCCAGCGTCATCCACGTGCCGCACACCATCAGCGCGTGCCTCCAGAACTCCGGCTCGAGCGCGGGCGCGAGCGCGGCGCCCGCGCCGGCGAGCCCGCCTCCCGCGCCCGCGCTGACGCTCTGGACCGCGCGCGCGGTGGCGGTCCAAACCGTCGCCGCGTCGCCGGCGTTCCAGGACCACGCCGCGTACGCCGCGGCGGTGACCGCCGCCAGCCGGCCCAGCGCGCGCACCTTCTTGGCCTGCGACTTGCCGGACGCGAACGCCAGCTGCGCGAGCCAGAAGAGCGCGTACGCCGCGGCGGGCGCCCAGCTCGGCAACGGCGCGCCGTCGAAAAACACGTACGACACCTCGCCCCACAGGCGGTACGTCGCGGCGCCGCCCGCCAGCGCGGTGAGCGCGGTGAGCGCGAGGCCCAGCACCGCGCGCAGCGCGATCACCAGGCGCGCGCCCTGGACGCCGAACGCGACGCGCGCGAGCGCGGGGAAGGACAGGCGGTACGACACCGCCGGGTTGGCGAGCGCCAGCAGGTACGGCGACGCCATCAGCGTGCCCGCCGCCGTGGAGGCGGCCACCTGCCACCAGACCAGGGGCGCGATGGTGCTCAGCCCCCAGCGCGCGAACCCCATGGGCTCCGCGAACAGCGCCGCGGCGACCGCGGCGCAGACCCAGTACGCCCACGCCGTGTCGCCGCCGAGCGTCACCGGGACGCGCGGCAACGCCAACGCGGGATCGACCGGATCGCCGCGCGCCGTCGTCTCGTCGCCCGTCGCGTCGTCGACGTCGAACGCGAAGAACGCGCGCGCGTCGAATCCGCGCGCGCCGGCCGCGGCGGGGACCCACGACGCGTCCGCGCCGCGAGCGGAGTGCGAGCCGCGAAGGGGGGTCCCCGAGAGGTCCCCGAGAGCAACCCGCTCGCGCTTCTCGTGAATCGCGCGGCGCTCCGGCTGGAACGCCGCCGCGGCGGACCGAACCGCGCCCGGCGCCAGTCTCGGACCGGCGCGGTGGCGCAGCGAGCCGCGGAACACGCTCCACGCGCTGATTCGGCGCATCGTCGCGCCTATGCCTCTGTCCGCGCGCGGCGCGGCGCCCGCCGAAGCCGCCTTCGGGTCCGCCGCGCGGACGCGCCGGACGCCCAGCCTCGGCCGGAAGGGCGTCCACGCCGACGCCATCGGCATGGCCATGGCCGCGGAGGCTCGGCGCCTGCTGGGAAGCGCGGGGGAACGCGGGGGACGGGAGGTCAGGAACGCGCGCGCGAAGAGCCAACACGTGTGGGGTTCGAGGCGTGGGATTCGCGCGCCCGGCGTCTCCGCGTCGCGACGGTCGGCAGAGGCGGTCGACGCGCGCGTTCGAAATCGACCCGAAATCTGATGTGTTTCCGTCGGTCGGTACGCGCGCGATCGTCCGAGGCGAGTCCGGCGTCAGCCGCGCGACCGCGACGCGTCTCGCGATCCTCGATCCGGACGGCCGCGGGCTTCGGAGCGCGCTCGTTGCCGCTCGAGACGCGCCCGCGCGCCTCGCCGCCGCCGCCGTTCGACGCCTGTCGCGTCGTTTGAAAACGAATGATGAAATGCGCACCTCTCAAGCGACGGTCCGAGGCTCCGCTCCGATCGCTGGTGGGGGCGGGACCACCGCGCAGGTCAGCTCCCCGAACAGGCGCCTGACCGCGTACCCACAGAGGCGGGTGTCCCTTTCGAGCACGCGCTCCGCTCGTTCGAGCGCCGTGCGCAATACCGGCCGCCGATCGCGCGCCGTCTCCGTCGCCAAATTTCTCAATCCGGCCAACGTCTTGCAGTGGGCTTAGCCACTCACGCGCCCAGTGGCGTCGGCGAGCACGGTTTAAAAACCAGGAATGCTCAACGGGAAACCGCGCGCAGGCGGCTTCCCCGCCACTCATTGCGCGTTCGCTGGCAAACGCCCGAGGAAAATCGCCGAAACGTATGGGCACGGAGTCTGAAAAATAGAACAATCGCCGAATCGCGATCGATCGACCTCGACGAAACCGCGGAAAAATCGTTTCGGCTTTCGGCGACG
>Ga0181559_10006154_pt1 | contig 11366 bp, 10 predicted proteins | sample 011ome_21_FD_133752 | JGI IMG/M metagenome (GOLD analysis project Ga0181559, IMG submission 133752) | Coastal salt marsh microbial communities from the Groves Creek Marsh, Skidaway Island, Georgia - 011508AT metaG (megahit assembly) | ecosystem: Environmental > Aquatic > Marine > Intertidal... | reverse complement strand
GGGGGGGGGGAGTCCCCCCGCGCCCCCGCGCCGTCCACCGGCGCGGGGCAAAAAGGAGTGAAGTTCGAATAACCAGGGAATGGGGAGGAAATTTGAGAGGCCGAGCGAAAAAAAAAAAAAAAAAAAAAAATCGCGCGAAAATACATCGATACAGTAGACTAGAGCTACGTACGCGTCTCGATCGAAGACGCGTCCTCTCTCCGCGTATCTGTCACACCCACCGCACGCCCGCGTGCCTTTCTCCATGTGTGTTGGGCTAGATTTTCTCCGTCGCCCCCGCGGCGACGGTCTCGACGTCGGCGCGCGTCGCCTCCGACGCATCCGGTCCGGCGACGGCGCGGAGCGCCTCGGCGGCGATCGCCGCCGCCGCCGACGGGTCGCGCGTCCGTTTGCGCGATTTCCTCGCCATCTCGCCGATCGCGGCGTCCCGCGCGGTCTCGAACCGGTAAATCTCGTACTCGTAGTCGAAGCCCGTGCTCCTGAGCCGCGCGGCCGCGCTCGTCGCGATCTCCGGCCCCAGCAAGCCGTCGCCCTCGTGCGCCATCCACGTCAACAACAAGAGCGTGCGCGGCTCTTTTTTGGTCTCGTCGCACAGATCCGACAACGCCGCGCCGAACGGCGTGCCGCCCGCCTGGTCCAGGCGGATGCGCGTGTACTCGTTGTACGACAGCGTCTCGCCGTCGAACCCGCCCTCGGGGGTGAGCAGCTTCGAGAGAAGCGACACCACGGGGATCTTGCCCTGGACCTTCTTCACGAACTTGCCCAACGAGAAATCCTTGAGGATATCGCTCGCGTCGGGCAGGTCATCCGCCCCCGCGGCGAGGGGGGAGACCGCCGTCCGCGACGCGCGCTTCCCGGCTCCGAAGAAGCTGGACCGCGTCTCGGGTCGTCGCGCGGTGCGCACGCGCGCGGCGAGCGACGAGGCGGGGGGGGTGGCACGGAGAGCGCCCATCGCGCTGTGGCGGGGCGATCTCCCGACAACTGGCGGAAAAGAAGTTGTCCAATACCATCGGATCTCCTCGCACAGCTCCTCGTCCCTTTCACTCGGACGCGTCGATTGGTCAGTCGGGACAGCGCGGTCCGCGGAACACGATGGGGGAGACCGTGGAGGAGGACGCCGCCGCGCGACGCGCGCGTCTCAAGGCGCTCCGCGCGGCGGCGGACGCCAAGCCCATAGGCCACGGGTCCGCCGCCGCCGAGGCGCCGGTCGGTGCGCTGCCGAAAACGAAATTCGCCAATCCCCTACTGGACGGGCCCTCGACGTCCCAGCCCGCCGGTGGGTTCTACAGCGACCCGATGGCGCAGTACGAGGCTTCCCGGGATGCCAGTCGAGTCGCGCATCCCCCGGGACCGCCGGGACCGCCGGGACCGCCGGGACCGCCGGGTGTGCCTCTGCCTCCGCCCCCCGGACTGCCGCGGTTCGGGGCGGGGACGCGGTTTCCACCCCCGCCTCCCCGCGCCACGCATCCGGGACGCGGCGGCGGCGGCGGGCGGGCGGGAGGCGGCCGTGGACATCCCGGGTCCGCGAGTGGCGACGACCGCGGTCGCAAGCGCGACCGCGACGATCGAAACATGGACGCGTACGTCTCGAAATCCATGGTCGAGGACCCGTGGCGACATCTGACGACGACGCGCCGATGACGACGTCGTTCGACGGCGGTTTTTTTTTTACGACGGTCGCACATAGACGAGCTGTAGTAGCTACAATAGGAGCGTTCGCGCGTGAATAGCACACGTCGAGACGTACACTTACACGTCTCATTACACCACTCTACGCACACACCACCCATTCATACGTACTACGATCGTGCTATACGAGAATCGGTTCTTCATTTCCCTTTCTTTCCCTCGTTCGGCATCGCGCAGCTGGTGTGCGCCGAGCGCCACAGCTGCACTCCGCCCAGCTTGCCGTCGGCGGTGATTTCCTGCGCGGAGTGCGCCGCCCACGTGCCGATGCTTTCGTGTTCGATGAGCGTGATGGTCTCCGCGAGCACGGTCTCGCCCGTCTCCACGGAGATTTCGCGCACGATCACGACGTCGTACGTCGGGATTGGCTCGTCGCTGAACCCGGGGTAGAGACCCAGGACGTTCTTTCCCGGGTGCTCCGCCGCGAGCAGGACGATGGGATAATAGCAGTCGTCGGGCGCGGTTTTCGGGAACTCGCACTCTTCCGGATCGGCGCTGTCGGGGGCGTCGTCCCAGGGGACGCGGTCGAACCGCACGACGTTCTTCAATCCGTACGCCTCCTTCACGCGCCGTCCCTCGAACGCCAGCCGCAGCGTCTTGCCGTTCGGGAAGCGCGTCGAGGACTTGAGCGTCACTACATCACCCTCCACGGCAAACTCACGAACGCCCACGAGCTTCACGGGAGTTGAATCGAGCTCAGGCGCTATGTATCGGATGTTATCCTCCCACTTGCCGACCATCTTCTCGAACACGGGGAAGGCGGAGGCCGCGACAGGCGCGCGCGAAGCGCGGCGTGCGGGCGGGCGGGCCCGCCGCAGCGGCGCGACGCGCGCGACGCGACCGGCGGCCGCGAGCGACATAGTGTCTCATCGCGTCTGCTGACTCACGAAAAAGTACAGCTGACACTCGGGACACGGCTCATCTACAGAGGCGGATCCTCGGACCGCCTGAGCTCGATACCAGCCAGCTACGACGAATTTTGCCTCCTGCCACTCGCGTGCGCGCGGGCGGGCGCGCGATGTCGTCGCTCGCCGCTGTCCAGGCGGATGGGTACTACTACCCGCCCGACTGGACCCCCGACGGGGGCTCCGCGAGCCTGCGGGCGCGGGTGGGCACGAAGGGCGCGAAAGGCGCGCTCGGGAAGAAGAACGCGAAGCTCAAGCCGAAGCAGCCCACCGTCAGATTCGAGATGCCTTTCGACGTCGGGTGCTCGCGGTGCGACGCCACCATCGGCAAGGGTGTGCGCTTCAACGCCGCGAAGACCGCGGTCGGTACGTACCACAGCACGACGGTGTGGGCGTTCGAGATGAAGACCGCGTGTTGCGGACACCGACTCGAGATTCGCACCGACCCGGAAAACGGCGACTTCGCGTTGGTAAACGGCGCGGCGCGGCGGCGGTTGGGCGGCGCCGCCGCGGAAGGCGCGATGGAGGTTGAGCTCCTCACCAGAGAGGACCGCGAGCTTTTGATGGCGGATGGGATGGCGCGTTTGGATCGCGCCGCGGTTTTTTCCGCCGAGCGCCGCGACGACGAGGCGTTCTCGGGCGCCGACGCGCGCCTCCTCGGCGAGGCGAGACTTAAAAAAACTCTTTGTCAAAAACGACGCGACGACGGCCACTCGAGGTGGACGACGGCGCGCCACGCCGAGCTGCGCGCGACTTCGACCGCGACGTGGCGCGACGATTACGACGCCAATCGTTCGGCGCGGCGCGTGGCGCGCGCCGAGCGGAATCGAATCGCCCGCGACGACGCCGAGCGCGCCGCGATCGGGTTACCCGAGAGCGTCGCGCTTTTGCCCAAAAACGAAGACGACGCCGACACCGCGCGTCGCGCGTTCAGAGGCGGGCGCGATGCGTTCACGAGCGTCACGACGCGTACGCGAGAAGGCTCCACGAACGACGTCGTCGACGACAGGCGGCAGACGAGAGGTCCGAAACGAAAAAACACCGATCGCGACGGCGCGTTTGACGCGTTTGACGCGTTCGAGCGCCACCGCGCGTTTCGCCGCGCGACCATCCGCGAGTCGTCCGTCTTCTCCGGGCCGGGCGCGGCGGCGAGGGGGTACGTGCCCACTCCGTCCGCGGCGGCGCGCGCGGGGGGCGCGAGGGGTGTGCAGGCGCGACACGCGCTCGCGGTGGCCCGGAAAGCGTCCGCTGAGCGTTCCGCAACGAACGGCGCCTCCGTCCGCGCGCGCGCGGCGGCGCTCGCCGCGCGAAGCGCCGGGGAGTCGCGCGCATGACGAGACGATCGAATGGGTTCCATTAGACTACTAGAGCTATAGTACGTAGCTACCGTAAAACGTACTAGTTACAAAGGTAACGTTCATTCATTCCCTGTAACACGCGCTGTAGGTACTACCTACGCGTTTTCGCGTGCCCACCTCTCGAGCGCGTCCGTGCCCGCCGGCTTTGCGCCGAGGCTCGTCATCGCCGCCCAGAGCAACCCCGCGACGCCTTCGTCGACGATCAAGTTGGCGCACGCGAGCGTTTTCGTCCTTTTGTCGAAGGAAACGAACATCTCCGCGCCCCCGTGCGTCGCGACCACGGGCCTTTCCTCGAACCCGAACGTGCGGTGCGCGCCCAGGGGCTGGTCCATGACCCCCGAGACGCCCGCCTTCGCCAGGAGCGCGGCGGCGTCCGGGCCGACGAGCGACAGGAGCGCGCACCGCTCGGCGAGGTCCGCGGCGTCGGCGCCGGCGGCGGCCAGCAGCGCGTCCGCGACCCGGTCGGGCGCCACGACGAGCAGACCGCCCGTTTGGACGTGGAGCATGGCGGTTCGAATACATCCGTCTTCTCCGTCTTTAAACGCGACCGCCGCGCCTTCGCCGGGCCCCGACGCGAGCAGCGCTTCGATCGCGTCGCGGGACGCGCCCGCGGCTTCCAAGGCGGGGACAGCCGCGGGCCCCCCCAGCCGGAGCAGGCGCCACTTGACGGCGCCTCGGTCCACGATGCCCACCTCGGAGGTCAGAACCGCGAGTTCCGCGTCGACGTCGCCGTACTCCAGGGGCAAGCCGTCGTCGTCGAAGGTCGCGCCCGCCTCCTCCTGCAGGCCCTCCAGGTCGCCCTCGATGGAGTCGGGCATGAGCGCGTCGAGATCGAAGTCAGCGGCGCGCGCGACGACGCCGCGGCGGCGAGAAGCCCGACCGACGCGAGCGTCGGCGGGCGGGCGCGAGCCTCGCGCCGACGCGAGCGTCGAGGCGCGACCCGGGGGAGCCGGGACACGCGTTGGCGCGGCGCGTGTGGCGAACATGGCGCGCGGTGGTTTGTGTGGGTCGGACCGTATCCCTAGACCCTGAACACGGACGTCGGACGAAATCGTTGTGGGCACCCATCGTCCGTTTCTCACCCAGATCGAACCGCGCTCCACCCCCGCGCGCGCGATGTCCGAGCCGGACTCGCCCCCCCCCCGGACGCCCGTCGTGGCTGTCGTGGGCACCAGCGACGAGAGCACCGCCTCGTTTCTGTCCCTGCTCGTGCGCGGGGACGCGGACGTCGACCGCCAGATGCCCGCGCCCGGGGAAGTTCTGGGGTGGACGCTGGACACCAAGTACTACGTCGCGGACGTGGCGTGCGTGTTCCACGCTCTCCCCGGCGCGTACCTTGGCGCGCGGCGCGGCGGGGACGCTGCCGCGCGCGACGCGTCGCTCGCGCGGGAGATGGCCGCCGGCGCGGAGGCGCTGGTGCTGTGCTACGACCCGCTGGACGAAAACGCGTTCGCCGCGGCCGCCTCGTTCGCCGCGGACGTCGCCGAGGCGGCCGGGGACGGGGACCGTCCCGAGGTTCGCGTCCTGGTGGGCCTGTACCGGGACGCGGCCGGCGTCGCGCGCCGCGACCCCGACCTGAAACGGGCCCGGGACCCGGCGGAGACGTGGGCGTCGTCCCGGGGATACGAGGCGCTCGCCGCCGGCGCCGACGCCGACGCCGACGCGGCGGTGGCGAGCGCCTCGGCGGCGGGCGGACACGCCGCGCCCCGCGACGACGGCGCGCGACGCGTCCGCGAGGCGCTCGAGGCGCACGTCTGGCCCGGGCTGACGATGAAGACCAAAGACGTGGAAGACGGAAGTGTTCTTGACGGGAGTGTTCTTTTGGCGACTGGAGCGTCGGCGCGCGTGGGTTTCGCGAACGACGAGGAGACTCGCGACGCGAAAGACGAGGAAAGAAGCGGCGGCGCCGCGACGAGTCGCGACGGCGATTCGGCGGCGGAGGATGATCTGGAGGCGATGCTCGCGGAGATGGCGCGCGTGCGCGCCGCCGCCTCGGGCGCGTCCGACGCGGCCCGGAGGAAGGCTGCCGCCGAGGCGGCCACCAGGATGATGCGCATGTTCGACCTGGACGGCGACGCCGCGGATTCGGGGACGGAGAGCGACGAAGACGAAGAGGCGCGGTGAAACCGTTCGGCGCTTTTCTTTTTTCTTTCGCGTTCGCACTTACAAAAAAACGCCATCCTAGCTACTTCCCGCTGACCGAATCCACCGCGGTGACCCCCGCGCCCTTGGCCGAGCCGGACACGGAGTACAGCCCCAGCCTCTCGATCTGCGAGAACGTGGTGAGCGGCGTCCTGTTCGCGTCGTCGCCGGAAAACGCGGCGGCCACGGTCAAGTGGCACCGCAGCGCATCCGCCGGGTCCGCCAGGTTTAAAAAGCAATCGTCGCCGTCGCACCCGCAGTTGGTCTCCGTCCCCGCGCACGCGCCGTGTCCGTCCCCGACGTCGAAGCAGGTGTCCCCGATGGCGCACCCGCGGCACGCCATGTCGTGCCACTGCAAAAACTGGAGACGCCCCGCGTCGAACCGGGCGATCAGGGTGAGCGCGTTGACGCGCCCGGCGGAGCTCGCCAGAGCGCTGGAGGTCCCGGATGACGCTCGAACGCGACGCGGCGCCGAGCGGATGGTCTTCCCGGCGCCGTCCGCGGCGTACGCGACGACGGTCATGAGCTCCGCGTTCGCGCTCGTGAACACCGCGTTCTCGTCCGCCATCGTGCTGCGCAGAAAGGACATGTCGTCCACCTTGGCGCGGTACACCGCGGCGCCGCCGCCGGCGTCGGTGAGGTTCGCCGCGCCGCGCGCCGCGCACGGATCCAAACCGGCCCACGCGTCGACGTCCCCGCCGGGGTAGTACGCGATGCCGAACGTGAACAGGTCGCCCGACGCCGACGCCGCCTTCGACGCGGCGCAGGGGTCGTAATCGCCCACGCCCGCGACGCACAGCGGAAGGAGCGACAGGAGCGCGAGCGCGAGGCGCGAAGCGCGCATCGTCTCGTTGAAGAGGGGCGAGCCGTGTGAACGGCTTCGACGTGGGACGCGCGACGTGGGAGGGACGCGTCGCCGAACAGCCGCGGTGGGGCGCGCGGAGTGGGGTCGGCGGGGAGGAGCGCGCGCCTATCACGAGGCGGGGCTCGCGCGCGGGACCACGGGTTCGGCTCCGGAGGTCCGGCGCGGCGCGGGCGACGCGCGCGGGGAAGTGATCGAGAGGGGTTTCCTCGAAACGAGACTTTCTGGCAGTTTCCGACGAGTTGTTGCAACGGACTTCGCGGCGGGTTGATGCGCCTCCTCGGTTCGGAGAAAAGATTTGGTTTTGCTACGCGCTGACGACGCTGTCGAGCCCGAGTGCGTCTCGCACGCCCTCCAGCGTGCACCCCCCCCTCGCTTTCCCCGCCCTTTCCAGCGCCAGACGCACTCGGTCCTTCGTGCTGTCCATGACACTCGAGAACTCCATGTACGACGCCTTTTTGTCCAGCCACTCGTTATCGAACACTTCCCAGAACGTCGCGTACAGATGTTCAAACGCGAAATCGGGATCGGCGCTCGAGACGCGCGAACGCCCGTCGCGCGCGTCGTCCGAACAGATGCTTTCGCGCTCGATGCTTTCGCGAATCCCGGGGTCGAGCAGGTCCAGAAACGCCACCGCGGCGTTCGTGCGCGGCGCGCGCGTCGCGTCCGAACGCGCGTCCGCCAGAACCACCCCGGCGCCGGATTTTACGGCGCGCGTCCCGCCGCGCAGTTCCAACACGTCGACCAGCGCGAAAGTCACGTTGACCCCCGCCGCGGCGAACGGGTACTCCCACGCCGATCTCGTGCCTGTTTTCTTGTGAAGCAGCCGCTCGTACGTCTCGCGCCTGTGCTTCGCGAACCACACCAAGTTCTGCAGGCTCAAAACGCCGCCGCTGCGGAAATCCGTCGCGGGGTCGACGCCCTGCCACCCCATGTCTTTCCACCCCTCGTGCTTCAGGGAAGCGCCCGCGCTCGGCAGCGCGCCCTCGCGGTCGGGGAAGGTCAACGACCACAGCTCGCGCAGCTGCCTGGTGTGGGTTTCGTCCGCCGCGTCGTACGGGACGTCCACGCGCCGCGCGAGCCGCGCCAGGCGCAGCTTCTGCGCCTCGGTGAGCGGGGGAGGCGTCCGGTTGCACAAACCGAGCGAGGCGAACAGCCGGAGGAAAAAGTCGTGGAGCGCGCCGAGCAGATCGAACGGGGGGGACGCGTCGTCGTCTGCGCCCGCGGACGGTTCGCGGGGCGCGTCCGCGCCGTCCGCGTCCTCCGACAGCAGAGGCTGGTTCAGGGTCTCGTCATCGCCTCCAGCGGGCTTGCGGCGCCGCATCGCGCCCGGCGAAATGCTACTGTACACGTAGGCACGTGTCGATTTCGTTCAAGAGCCGACAAAAAAAAGTTAACTTTTTGGCGTTTTTTCCGAGATTCAGATCTCATGGCGCGCGAAGGATGGCTAAGACCGATGACATCCAGGTGTTTTGCGCGGGTAAGAAACCCGGAGAGACCGTGATTCTTCCCGGTGCGGTGACGCGTCCCTCTGACGGGCGCACGAGCGACGCTGGTGTCATCCTTCTTCACGGCGCTGGCGGGGACCTGTACGGGGGACACATGAACACCACGGCCGAATCTTTCGCGGATGATCTTCGAACGTCGGTGTTCAGGGTGACCATGAAGTCGCCCGATGCGAACTACCGCCTGCGCGCCGCGCACGGCTTGATGCGGGTGGCGTTGAAAGAAGGCGTGCTGCGGTTCATCTTGGCGGGCCAATCCAACGGCGCGCGCGTGTGCTGCAACCTCTTGAGTCAGCTCGTCCATCCCGAAAAACAAAAAACAAACGACGCGTTCCCAAAGGCGAGCCCGCCCGCGGAACTCGTCGCGCGCTTCACAAAAGCGAGCGACGGACACGCCCCCGGGTCCGCGCGGGTATCGGGTCTCGTGCTCTTTTCCTATCCTCTGCACGCGCCCGGAAAAGCCTCTCGGGAAAATGTGCGCGAAGAAGAGCTCGAACGTGCGTTCGACGCGGCGCCGAAAGCGTTCCCGGTGGTTTTCGTGCGAGGCGAGAACGACGCGTTCGCGAAGGATGATCTCTTCGACCGATGCGTCCGCCGCGCGCTCGTGAGGCACGCCGAGAGGTTTCCCGACGATGAAAACGCTCTTCTTTCACCGGCTTCTACGCGAAAGAAGAGCGACGTGTTGTACGTCATGCCGGGCGGCGACCACGGCTTGCGCGTCGCGAAGTCGGCGGCGGTTTCCACGGAGGAGGCTCGCCGGAAAGCGCTCGCGTTTGTCTGCGAAAAGATGCGAGAGCTTTCGCGCGAGACGAAAGGTCCGCGAGGGAAGGGCAAGCGCGCGCGAGAGGAGAAGGAGGGAGAGGCTGGCGGCGTGAACGCACGGAGAGGTGCGCGAGCTTTCGTGGAAGAAGAACCGTGAGCGTGGACTGATAGAGACTCTCTATAGAGAGACCGACGTTGAGACCCGTTCCCGTCATTCTCCCCCGCGCGCGAACACCCGTGTTCGCTCGTATGGGCTATACGGGCTGTGTCGCTGGTACTCGCCCACTCACCCACGTCACGTCCGTTTCTCCGTGGGCGGCTCCCAGCCCTCCGGCATGACGAACGGCGCCTTCCCGAGCGCCTCGGCGCGCTTCGCGGCGATGGTGCGCGCCTCGGCGCGCTCTTCCTCCGTCTTGAACTCCGTCACGATGACCACGATGTCGCGGTCGCCCTCGTTGACGTCTGCGTGGAGCTCGTCAGGGGGGTCCGCGTCGAGCCAGTATGCCTTACCAGTCTCGAACGTGAGATCCGAGACCGTCCCGTCCTCCTCCGTCTTCTTCAGCGTGCCTCCCTGGAGCCCGACGATGCACCGGCTCCGGTCGTGCCGGTGCATCTTCAGGGGGTTGTTCGGCGCGATCGTGGTTTTCCAACACACGGCGTCGTCGTTCTCGAACATGAACTCGCGAGACATCTCGCGCGCGCGTTTCCGACGACGCGCGCGCGGACCCGACGCGTGAGTCTTCCCGTCGTCCGCGCTGAACGACGCGCGAACGTCGAGGCGTAGAGAGTGTCGGCGGGTGTCGGTCGACCGTGGGCTTTCCGCGGCGGGGTCCAAACGAAACTCGCCTCGTTTCTTCGAGACTCCAGACGAAAAATGTAAGCGTTCGCGTGGAATTAGATGCGTCATCCCTGCGTGCGCCTCGGGGCGCCCGGGGCGATGGCGACGTCTCCGCCCCTGCTGTACGAGGTGTACCTCCACGCGGAGCACGAGGAGGAGGAGAGGGGGGTTTCACCGGAAGAAGCGCGCGCCGAAGAGAGTGCCTCTGCCTCGACGGATGGGTTCGTCGTGGAAAGTGCCAACACATCTCGCACCGCGGTGCGTCTCGCGAGACGCGCCGCGCGCGGTGCCGGGGGTTTGGCGGTGCGCGCCGCGCGCGCGTCGCTGAAGCTCGCGGGCTCGCCCGCGCCCGTCGGCGCGGACGAGGACCGGCGCCACCCGGTCCTCGCCGCCTCCGCGCGGGGCGCGGAGCTGGCGGTCGCGGTGGGCGGCGTCGTGCGCGCCTTCCGCGACGAGGACGATTTCCAGAGGCTCCTCGCGTCGTGGTCCGCGGCGCCGAGCGCGTCGCCCGTCCCGGGCGCCGCGGGAAAAGAAAATCGTTTTGAAAACGAAAACGACCGCGTCGTGGCGCTCTCGTGGGCCGCGGACGGGTCCGCGTTCGCCGCGGCGACCGAGGGCGGCGACGTGCACGTCGTCTCGCGCCTCGGCGAGCCGCTCCGCGTTCAGACGAAACACGACCGAAAGTCGCGCGCGCCGCCGGTGGCGTGTTTCCTGGCGCTCGTTCGCTCGGAAAGCGACGACCGCGAGGTTTACGGGAGGTTTTACGATTTGCTGGTGATCACGCGCGCGTGCGACGGCGGCGCGCGCGCGTGCGCGCACGTCCAGCGCGTAAACGCGCCGGACGCGACGCGACGCGGAGAATCTGAAAAATCAAACGAGAATCGGGGCAAAAAAACGACGAGCGTCGCGTCGCGGCGGCTGGAGGGCGCGCCGTTCGCGTTCGTCACGGGTGCCGCGTGGCACGAGCCGTCGCGAACGCTCGCCGTCGTGGGCGTGAACGAACACGAGGACGCGTTTCGCGGGGAAAAATCGCCGGGCGCGGGGCTGTGGCGTTTCGCGCGCGGCGAGTTGGCGCGCGCCGCCGCGCCGATTCCGCCGCGGCGCGCGAGCGTCGCGACCGGGACGCGCGGGACCAGTCAGCAAAAAATGTCGGGTTCGGGTCCCTTAAACGCCGCGTTCAAGCGCGTCGCCGTGGCGTGTACACGCGCGGGTTTGTTGGCCGACGCGCACGCGAGCGGACCGCGAGCGTGGTGCGTCGCCGTCCGAGGCGGCGTTCGAGGCGGCGTTAAAAAAACGCGAGACGAGACG
>Ga0181559_10006153_pt1 | contig 11366 bp, 9 predicted proteins | sample 011ome_21_FD_133752 | JGI IMG/M metagenome (GOLD analysis project Ga0181559, IMG submission 133752) | Coastal salt marsh microbial communities from the Groves Creek Marsh, Skidaway Island, Georgia - 011508AT metaG (megahit assembly) | ecosystem: Environmental > Aquatic > Marine > Intertidal zone... | reverse complement strand
CGAGCGGTTATCGTCAAAGCCTGTGACCACCCAAAACCCTAGCGGGGAACGATGCACGGGATGGTGCTCGCGCAAGTAGTCGAAGAAAGGGTATGGATCACGCAAAAGTGCGGGATCCATGGGGTCAAATGCATAGTCGCCGGGTATGGAAACCATGATTTAACGCAGGGTCTAGAACTGCAGCCCGATAGTGGCACCCACGGTGCGAGGTGGCAGCAAGGCACCTACCCGCAACGAGTCGTACAAAGGTGCGGTAATGATGTTGTTGGAGATAATGTCCTCGTCGCTGAGGTTACGACCCCATACAGTCAACGACCAGTCGTCGCGCACATACTCAATAGAGGCGTTGTACTGCTGATACGCCTCTTGGAATGCGTCGGGACGATTCCACTCGGTAAAGTAAACATCGTCTTGATGATAAACTTCGCCGCGAGCCCTCACTACGCCGCCGCCCAATTCGCCCGTCCAGCTGATACCCAGCTTTGCGGTGTATTCAGGCGCATTTGGTAGCGTATTGCCACTTAAATCAGCAATAGCAAAGCCATTGGCATAGTCACCGTTAAAGAACTCCTGATACTCTGCACTTAAGTAAGTGACGTACATATCGAGAGCAAAGCCACTGCCTAGCTCGGCGTCGAGCTCTAACTCCAGTCCATAGTTCTCAGCCTCAGCCGCGTTGATGGTAGATACCGTTGAGGTCTCATCGACAAACGAAATCTGTAGATCCTGATAGTCATAGAAGAAACCGGCCAGCGAGTAACGCAAGGTGCTGTCAGCGTTACTACCTTTAATACCCACCTCAAAGGCGTCCACAGTTTCTGGATCTAACGGCGGGCTTACACTACCTGTGTTAATGACACCCGACTTAAACGCCTCGGTGTAGGTGGCATACATCATCATAGTATCCGATGCTTGATACTGCACCGTAACGCGCGGCGTCACGTCGTTCCAGCTCTCGGTTTGATTGGTGGGCACATCGAGACCAATGGCATCAAAGATGAACGAACCGGTCCCGGTGCGCTCTTCATAGTTGTAGCGAAGGCCGGCAATGATACGCCACTGATCATTCAACGCGTAAGTGGCCTCGGCATAAGCGCCCCAGGCTTCAATATCTACATCGCCGTCTTGCAAGTAATTACCGCTGTTTAAGAAGTCGCCCACCGGGGTGCCGCAGGCAGCGGGGGCCAAGAGCGCGCACAAATTGGTTAGCGGTACGCGGACCTCACCAAATAAGTCTTCTTTAAAGTACATCACCCCGGCAACAACATCGATGCTCGAGCCACTGTAGTTCAGAATAAATTCTTGGCTTAGTGAGTCACTTTCTTCGGTGTAGTTGTTTTGACCGAATAAATTGGCATCTGTGGAGTCTAAGTCGTCGCGCAGAAATCGGTTAAGGGTTTGTAACGAGGTTATCGACTTAATGCTGGTCTCGTCGTCGAAAGCGTAGTCCAACGTTAGATTAATCATGGACCCATCACGGTCGTTAATCGCTTCTTGGTCGGAGTTGATATCCTGAAAATCACCGCCCGCCATACCAACGGTTTTACCACCTAAAATGGGTACGGCCAATGGAACGGGCAAACTAGTACCCGCCGATGGGCCTAAGTAATTAAAGGCGTAGTTTTGGTCATCTTCGCTGTAGATCTGCGCTGATAGCACGCCGGTCAGTTTACCGCCCGCGTCATACGCAAACGTAGCTCGCAATGCTTTTGCGTTTCGGTCATTAATATCTTGACCATTGAACAGGTTTTCACCATAGCCTTCGCGCTTGTCCATGCTGCCGGCAAGACGCACCAACACACTGTCACTCAAGCGCGCGTCAACTGCGCCTTCTAACTGTGTGAGACCATAATTCCCCACGGTCAGGTTGACATAGCCACCGGGCTCATCACTCGGTTTCTGAGTCACCATGTTAATAGCGCCCGCCGTTGCACCGCGGCCATACAAGGTACCCTGCGGGCCACGGAGTACTTCCACCTGCGCAAGGTCAAACATGCCCATGAGCTGAGCTGCTGGTCGTGGCACAATCGCACCATCTTGAAGGAAAGCCACAGCACCCTCGCCGCCAATATCAATACTGGTCATACCCACGCCGCGCATAAAGACACGGGCAAAACCAAACTGATCGCCCAGTGATAAATTAGGCACATCCACTTGCATGTCACGCACTTCCTGAATCCCGCCAGGACCAAGCTTGTCGGCGCCCAATACGTTGGCCGAGCCCGCCAGATCTTCCAGCGCCAACGACCTTTTCGATGCGGTAACAACAACCTCTTCAAGTGCTGTATCTTGAGCGACGGCGGCTACAGATAATGCCAAGAGGCTCATACTGAGCCCGGCACCTATGCTTTTTTTTATGAGCTTGGTTTGCATCTTATTCTCCAGCGTGTTTCCAGTGTGTCGATTGAGTGGCGTTAGCCAAGTTTTTCGCGTTTAAAGGTAATGTTATGTGCTTCTCTATCCCAAGTATCTGGGGTGACACCCTCACCGCGTAATATATGTTTCATCACTTTTGATGAAGGCGTCTTGGGTAGTTCGTCGAGTATTCGGATATAGCGCGGGACCATGAAATACGGCATACGGTCGCCTAAAAACAGCATAAGTTCTTTGTGATCGATGGTTTGGCCTGCCACCGGCGCCACGGCAATCATGACGTCATCCTCACCCAACTCGCTAGGCACGGCATAGGCCGCCGCTTCTCGCACTGCGGGGTATGCCACCACCTCCGCCTCAACCTCGAAGGAGGAAATATTCTCTCCGCGTCGGCGCATGGCGTCCTTCATGCGATCGACAAAATAAAAGTAACCCTCTTCATCTTGGCGGAAGCAATCGCCCGTATGGAACCAACCATTTCGCCAAGCCTCGGCTGTGGCCTCAGAGTTTTTGTAATAGCCGCTGTTCATCCCCCAGGGCCTATCGGTGCGTACCACCATTTCACCAATCTCCCCCAGCGCCACTTCACAGTCGTTTTTATCCACCAGACGCACATCGACGCCGTCACGCTTTTTGCCGCATGTACCACGTTTAACCGGGTTTGGCTCAGAGACTATGGGAGAAGAAATCTCCGTCATATTAAAGATAGTGTAAACGTCAATACCAAAGCGCTCGTGAAACTCGGTGCAAGTTTCGGTGAGGGGCACCATAAACGCCACGCGCACATTATGGTCTTTGTCATTGGGCGCAGAGGGCTGCTTAAGCAAAAACGTGGTCATCACACCCAGCAAGAAAAAGGCTGTTGTCTCACTCTGGCGCACAAAAGGCCAAAACTTCTCGGTATCAAAACCATCCATCATAGCGATAGAGCCACCACGACAGAGCATTACAAAAATCACGCCCATGCCACCTATATGGAATATGGGCATATTAATAAGGAATCGGTCTTCGCCTGTCACAAAGTGCCAAGTTTCTGGGCCTGCATTGGTAAAGATGTGCAGGTAGGAGGACAGCACACCCTTGGAGGGCCCTGTAGTTCCCGAGGTGAAGATAATTGACTGGGTATCCCATGGCTCGAGCGGCGTGTCGAGCTCGGGCGGCTCATTGCCTGGCGCGGTCAGGCTGTCAAAATCCACTTGCTCGAGAAGGCTTGGGCTGGCACTGGCACCCACGTGCATAATGCAAGCAACGCGCGCAACGTTAATTCCCTCAAGTCTGTCAATCAGCTGCCCATGAGCAACCAAGTGGTGGGCGTCTGATACATTGAGCACGTGCTCTAACACGCCGCCTCTGAACGCTGTGTTAAGGGGTACAAAAACACCACCTAAGTAATTGATCGCAAAAAAGGTCAGGATGGCTTCCTTGCTATCAAACATCCAAACGGCTACGTGATCACCGCGAGCAACACCCTGATTTGCTAAGCCCCCAGCCAGTGCTCGCACCCGCTCGAGTAACGCGATGTAGGTCCACTCCTCGCCATCCTGAAAAACCGCGAATACTTTATTGGGTGTCTCGCGTGCATAGCGCTCAAGCACATAGCGGGTAACACACCTATCACGGTCGGGAATGCGCGGATCCGTAGTTGAAGACAGGGGTTGCATGACTGCTAGCTCTCCTTCTTAGACGGTTTTAATGGCGGTTGTTTCAGTACCGCCAGCTTCTTCAAATCGACCGCACCGGTGCGCTGATCGTTGTGCACATGGACAACAGCGCTCACCATCAGCAGAGTGTGGTTCACCACCTCTAACTGTGTACGCTTGCCACCCGGAGAGTACCACTGGGCGACCCAGGTGATCATGCCGCCAATGGTGGTGGCTGTGAGCACGGGGTCGATAATGTCAAACTCGCCCCGACCGTTGCCGTCTACCAGAATGTCTGCCAGCTGATGGTCAAACAGTTTGCGCAGCTCACGAATCTCGCGTGCCTTGGCCGGCTCCAGATTTTTCTCTTCGCGCTCATACACCACAATGAACTTTCGGTACTCAAAAATAATGCTCAGTACCGACTCGACAATGATCTGCAGCCGCTCACCAGGCGATCGCTGCAACGCTGCGGCGTGCTGGAGCGCATCGAGCGACATGGAAATTCCCAACCGACAGATGTCGTAAAGCAGGTCGCTTTTGGTGGCGTAGTAGGTGTAGATGAAAGGTTTCGTCACGTCTAGCTGCTGCGCCACCGCGTCGAGGGTGGTGCTTTCATAGCCACGAGCGAAGAACAACGCGCAGGCCTCTTCACGAATACGCCTACGTTTAAAGTCAGAGACTTCTGACTTTAGATTAACGGTTGCAGAAGTCACCCTGCTGGTACCCTGTGCTGCCACTAAGACTTCACCATCTCCAAAATGGTCATCACGTCTTGGGGGCCGTCGATAGGTCTCGGGTTTGTTCGAGACCAGAAATCGAGCATGGTGAACTCGGCAATGCGCTCAAGTTGATCGTCGGTAACGTTCACTTCTGCCAGTGTGCGAGGCATACCTAAGCCGCGTATAAACGCATCAACCACCGCACTGGCATCTTCGTCAGGGCGCCCGAAACATTCGCTGATTTGCGCTTGCTTATCACCGTTGGCCGGTTTGTTGTAGGCCAATACCGCCGGTGCCATGACACAAGAGCAATAGCCGTGGGGTACATCTGCCGTACCGCCTAGCACGTGGCCAATGGCATGACTGGCACCCATGGGTACACCACCAATAATAGGAATCATAGATTGCCAAGCACCCACCTGGCAGCGAAGTCGAGCATCCAGATCATCGGGGTTGGCTTGCACATCAGGCAACGCTTTACTCAGTAGCCGAAGAGCGCTGGCCGCAACGCCATCGCAGAAATGATTGGAGTGTTTGGAGCCCAGAGCCTCAAGGGCATGATCGACGGCGCGCACACCGGTAGAGGTCCAGAGCCACTCGGGGGTATATACAGTCAGTGCCGGATCGAGAACGATGGCAATGGGCGCCATCATGCGGTGTGTGTACCCCTGCTTTTTGTTCTCACGGTCGTCGGTCACACCGCCCATGGTATTGAACTCACCGCCCGACAGAGTGGTGGGACAACAGATAACCCGAATATCAGGTGCCTCGAAGTCTGGCACCACAGTGTCGCCTGCATCGTTGACGTACACGTAATAGCCTTCGAAATCTTCAAAGCTTTGGATATTGTGCTTTAGACCCAGTGCTATCACTTTGCCCGCATCAGTCACCGAGCCACCACCCACGGTGATAATGAGATCGGCATTCACTTCGCGGGCAGCGTGGATCGCTTTCAAAACATCGGTTCGCGGACCGTGGGGGCCTATACCGTCAAATACCCGCACAAGGCGGTCACCCAATGCCTCTTCAATAAGGGCAATCTCATTGGTTGTGGCGCGCATCGTCGAGCTAACCAGCAAGAAAATTCGCTGCGCATTGAGCACGGAGGCTTCCTCAGCCAACGCATCTGCGGCGCGTCGGCCAATGTGAACACGCTCGGTAGAAGTGAGTCCTAGCGTTGCGGCATCGGTAGAAAACATAGTACGTCCTCTGTTTGTTTTTATTGAAAACGCATGGTCTTTACTCAGCGTATCAATTGCCTACCAGTAAGTAAACTGTTATACCAGTAAGTAAACGCTGATAACGATCATGGAAACAACGCCCATCATGACCCAGAACACATCTGACAAACCTGTTACATGTACCTCGGGCATCGAGCTCAAGCCCTACTACACGGCAGCCGACATCCCTGAGCAGCATAGACCCAATGTCGATGTGGCACCTGGGGAGGGCCCTTACCACCGAGGCTTTCATCCATCGGGTTATCGCTCTAAGCCTTGGCGTATTTTTCAGCTAAGTGGTTTTGGCAAGCCGGAGGACGAAAACGAGCGCATCAAGTTTTTACTCAAAAATGGTGAAACTGGGTTCATCATGGAGCATGACCGCAATACGGCCGACCACTGCTACAACGTGAATCACCCTGACGTTGTTGCGCGCCGTGAGGATGTGGGACTCACCGGAGCTGTGATGCAGAGTGTGCGTGATACCGCTATCTGCATGGACGGATTGCCAGTCGATACCAGTTTTGGGCATGCGGGAGGTGCAGTAGTCCAGCACGCACCCTTTGCCCTCGCCGCTTACTGGACGGTCGCTAAGCAGCGTGGCTTTGATCTCAGCACCATTAGCGGCACGGGTCAAAGCGACTTTAATCTCACCTATTTGGGTTGTGTCACCAAAGAGCAAATCCCTACTCAAGCGGGTCTACGCTTCAACGCTGACATCATGGAGTTTTGCAATCAGCACTTACCGCGCTGGGTACCCGTGTCGATTGCCGGCTACAACGCCGCCGATACCGGCCTAACCCCCGACCAAGAGCTTGGGGTCTTATTTGCTAATGCGGTGGAGTATCTCGATGAGATAAAGCGTCGAGGCAACATGTCGCTGGTAGAGGCAGCCCGAGGTTGTGGTGGGGTGAGCTTTCGTGCATCTATTCACATTATTGAAGAGGCCTGCAAAATGCGCGCCGCGCGGCTGATGTGGAATCAACTACTGCGCGAGCGCTACGACATTAATGATCCAAAGGTTGGCAACCTGCGCATTCATTGCGTCACCGCCGGGTCAAAGATGACGTATCAGCAACCGCTGAACAATATCGTTCGAGGCACAGTCATGGCGCTAGGGGCCATTTTGGGTGGAGTGCAGTCGCTGGGTGTTTCTGGGTACGACGAAGCACTCTCCATCCCCTCAGAGCACGCCCACCAGATGTCGGTACGCATTCAGCAAATACTGCAAGAGGAAACCGGCATTGCCGATGTAACCGACCCCCTGGGTGGTTCGTTTTATGTAGAGACACTCACCGCGCAGTTGGTTGAAAAAGCGTGGACATTCTTTGAGGCTATTCAACAACAGGGGGGTTATTTAGCCGCCTTGGATTCGGGCTGGCTACATGCGCAAGCAGGCGAGAATCAGTACCAAGAGTTCATGAAAACCGAGTCGGGCGAGCAAAAAATCATTGGCGTCAATTGCTTTAAAGACGATGAATCGCCCTTTCAGGTAGATGGCTTCATGGGCACCGATGACGCTTTTGATGTGGCTACCGAGCGTTTGAACGATGTGCTCCGCACACGCCACGAGCAAGGCGCTGCGCGAGCATTGAAACAACTGGAAGCCGACTGCCGAACAGACAAGAACATAATGCCCGCCATGATGGAAGCGCTGGCGGCTGAAGTCACACTTGGCGAGATTGGCGATGTTTATCGCGAAATATTCGGTAACTGGAACACGCCCATACAAACTTAAGAGGGTACTATGGATAACGCTCAAAAACGTATTCTCATGGCCAAAACCGGCCTTGACGGCCACTGGCGCGGGCCCACAATTGTGGCGAGAGCACTGCGCGATGCAGGCTTTGAAGTCATTATGATTGGCATGGCTAACACCGACGATATTGTGAGCTCGGCCATCGATGAAGATGTTGATTTGGTGGGCCTTAACGTGGGTGGACACATTGACGTCGCTATAAGAGCCATTGAAGGTGTGCAAAAGGCACGCCCCGAGCTACCTATTTTTGCCGGGGGTACCATTCCACCCCATGCCGCCAAGCAACTTGCAGCCTTGGGGGTGGAGGTTTATCCACCCGGGTCGCAACTGACCGATATTGTGGATGCAGCTGAGCGCCTGACCGGGCGGGCGTAACCCTCATGCGCGAGCATACAACGCAAGCGCTATTGGCAGCCGCTATGGCCGGGGAGCGCTTTAGCTTGGCCCGCTTGTTGAGTCTGATTGAACGCCATCCACACGTGGAAGCCGAAGTACGCGAGGCGCTGGCGAGTCACCAACCGCAGGCCGTCGTTATTGGCGTGACGGGGCCGCCTGGTGCCGGTAAATCAACCTTGATCAGTGTGCTCTTGAGTCATAGCACAGCACGCTTTGGCAAAACCGCGGTGCTCGCTGTAGATCCGTCTTCGCCATTTTCGGGTGGCGCACTGCTGGGCGATCGAGTGCGCATGCAAAGCCATGGTGTGGGTGGCGCGGTATTTATCCGCTCAATGGCTTCTAGGGGGGAAAACGGCGGCCTTGCTCGTACTACCGCCACCGCCATTCAGGTGCTTGACGCCTGCGGCTGGCCGCTCATCATTCTGGAAACATTGGGCATTGGGCAAGTTGAATTAGATGTCATGGACCTCGCCACAGTTGTTACCGTGGTGCTAAACCCCGGTTGGGGCGATACGTTTCAGGCTAACAAAGCCGGCCTTACAGAGGCCGGGGATGTCTTTGTGATCAACAAAGCAGACAAAGCCGGCACTGAACAAACCCGCGCAGACTTGCAAGACTCGCTGTCGTTGTTGCAGTCGCCGGTACCCATTAACATTTTTGAGACGGTGGCTGTCAAACAAGAGGGAGTAGAAACCCTATGGCGAGGCATTGAACGGTATTTAGAGGCCTGTAATTCCCTAGGGCTCACTGCACATAAAATGGCTGCACGCAGAAACCGCCTGCTACTGCGCCTAGTGCTGCGTAACTTGGAGGCGCAGCTTCAGGCGTACTGGCGCAGCGCACAGGGTACTCAATATGTCCAACGCGTGCTTGCTGGCGAACTCACCCTAGAAGAACTGCAAGCCGACCTCTGTGCGCACCTGTGTCATCAAAAAGCACCAGAAACCGAGCACACATCATGATTAACCACCGGCAAGTACGTGGCCATGACAGTGCGAGCCTTGCCGCTGGTTGTGTAGCAAGCCCACCCTGCACCACTTTCTATTATTTCAACACGCTCACAATTGAGCGTTAAACCGAGCATAAGAGCAGCCCATGTCCCACGAACACGACGAAGCCCTCACTATTTTTCAAAGTAGTCTGGCTAACTTTCTGGATAAAACCGCGCCGCCCGAACGCATTGCTCAGTGGAACGCTAACAAACAGGTTGACCGAGACGCCTGGCTGGCTGCGGGTGAATTCGGCATGCTGGGTGTATTGGTTCCCGAAGAGTACGGTGGTTTGGGGGCCGACTTCCGCTATGAGCGCGTCATTATGGAAGCCTTTGCCGAGCGAGGCTTAGAGGGCTGGGGCGTGCCAGTACACAACATGATTGCCGCACCCTACCTCATTGAGCACGGCACCGACCAGCAAAAAACCCAATGGTTACCCAAGGTGGTGTCGGGTGAGGCTATTTTGGCCATTGCCATGACCGAACCCGGCGCCGGCTCGGACCTACAAGGCATGCGCACACGGGCCGTTCGTGACGGCGACGAGTGGGTCATCAACGGCAGTAAAGTATTTATTTCTAACGGCCAAATGGCTGATCTGATTTTGCTATGCGCCAAGACAGAAATGGGAGAGGGCAAGGATAAAATTTCTATTTTTCTTGTCGAGGGTGATCGGCCTGGCTTTACGCGCGGCAAGAACCTCGACAAGGTTGGGCGAGATGCCCAAGACACCTCTGAGCTTTTTTTTGAAGATGTGCGTATTCCGGCACATAACGTACTCAGTGGTGATCCCGGCAAGGGCTTTGCTCAGCTCATGCAGTTACTGCCACAAGAGCGGCTAGGCATTGCGGTGATGGGTTTAGGCATGTTGGAACGTGCCCTAAAACTTACCGTGGACTACACCAAAGAGCGTCAGGCCTTTGGCCAGTCAATCCTAGATTTTCAGAACACGGCCTTCTCGCTGGCCGACATTAAAACAGATATCACCATTGGCCGAGCATTCCTAGACCATTGTACGCGCTTGCTCATTAAAGGTGAGTTAGATGCCGCTACCGCGTCTATGGCTAAACTGTGGATTACCGAGCGTGAGGTTGAGGGTATTAACCGATGCGTTCAATTTTTTGGCGGCTATGGATGGATGAACGAGTACCCCATTGCCCAACTGTATAAAGATGCACGCATCGACACCATCCATGGTGGCACGTCGGAAATTATGCGGCTGCTCATTGCACGCACTTTATAAAAGGGTGTGCTCTGACCACCGGTGTCCAGAATGCTGTCATTAAACTCCATAATCCCTATAGAAATAGTCCGAAAGTGAGGGCGCATTATGAGCGATGAATTGTTACTCGAACAAAAAGGGGAGGTGCTATGGCTAACCCTGAATCGCCCCGAGGCGTTGAACGCCATGAATGCCCCATTGGTAGAGGCGCTGCGTTCGACTTTTGAGTCACTTAAGTCAAGGTCCGATGTGCGTGTTGTGGTTTTGCAGGCGCGCGGCAAAGCCTTTTGCGCTGGGTTAGATTTGCAATCGGGTGGTTGGGGAGCCGACGATTCTGCTCAGGCGCTATTCGCTATGCAGCGCAGCATTTCCGATATTTATCGCGCCATGCGTCGCTGCCCACAGCCTATTATTTCGCTCATTCAAGGCGCCGCCTGCGGCGGCGGTTTTAGCCTTGCACTAGCCTCGGATATACGGATCGCCGCTACCAGCGCCAAAATGAACGCAGCTTATATTCGTGCAGGGCTCACAGCCTGTGATATGGGGTGCAGCTATTTTCTGCCTCGGTTAGTGGGTGTATCGGTGGCGAGCGAACTCATGATGACCGGCCGCTTCATTTCCGCCGAGCGCGCGCTGCAGGTGAACTTGGTGTCTGGCGTGGTAGACGAAGACGCACTCGGAGCTGCTGCTCAGAGCATGGTTGACGATATGCTGCTTACCTCCCCCATGGGGCTGCGCCTTACAAAAGATGGGCTCAATTTCAGTATTGACGCACCTTCTTTAGATGCGGCTATGGCGCTTGAGGATAGGCAGCAAACCTTGGTCGCGGGCACCAAGGACGCTCGAGAAGCGATTAGTGCATTTCTCGAAAAGCGCCGCCCCGAATGGCAAGATCGCTAATGACCGTCGCGACGCGGGCCCCCTGGAGGCGCAGGGCGTAACAACATAGCTCCAATACTAGCCCTGCCTTGAACTGGCGACTACCTCAAGACCTAGGTTAGTTCAGGTTACCCTTGAAGATGACCTCTTTAGGGGTGCCACAAGT
>Ga0181559_10006150_pt1 | contig 11367 bp, 14 predicted proteins | sample 011ome_21_FD_133752 | JGI IMG/M metagenome (GOLD analysis project Ga0181559, IMG submission 133752) | Coastal salt marsh microbial communities from the Groves Creek Marsh, Skidaway Island, Georgia - 011508AT metaG (megahit assembly) | ecosystem: Environmental > Aquatic > Marine > Intertidal... | reverse complement strand
GGATTTCGACCGTCCTGCCGACGGCGGTGATGGGGCCGGAGCTGATAACGAACTAGAGATCAGGCGTTTTCTAAAGCGGTGACGATGGGCGAGAAATCGCGCGCCGTCAGGCTCGCGCCGCCGACGAGGGCGCCGTCCACATCTGGAATGGCGAAAATCTCGGCGGCGTTAGCTGCCTTGACCGAGCCGCCATAGAGGATGCGCACGCCGTCACCCGCGACTCCCATGTGCCGCTTGAGCTCGGCGCGCAGGAAGCCATGCACCTCGGCGATCTGTTCGGCGGTCGGCACCTTGCCAGTGCCAATGGCCCAGACCGGCTCATAGGCGATCACCACGTCGGCTGCGATTGGCTCGTCCGGGAGCGAACCTTCGAGCTGGCCCCCAACCACGGCAAGGGTTTCACCCGCCTCGCGCTCGGCCAATGTCTCGCCGACGCAAATCACCGAGACGAGCCCCTCGGTGCGGGCCGCTTCGGCCTTGGCCTTCACCATCGCATCGGTCTCGCCATGATCGGTGCGGCGCTCGGAATGGCCTAGGATCACATAGCGCGCACCGGCATCGACCAGCATTGCCGCCGAGATGTCGCCGGTATTGGCGCCATCTGGAGCCGCATGGCAATCCTGCCCGCCAAGGTGCAACGGGTGGTGGCCCACAATATCGGCCATGCGCGACAGGAGTGTGGCGGGCGGGCAGATCAGCATCTCGACCTTCGGCGCCGGATGCGCCGCGCTCAGCTTTTCGATCTCGGCCAGATCACCGGCCAGCCCGTTCATTTTCCAGTTGCCTGCGGCAAGTTTGTGTCTCATCGGCTCTCCTCTCCTGCGATGAATTGTCTAACAGCCGGTTTTCCTTGGGGGAAGGCCTTGCGCAGGGCTGCATCTCGTCCCATGACGCGCCAAAAGGAGCCGCCATGATCCCCTCTATCGATGCCGAAGCCCTCTTTCACCCCGCCCATCCCGATCACGCCGAGGCTGTCGCCGAAGTCCGGCGCGGGGCGACGGAAATCGGGTTTCTAAAGCTGAGGAACACCGAGATCAGCGCCGCCGAGGTTTTCTAAGTGATTGCAGCTTTGCGCGCGTTCTTCTATCTGCCAGCATCGGAGAAGGAAGAATACGACATGGCCCGAACAGGATCGAACCGCGGTTGGGGGGCTTCGAGCGGCGAGCAGGTCGATCCCGAAGCCAACCCCGACTACAAGCAGGTCTATGATTGTGGCTTCGAGCTTGATCCCGCCGATCCGGTGGCCGCGCTTCGCCTTCCGTCCTATGCGCCCAACCTCTGGCCCGCTCATCCCGAGGGCTTTGCCGAGGTGATGCAGGCCTATTACGCCCGCGCTACTGCGCTGGCCCTGAAGCTCCTCGAAGCCATCGCCGACGCGGTGGGCGAGGACGGGGCCTATTTCGCCGACAAGTTCACCCGTCCCATGGCCCTCTTGCGCGGGAACTACTATCCCGAGCGCCCCGCATGGGCGACCGAGCGGGACTTTGGCATCGCCACCCATACCGATTATGGCTGCGTCACGCTTCTCGCCACAGACGGCGTGCCGGGCCTCGAGGTGCGGCTGCGCGGCGGCGGCTGGCTGCCGGTTGTGGCCGAACCGGGGACCTTCGTGATCAATTTTGGCGAAATGCTCGAGATGTGGACCGGTGGGCGGATCGTCGCGACGCCGCATCGCGTTAGGGGGAGCGATCAGGAGAGGATTTCTGTGCCGCTCTTTTTCAACCCCAACCACGACGCCAATGTTGCCCCTGTGGGGTCAGGCAAGGTGATCCGCGCGGTGGATCACCTGCAAAAGCGGTTCAACGAAACCTACCTGCACTTGAAGAAATAGGGTGGGGCCGTCAGGCCTTGCCGATGGTCTCGTCGAACTTGATCGACTCGCCGCAGCCGCAGGCCTCGACAACATTGGGGTTCTTGAACTTGAACCCGCTTTCGAGAAGGCTGGTCTCGTAGTCGATCTCGGTTCCGAAAAGGAACATCTGCGCCATCGGCGCGATCATCACGCGGGCGCCATCCTGTTCCACAACCTCGTCAAGCGGGTCGACCTCGGCCACATAATCCATGGTGTATTCCATGCCCGCGCAGCCGCCTTTCTTGATGCCGATCCGAAGGCCTTTGTGACCGGCCTTCTCCATCAGCTTCGCGATTTGCGCCGCGGCGCGGGGGGTGATCGAAACAGCCTGCTTTCCGGGGATGCCGAACATCTGTGCCTCCTACATGAACCCAAGTTCGAGACGAGCCTCATCCGACATCATTTCCATGCCCCACTGGGGCTCCCACGTCAGGCTCACGTCGACCTGTTTGACGCCGGGCAGAGGTTCGATCGCATCGGCCAGCCAGCCGGGCATATCGCCGGCCACCGGACAGCCGGGGGCGGTGAGGGTCATGGTGATGTTGACCTCGTTCTCGGTGTTGATGTCGATCGTGTAGACGAGGCCGAGATCGAAGATATTCACCGGAATCTCGGGGTCGAACACGGTGCGGCAAGCTGCGACGACATCCTCGTAGAGGGGATGGTCGGTGCTGGAGGGCTTGATCAGGGGGGTGCCTTCCATCGGCTCGCCGGTCTCGATGCTCATGGGTCTTCCTCGGTAATCCTGACTGATCATATAAGGTAATTCGCAAAATCATATAAGGATTATGCGATCCAAGGTCCAGTGCGGCGGATTTTCCGGTTTGAGGTGAGACTGAAGCGCTGAGATATGGCCAAACCGCCGAAAATCGCGCAGGCTGTTTGTCATCGCCGCCCGAGAGGACAAAGCCATGACCGTTTGCGATCTGACCCAAAAGAATTGTGTGCCCTGCGAAGGGGGCGTTCCGGCGATGACCGAGGCCGAGGCGCAGGCGATGATGGAAAACCTCGATCCCGGCTGGCGGCTTGAGAACAATTCGCTTGTGCGGCGGCTTTCCTTCAAGGGCTACGCCAAGCCCCTGATGCACGCCAACCTTGCCGCTTTCATCGGCGACCGCGAGGGGCATCATCCCGATATTGCCTTTGGCTGGGGCTATTGCACTGTGACCTTCACCACCCACGCCATCGGCGGACTTTCAGAAAACGATTTCATCTGCGCCGCCAAGTTCGACGCGGCCACCACCTGACGCCCCCTTGGCGCGCGGGCGCATTGGGCCTATAGGCAGCCGCGCAACCGAAAGAGGGCGGGTCATGACCGCAAAGTTCCAGTTTCACCTGAAGGCCACCGACGGCAAGGCGCGCACCGGCGTGATCGAGACACCGCGCGGCGAGATTCGCACGCCGGCTTTCATGCCCGTGGGCACAGCAGGGACGGTCAAGGCGATGATGCCCGAAAGCGTCGCCGCCACGGGAGCGGATATCCTTCTGGGCAATACCTATCACCTGATGCTGCGCCCGACCGCCGAGCGGATCGCGCGGCTTGGCGGCCTTCACAAATTCATGAACTGGGACAAGCCGATCCTGACCGACTCGGGCGGCTTTCAGGTCATGTCTCTGGCAGACCTCAGAAAGCTCACCGAGCGGGGTGTGACCTTCAAGAGTCACATCGACGGCTCCAAGCACGAGCTGACGCCCGAACGGTCAATGGAGATTCAAAAGCTCCTCGGTTCGGACATCGTCATGTGTTTCGACGAATGCCCCGCGCTGCCAGCGGATGAGGCGCGGGTGGCCGAGTCGATGCGCCTGTCGATGCGGTGGGCGCAGCGCTCGCGCGACGCCTTTGGCGATAGGCCGGGCCATGCGCTTTTCGGCATCCAGCAAGGCGGCGTGACAGAGAGTCTGCGCGGCGAAAGCGCCGAGGCGCTGACCAAGATCGGTTTTGACGGCTATGCCGTAGGCGGCCTCGCCGTGGGCGAGGGGCAAGAGGCGATGTTCGGCGTTCTCGACTATGCGCCGGATATGCTTCCCGCCGACAAGCCGCGCTATCTCATGGGCGTGGGCAAGCCCGATGATATCGTCGGCGCGGTCGCGCGCGGGATCGATATGATGGACTGTGTTCTGCCGTCTCGCTCAGGCCGCACGGGGCAGGCCTGGACCCGCCGCGGGCAGGTCAATATCAAGAACGCGCGCCATCAGGACGATCCGCGCCCCTTGGACGAGCATTGCACCTGTCCGGCCTGCCGTAACTATTCACGGGCCTACCTGCACCATGTGATGCGGGCGGGCGAGATGATTTCGGGAATGCTGCTGACCTGGCACAACCTGCACTACTACCAAGAGCTGATGCAGGGGATGCGCGATGCGATCGCACGGGGGCAGTTTGCCGCTTTTGAAGCCGCCTTCCACGCGCAGCGGGCGGAAGGCGATATCGAACCGCTCTAAATTCAGGCGACGGCGCGGGTGTGCTTGGAGCGGTCCTTGCCTTCGAGCGCCCATTTCCGACGGTGCCCGACCGTTTGAGCGAAAGCCCCAAGTTCGTCGCCAAAGGTGTCGTCAAACCACCGCAAGAGCGCGTTTCCGACTGTTATTCCGTGCTGCTCCATCGATGTTTCGATCAGGCAAGAGCCGGGTAGGGGTTCGGTCAGCGAAACGCTGACGGTCATGTCCCCGAAGCCGCTACTTCCATCCCGCTCGAGGTAATAACGGCAGAACCGGCCAGGGTCACGTTCGAGGAAGGTCAAAGTCATTTCCTCGGGCATGGCGCCGTTGGTGTCAAAACGTAGCTAGACGGTGTCCTGCTCTTCGGAGTCATGGTCGAAGTCGACGAGCTTGCCCGACCAATAGTCATCGGGGTGAGACTCGCCCGGGATAAGCAAATTCCAAACTTCCTTTGCCGGCAAATCGATCTTTACCTTGCGATGGCTGGATTGTGCCAAACGCCAGCCGGCGCGCTCGGTCCATGAACCATAGAGGAAGGTCCAGAATAGCGCCGCACTGGCAACGGACAGCATAGGCAGGCTTTCGATAGGATGTGGCAACAGCGTGGCAAACCACAGCCCCAGAGCGAAACTTTCGCAAAGTCGCCGTTGATTCGGGAACATCAAGATGATGTGAATGCACAAGGCGGCCGCGATCCCGCCGGCGGCGAGCGACATTGGGCCAGCGCCAATCGTCATAGAGGTCGCGAGCATCACACAAACCACAGAAAAGATGATGCGCCGACGCTGGCGGTAAACTCTTTCAAGTAGTGTCTTCATCCTGAGCCTCGAAGTCTATTCAACACGGTCAAAGGTGGCGGTTCGAGGCAAGGTGCCATGAAAATATGACCGGTGAAGGGCTGCCGCGCGGCATTTTCCATGCACATCCGCCTTGCTCCTGCCGCATCGGAGGTTCACATTGATGGAAATGAGGCGCTTGAAACTGGATCGGATCGGACCCATTTCTAGCGCCAATGCGGAGACGGCTAGTCGCCTAGTAGGGGCTGTCTGTCTTGCCAATAAAAGGAAACGAGCATGGATACTCCTCAAACCACCTCATACCCGGTCCTGCCGCTGCGCGACATTGTCGTGTTTCCGCATATGATCGTGCCGCTCTTTGTCGGCCGCGAGAAATCGGTGCGCGCACTTGAAGAGGTGATGGGGGAGGACAAGCAGATCCTCCTTTCAAGCCAGATCGACCCCGGGCAGGATGATCCGGACGAGGCGGGCATCTATCGGACTGGTGTTCTTGCCAATGTGCTGCAGCTGTTGAAGCTGCCTGACGGCACGGTGAAGGTGCTGGTCGAAGGCAAATCGCGGGTCAGGATCACCGAATTCGTAGAAAACCCGAATTTCTTTGAAGCCCACGCGGAAGTTCTGGAGGAGTTTCCGGGCGTGCAGGAAGAGATTCCGGCGCTCGTGCGGTCGGTTGGCGAAGAGTTTGAGCGCTACGCCAAAATCAAGAAGAACATTCCCGAAGAGGCGCTCGCTGCGGTCAACGATGCGACCGAGCCTGCGAAACTGGCCGATCTTGTGTCTGGCCACCTTGGGATTGAAGTGGGCCACAAGCAGGAGCTTCTTGAAACCCTCTCGATCAGTGCGCGTCTGGAGAAGATCTACGGCCATATGCAGGGCGAGATGTCGGTCCTGCAGGTCGAGAAAAAGATCAAGACCCGCGTCAAGAGCCAGATGGAGCGGACCCAGCGCGAGTATTATCTGAATGAGCAGATGAAGGCCATTCAGAAGGAGCTTGGCGAGGGCGAGGAAGGCCAGAACGAGATTGCCGAACTCGAGAAGCGCATTGCCGAGACCAAGTTCTCGAAGGAAGCCCGCGAAAAGGCCGAGGCCGAGCTGAAAAAGCTCAAGTCGATGAGCCCGATGAGCGCCGAGGCGACCGTTGTCCGTAACTATCTCGATTGGCTTTTGTCGATCCCGTGGGACGTCAAGAGCCGCACCAAGAAGGATCTGGGCAACGCCGAGAAGGTGCTCGACGCCGATCACTATGGGCTTGAGAAGGTCAAGGAGCGGATCGTCGAATACCTCGCCGTCCAGCAGCGCTCGGCCAAGCTCAAGGGCCCGATCATGTGCCTTGTCGGCCCTCCGGGCGTCGGCAAGACCTCGCTTGGCAAATCGGTCGCCAAGGCCACGGGACGCGAGTTCATTCGCATCTCGCTTGGCGGTGTGCGCGACGAGAGCGAGATCCGCGGCCACCGCCGGACCTATATTGGCTCGATGCCGGGCAAGATCATTCAGGCGCTGAAAAAGGCCAAGACCACGAACCCGCTCATCCTTCTCGACGAGATCGACAAGATGGGTCAGGACTTCCGTGGCGATCCGGCCTCGGCGATGCTCGAGGTGCTCGACCCCGAGCAGAACAACACCTTCATGGATCACTATCTCGAGGTGGAATACGACCTCTCGAACGTGATGTTCCTCACGACGGCCAACAGCTACAATATGCCCGGCCCGCTGATGGACCGGATGGAGATCATCTCGCTCTCGGGCTACACCGAGGATGAAAAGCGCGAGATCGCCAAGCAGCATCTTCTGCCCAAGGTGATGAAGAACCACGGTCTCAAGGCCAAGGAGTTCGTCGTCGAGGACAGCGCGCTGACGGCGATGGTCCGCGTCTATACCCGCGAGGCGGGCGTGCGGAACCTTGAGCGCGAGATCGCCAAGGTGGCGCGCAAGGCTGTCACCAAGATCGTGCGCAAAGAGACCCAGAAGGTCGTCGTTTCGGACGAAAACATCAGCGATTTCCTCGGCGTGGCAAAGTTCCGCTATGGGCTTGCCGAGAAGGAAGATCAGGTGGGTGTCGTCACCGGCCTTGCCTGGACAAGTGTCGGCGGCGAGATCCTCTCGATCGAAGCGCTGCGTCTGCCCGGCAAGGGCCGGATGAAGGCCACCGGCAAGCTTGGCGAGGTGATGAAGGAATCGATCGAGGCCGCCTCGAGCTATGTCCGCTCGATCGCGCCGCAGATCGGCGTCAAGCCGCCGCGCCTTGATCGCTGGGATATCCACGTGCACGTCCCCGACGGGGCGACGCCCAAGGATGGCCCCTCGGCCGGCCTTGCGATGGTAACCGCCATTGTCTCGGTCCTGACGCAAATCCCCGTCCGCAAGGACATCGCCATGACCGGCGAAGTGACGCTGCGCGGCAACGCCAGCGCCATTGGTGGCCTAAAGGAAAAGCTGCTCGCTGCGCTGCGGGCTGGCGTCAAAACCGTGCTCATCCCGACCGAGAACGAGCAAGACCTGCCGGATATCCCCGATAACGTGAAAGAGGGGCTGCAGATTATCCCCGTCTCGCACGTCTCCGAAGTGCTCAAGCACGCGCTCGTGCGCCAGCCTGAGGGGATAGAGTGGGACGAAGAGGCCGAAGAGGCCGCCGCCAAGGCGCTTTCGGGCGCCTCTGACGGCTCGGGCGATGGGGCAGGAGCTCTCGCTCACTGATCTTGCCACTAGAGTGAAACGGGCGCGCTTTCGAGCGCGCCCATTTTCTTTCCGAAGCCCAGGAAAAGCGCGTTAAGCTGCCTAAGGAATCATGGAGCACCAAAGAATGGCCGTCAAAACGACCCCCAAGAAATCGACCGCCGCAAAGGCAACGACTGCCGCGAAGACGGTCAAGCTAGAGGTTGTTGGCGAGGTGCTTGCACCGCGCGAGACACTTAAGAAAAAGGACATCGTCGAGCGTGCCGTCGAAATTTCCGGTGTGAAGAAGAAAGACGCCCGTCCGGCTGTCGAGGCGGCTATTCAGATTGTCTTTGCCGCGATGGCAGAGGGGAAGGAGATCAATTTTCCCCCGCACGGCAAAATCCGTATTGTCAAAGACAAGGATGTTCCCGGCGGCAAGATGATAACTGCCAAGATCCGCGTCACCACTGGCCCCGCCTCAATTCCTGCCGTTGTCCCCCTTGCAGAGACCGAGGAGTAGAGCTAAACGCCCCCCTGCGGGTGATTAGCTCAGTGGTAGAGCGCTTCGTTCACATCGAAGATGTCAGGAGTTCGAATCTCTTATTACCCACCAGATTTCCGAAAGGCGCAGCCCAAGGCCGCGCCTTTCTCGTTTGAGGGATTGTAATGCACCCCCTTCCCGAGCTTTTCGTCCTGCGTCACGGCGAGACCGAATGGAACCGCGCCCGCCGCTGGCAGGGCATTCTGGATTCTCCCTTGACCGACAAGGGCAAGGCGCAGGCCGTGGCGATGGGCGAGATGCTGCGCTCCGCAGGTGTGACCGCAACGAGCCACCAGATCCTCTCGAGCCCGCAGGGCAGGGCGATGGAAACCGCGCGCCTTGCTTTGGGCGGGCTTGGCGCAGCGATCACCGCCGAGCCGCCCTTGCGGGAAATATCGGTTGGCGATTGGACAGGCCTCACCGCCGACGAGATCGACGCCCGCTGGCCTGGCCCCGAGGACGAGGGGTTTCTTGACCGCTATGCGCGCGCACCAGGTGGCGAACCCTTTGACCACCTCTGGGATCGTGTTGGCGCTGTATTGGCTGGCCTCAGCCGTCCGACCGTGATCGTGACCCATGGAATCACATCGCGCTTCTTGCGGACGCGGGCGATGGGGATGACGCAGGCGGACTTGGAGGAACTTCCCGGCGGTCAGGGGGTCATTTTCCGCCTCCATCAGGGCCGTCACGAGATGATCGGAACGAGCGGCTTGCAGCCCGGCCCCTAACCCGCTAAATGCCTGCCCGACGGGTTGTTAGCTCAGTTGGTAGAGCGCTTCGTTTACACCGAAGATGTCGGGGGTTCGAGTCCCTCACAACCCACCATCCCCTAGCGAATGATGCCCGGATGTGCTTGGCTCTGGCTGTATCGGTATCCTCTGGAGCGGGTCAGGTGGAAAAGCACAAAATCTATTCGATGAGCGTTGCCAGCGTCTATGTCCACTACGTCAACAAGGCTCTGCGCAAAGGACGAACGCAGGCCGAGGTCGATGAGGTGATCCGCTGGTTGACCGGCTATAGCCAGGATGCGCTTGCGAGACATCTCGATGCCAAGACCGATTTCGAGACCTTCTTCGCCAAAGCCCCGGCGATCAACCCTCGCCGTGCCGAGATCAAGGGCGTCATCTGCGGCGTGCGGATCGAAGAGATCGAAGAGCCGCTGATGCGCGAGATACGCTATATGGATAAGCTGGTTGATGAACTTGCCAAGGGACGGCCAATGGCCAAGGTCTTGCGCCAAGTTTAGTCCATCTGGCCGAGAGCGTAGACCCCGCCAGGTGAGAATACAGCGATTGACCTAGGGTCAACACGATTCTACCTATGATTTATTCCATGTTCTGCCAGTGTCGAAATGCGCGAGTTCGGCGGGCCGGGTACAAACGGGGGACGCATGGGCGACGAGGTTTTTGGAGCTTCGATCGATAACTGGTTTCGGGCCTGCAGCGAATTGTTGCAGATGAAGCTTGCGTCAATGGCGCCAGACGAGCGGGCAAAGTTCTTGCTGGGCGTCAACGCGCGAATTCTCGAGTTTTCCGCTTACGAGATCGCACCGGTTCGGGATCCCGATAGCGTGGCGCGTCTGATCCGCATGGCCGCCGAAGTCGATCGCATGATCGAGAGCCGGAATGTCGTCGCCTTGCCGCGCGTCACTAATCTTTAGGATTTTCTGGGGCATACCCGACCTTTCGCTGCGAAAAGGCGGGCTTTGGGAAAAACCCTGAAAAACCCGTCTTAGACCGCTTGACGGCACCGGATGGCCCGCATAGAACGCCCCTCACGTTCGGTCGCAAGACCGGAACAGACGCGCGGTTGTAGCTCAGTCGGTTAGAGTACCGGCCTGTCACGCCGGGGGTCGCGGGTTCGAGCCCCGTCAACCGCGCCACTTTCCCAATACATTGCAATTTTGTAATGGATTGTCCCTGCGATAACGGCTAGGGTTTGCAGAACCGAATTTGGGGGCTGCCAATGGACTTTCTCGATCAAATCCCGTGGAACCTGGCGATCATCGCCGCGCTGACAATCGGCCTCGCGCCGTTCTTTCCCGAGCCGCATATTTGGGAAAAGCTGAAAATGCTTGTGGCGGGCGAGTTGGCCAAGCCGATCGACATCTTTGATCTGGTGCTGCACGCGGCCCCTTGGGTGCTTCTTCTGCTCAAAGCTCTGCGAGAGTTTGTTTTGAAGTAGGGGGCTGTCTGCCCCCCGCCGGCCCGTTCCGGTCCGGCTCCCCCGAGGATATTTGTTGGCCTCGGAGAGAAGCGTTCAGACAAAATTAACTATGCTCGATCCAGATTGGGGCACGGTACAGGCGGGGACGCCGATGAGCGTGGCCGACGAGAGAGGCTTTCCCTCGTGCGAACGGGCGGCTTTTTGGGCCGCCCGTTTTCATTTTCTCGGAGGCCCGAAAATATCCCGGGGGGTAGGAGGGGGCAGCGCCCCCCTTGTTTGCTTCAGGCCGAAAGCGCCGCAAGGATCCGCGCCCAGCTGCGGATGCCCTTGTGAAAGCTCTCGACGTCATACTTCTCGTTCGGGCTATGAATGGCGTCGTCGTCGTTGGCGTAGCCGATGAGCATCGCGTCCATCCCGAGAACCGATTTGAAGAAACCGGCAATCGGGATCGAGCCGCCCATGCCGACGAGAACGGCCTCGCGGTTCCATTCGTCCGAGAGCGCCTTGCGGGCGCGTTCGAATTCGGGCCGTTCGGTGTTCATCACCGGCGCGGGCGAGCCTTCGAGGTCGGTGTCCCATTTGATCTTGCAGTCCGTTCGCAGGAGCGACTGCACATGGGCGCGGATCCGGTCGCGCAGGACGTCTGGGTCCTGATCGCCCACAAGGCGGCAGGTGAACTTGCAATGCGCCTTCGAGGGGATCACGGTCTTTGATCCCGCGCCTTGATAGCCGCCCCAGAGGCCGTTGATTTCAAGCGTCGGGCGGGCCCATTGAAGCTCGAGCGTCGAATAGCCTGCCTCGCCGTGCGACTGGGTGAAGCCCACAGAATTGAGATAGGTCTCTTCATCAAAGCCGCAGGCCTCCCACTGGGCGCGTAGATTGTTGCTGATCTCGTAGACGCCTTCATAAAAGCCGGG
>Ga0181559_10006149_pt1 | contig 11368 bp, 10 predicted proteins | sample 011ome_21_FD_133752 | JGI IMG/M metagenome (GOLD analysis project Ga0181559, IMG submission 133752) | Coastal salt marsh microbial communities from the Groves Creek Marsh, Skidaway Island, Georgia - 011508AT metaG (megahit assembly) | ecosystem: Environmental > Aquatic > Marine > Intertidal... | reverse complement strand
GGGACAGAGCAGGTGGTGGGTTTGTTGCTCGTAGAGAGCAACCGGACATCCGACGTGGGTGCAAATCTTCGAGTAGGCCACGATCCCTTGGTATGACCATGATGCTTTGGCAGGGTCTTCGTTGAGTTCCTCGACAGGTAGGCGCATCAGCAGGACAGCAGCCTTAGCTTTTTCCTCCAGCTTGTGATGCTCCAGGTCTTTCCAACCATCTGGAACCACGTGGAAGGCCGAGCCGATAGTCACCTCGGAGGCCTTGATCGGAACACCGCTGGGATCGCGGGTGAGGCGAACCCCTTCGGCCCACATGGTCTGCTTCATCCGGGTAACAGGGTCGTCAGCAGGCGCGAGATCACGGAACAGAGCCACAGCGGGGATCGGCGCAGCAAGGAGTGCACCGATCAGCGTGTTCCGGACAAGAGAGCGACGGGTAAAGCCCGACTCTTTGTTAGCCTGCTGGAAAGTCTCTACGGCCGCCTGTCGAGCCTCTTCGGTTCCTCGGGTGGGGTGGCGCTCCTCCACGAGCTCGTGACCGTGCATGAGTGCTTTAGCCCATTGGACCGCTCCGATTCCGACACCGAGCAGCGCCGCAGAGAGGCCGAGTCCCACCATGAGGTTGTTGAGACGCACGGATGACATATCGCCGGGAATGATCGGGAAGACGACGTAGGCGATGGCCGCAAAAACGCTGCCAATGATGGAGAGGAGGAAGAAACCGGCAATGCGGCGCTCCATGCCTTTGGCTTCCTTCTCGTCGAGGTCGGTGACGCGAAGGTGTTCGGGGGCAAGTCCAGGGTTCTGGGGTGCGCTGGAGCGCTCAACGGCGGTGCCAGGATCCATCACTTCATCGTGGCCCGAGGGCTCGATTCCCGATGCTGGTGGCTTTTTCGCCATTGTGTGCAATCCCTTCCTATGCGCTTAGTTTGATCGAGCAGTCAGCCATACCGCGACGGCAACCAGTCCACCCAGCCCGATGAGCCAGATAAACAGCCCCTCCGACACAGGTCCCAGGCTTCCCAGTGAAAAACCACCCACTGAAGGATTCTCATCGAGGTACTTCAGGTAGGAAATAACGTCGTTTTTCTCTTCGGGGGTTAAATTCATGTCACTGAAGACCGGCATGTTTTGCGGGCCCGTAACCATCGCTCCATAGATGTGAATGGGCTGGAGGTCACGCAAGTGCGGAGCGTACTTACCCTCGGTGAGGGCTCCACCTGCTCCGGCTACGTTGTGACACATGGCGCAGTTGATGCGGAACAGTTCTGCGCCGTTAGCGACATCGCCATCCGCCGCGTAGTACTGCGGATCGGGCATGCCCGGCCCTGGTGCGAGTGTTGCCACCCACGCTGCCATCGCGTCAATCTGAGGTTGCGTGAACTGCACGGGCTTTACTTCAGCCTGCGGTCCCGAAGCGGCCATGGGCATGCGACCTGTTCCGACCTGGAAATCAACGGAGAGAGCCCCGACGCCAATCAAGGTAGGTCCAGCAACGGTGCCTTCAGCGTTGAGGCCGTGGCAGCTTGCACAGTTAGCGAGGAAGAGTTTCTCTCCCTCTTCCACCAGAGCTTCCTGAGACACGGGCGCATCCTGAGCGTGCGCAATTCCCGTGCTGGCGGCTGCGTATGCACCGCCAGTCACAAACAATCCAATGACGAGCAGCAGCGCACCCATGAGGGGGTGACGACGACCAGACCGGCGAGGGGAGCGGGAGGATGGCATGGGGGAGTGCAACTACTTTCTCTTCGAGCTATCTCAGGATGTAAATGACGAGGAACAGACCAATCCACACCACGTCAACGAAGTGCCAGTAATACGAAACCACAATGGCGCTCGTTGCCTCGCGATGAGTGAAGTTCTTCACAGCGTATGCTCGGCCGATTACCAGCAAGAACGCAATCAAACCGCCGGTCACGTGGAGACCGTGGAAACCCGTAGTCAAGTAGAAGGCCGACCCGTATGCATCAGACGCGAGAGTGACGCCCTCGGAGACCAAAATCGCGTACTCATAGACCTGACCCGCGACGAAAATCGCACCCATCGCGTAGGTGATAAAGAACCACTCGATCATGCCCCACTGGGTCGGTTTCCACCCTGTAGCGCGGGCTTGGAGTCGCTCAGCAGCGAAGACACCGAACTGAGCGGTCACACTGGAGAGCACCAGGATTGTGGTGTTGACGGCCGCAAAGGGGATGTTGAGAAGCTCAACCCGGGATTCCCATAGTTCTGGAGATGTTGAGCGGAGCGTGAAGTAAATCGCGAACAAACCCGCGAAGAACATGACCTCGCTCCCCAGCCACACAATGGTGCCCACAGCAACGACGTTGGGTCGATTCACCGTGGGCGCAGAAAATCCTGGTGTCAGAGAAGCGCTACTCACCCCTCCATTATGCCTGATGTGAGACTGGGACTTTGCCCCACGACATGCCCGTTGAGGCCGATAACATGGGCTTTATGTCCACCGAATTCTCGTGGCCCGACACTCTGACTCAGCTCCTGGAGCGCCGCGACTTGAGTGTTGCCCAAGCCAGCCTCGCGATGGAAGCAGTGATGGCGGGGGAGGTTACTGACGCCCAGATGGCCGCCTTTTTGGTCGCGCTGCGCGGTAAGTCAGAGACCGTGGACGAAATCGTGGGGTTCCGCGATGCCGTGTTGAAGCATGCTGTTTCGCTCCCCATCGACCCGATGGTCCTGGACATCGTGGGGACCGGGGGAGACCCGTACGGAGCTGTCGTTAACGTCTCCTCGATAGCCTCAATCGTCGCCGCAGCTGCAGGAGTCCCGGTCGTGAAGCACGGCAACCGAGCTGCGAGTTCGGCGTCCGGTGCAAGTGATCTTCTGGGAGCCCTAGGGGTCAATTTAGAACTCGAGCCCACCGAGGTCGCCCGCGTCTTCCATGAGGTGGGAATCACGTTTGTGTTCGCCGCAAAGTTCCATCCAGGATTCCGTCACGCTGCGACCGCGCGGAGGGAGATTGGTATTCCCACGGTGTTCAACATTCTGGGACCGCTGTGCAATCCCGTAAGGCCAGAGGCGAGCGCGGTGGGGGTGAGTAATCTAGGGCGCGTTTCTCAGGTGGCCGGAGTATTCAGGACGCGTGGTGCGACCGCTCTGGTCTATCGCGGGGATGATGGAATCGACAAAATGACCACCACCGGTCACTCACATGTGTGGGAGGTTAGCCGGGGACAGATCTACGAGCACGACGTCAATTCGGAGGAGTTGGGTCTCGCTAAGGCGAAGCCCGAGGATCTCCTGGGTGATGGTCCTGAGCACAATGCGAAACTGGCTAGGAGCGTCCTTGCGGGCGATCCTGGACCTGTCAGGGACATCGTCGTACTTAATGCCGCCACGGGATTAGTGTCTTTCGCTTTGGCGGAGAACCCAGAGGAACGTGAACGACCACTCATGGAGCGTCTGGGCGAAAAGATTGCCCTCGCTCAGTCAACAATTGATTCCGGTCTCGCAGACCAGAAACTCTCGGAGTGGGTTGCCTCCACTCAGAGCTGAGAGCGGGGAGCGGGCTCTCGTCGTGCAACCGAGAGGGCATCTTCCACAATCTGACATAATATAGATTATCGGAGACTATAACAAAAAAGCTAGTCTCCTCATTACCCCAGGAAGTGGCTCTGGTTCATAGGGCTCGCTACGCGCCTCCAACTCATCCGCGGTGAACCAATCCCATTGAGTGACATCGACGTGTTCTTCTGCAGTCCAAAACGTGTTGAGAGGTTCGAAACGATCGCTTTGCACCAGAAAGTATTCGGCGTATCCCCGATTGTGATCGGCCTGATCAAACGTGACATCAAAGCTGTAGGTCCACACTGGCCGACCTGCATCGTCAAACTGGCGACCAGTTTCTTCCCGTAACTCCCGAAGTGCCGCCTCTTCGTGTGTTTCTCCTGGATCCACACCGCCGCCTGGAGTGATCCAGCGCGCAAAACCCGAGGAATCAGGCGCGGCAGTCATAAAAAACAGGCAAGCACCCTGGGGGTCCATCAGCAGGACCCTGCTGGTGAGCCTGAGTGCGTCCTTCGGTGCCACTAGGTGGTCTGGAAGCTAGAAATGTCGCCTACAAGCCTGGTGTGGTCCTCAGGAATATCCTCGACAGCGGCCAAGGCAACCTCAGCGGCGAATTCTTCGACGTTGTAGAGCTTTCCCACCTGTTCCTTCCGCTGGTCGATAACGCCCGGATTTGCCCGATTCAGCAGTGTTGCGGTCACCGTACCCTCGATCATGTCGCCCGAGACCACCACAAAATCGATACCCAGCTCCTTCATTTGGTCATTCATTCCCCGGAGCGCATCCTCACCAGCCCGCTTCGAGAGCGCCACGGGCAAATACTCGGGCATTGTCTCTACTTCCCTGATGAAATGAGCCTGGTGGCTTGTGACGAACACCACACGAGCACTGCGCTCCATCAGCGGTAACGCGCTCATTAGGAGCCCCACCTGGGCGTCCCGGTTGAGCTTCATGGCGTAGTCCTCACCCATATCGGCTTCCATGCCGCCCGAGGCGTTGAGGATCAACAGGTCAAGCCCACCCAGCTGCTCTTTAATTTCACCGATCATCCTGGCAACACCAACAGGGTCGGTGAGATCGGCTCCCACCGCCATCGCTGAACCGCCAGCAGCCTCGATGGTGTCGACCAGCTTCTGTGCGCGTGCCTCTTTGTTCCGGTAATTCACCACCACGGTAGCGCCCGCATCCGCGAGGTATTCGGCAGTTTTGGCGCCAATACCTCGCGAAGAACCCGTAATGAGTGCTCTCGCGCCCGTGAGTTGGCCTGGAGTCAGCGGATTGGTCATTGCTCGAGCCTATAAGTTTCGGCGTAACTTTCGATGCTTATACTTACCGGGCGCGTGTAATCGCGTGGATCTGAGGGTGTATGGCGTTCTTGGAGGGTTCCTACCCCCGTGTGATTGCCCACCGGGGACTCGCGCTCGACCACCCGGAGAACACTCCAGGAGCGTTCCGCGCTGCGTTGGAGGCCGGAGCGGACATCCTGGAAACCGACGTTCACGTCTCTCGTGACGGCGCGGTGATTGTCGCTCACGACCCGGATTTGACTCGAGTGGCCGGTCGGCCGGGTTTGGTGTCCGACTTCACAGCCGACCAGCTGGCCACCATCGATTTGGGCTCTGGTCAAGGGTTTTCGACCCTCGATCAGGTTCTGACCGAGTTCCCCACAGCGAAATTCAATATTGATCTGAAGTCCCGCGCCGCGGTGGAGCCCTTCGCGGAGCTCATTCGCTCTCATAAGGCGGAAAATCGGATTCTTGCCACCTCATTCGACGAGCCCACCCGCCAAGCCGTTATCAACCTCCTTCCCGACGTGGTGAGTAGCACCTCGCAGAGTCTGGTTATTCAGGCTCGTGTACGAACGTGGTTGGGTTTGCCCTCAGAGAAGTGGCTCGTGCCCCCTGAAGTCGTTGCGCTTCAAATACCACCCGCCCACTGGGGATTCGCTTTGGTCACGCCCAGCATGGTGCGCCTGGCTGAGCGACGAGGACTGGAAATTCATGTGTGGACGATTAACAGTCCCGAGGACATGAAGCGGCTGTGGCAGATGGGTGTCCACGGCATTGTGACCGATCGTAGTGATCTGGCCGTTGAGGTTCGCGGAGAACTTTTCCCCGAACTCACACTCGATTAGCCCCACTCCTCGGCCCACTGCGACGTCGGTACTCCCCCAGCCCCGCAATACCGATTCCGCTGAGGGTGAATCCGACGATGCGGAGCTCCAGGTTTCGACCGATAAGGGTGGCCGGGGTGGTGTGGGTCGCCAGTGGCACATCGAGGAGCATGTAGCCCTCTTCATAGGTCGGCAATCGATCGAGCTCCCTCCCCCGAGGGTCGATCACAGCGCTGGTGCCCACGGTTGAAATATTGACCACGCTGCGACCGGTCTCGATAGCTCTCATCCGAGCGATCGAGAGTTGCTGAACACTCTGGTCGGTGCGACCAAAGTCGGCGTTGTTAGTCGGGGCGAAAATAATGTTCGCGCCCGAATCCATCATCGACCAGAGGATTTCGTCATCAACGATGTCGAAGCAGATGGCGATTCCTGCTCTCGCTCCGTCGACGTCGAATACGGTGTCGCGCTCGCCAAATGAATAGTCCCTCGGCACCATCGAGAACAGGCTGGGAGCCAGCGGATAGAAGAAATCACGCCACGGGAGGTATTCGGCGAAGGGAACGGGATGGATCTTGTCGTACTGATCGCGAACGATATCCCGGCCGCTGGCAGCATCGTATTCCCAGAGCAGCATACTGTTGAACGTTTCATCCCCATCCCTGGTGATGGTCCCCACCACGAGCGGAGCATTCATCTCCCGGGACACCTCGGAGACAACTTTCGTCGCATCCTGGAAGCGCAAAGGGTCAATATCGGAGGCGTTTTCTGGCCATATGACCACATCGACGTCTGTGCCAAATAGGGGTGAGGTCACACGGTAGTGGTCCGCGAGGTTATCTCCACGGTCGTAGTCTGCAAACAATCCGGCATCAGCATTTCCCTGCACCGCGAGCACCCGGATCGACCCAGACTCGTGGACCGGCCACGCCGGCCACATCACCAGCGCCGTGCCAGCGGCCCACGCGAGCGCAATCCGGGTGTCCCAGGTGAGCCGATACTCCGCGAGAAGAGCAATCAGAAAGGCCATGAAGAAAGCGAGGAGGAAGCTCATTCCCGATGTCCCCAGCCACGCCACCCACGGCGCCAGAGTGCTCTCCGATTGGCTTTGCGCAATCCTGGCCCAGGCAAAGCCGCCGAAAGGAAAGACCGACGACACAGCTTCTCGTGTCATCCAGGCTCCGCCGACCAGGGCGGGAGTCAGCACGAGGCGGCCGGCGAGCCCCGGCCAATGCCTGGACCCGTAGTGCCAGGCCAGCCCCACGAGCCCCATGCCGAGGCCGAAGAAGAAAACCTGCGCCAGTGTCAGGGCAATCCAGGGAATCAGGCCCAAATACACGGTGAGCCACCAAATGAGGGTGCCAAAGAAGGAGAATCCCCCGACCGCACCCACGAGCAACGATGCGCGGAGCGAGAGCCCCCGCACCGACCACAGCATCAGTGCAAGACCGAGGAGAGCCAGCGGCCAGATGTCGTAGTCAGGGAACCCGAAATCCATCACCCAACCGGCAAGAACCGCGGTGAACAGTGCGACGGGCGCAGGAGGCGCGAGTCGCAGGTGGTTGCGCTGGTCGAGGAAGGAGGGAGCCATCATCAGCCTCGTAGCCTAAGCGACGCTACTGAGAGCAACAATGCCGCGGAAAATGAGCGCACGTGCTTCGAGAGCGGTGTGGTGGAGGGGTCCCACGCCCACCGTAATGATCTGATCGAGAACATCAACGCACTGCTTACACCAGCGCACAAAATCTCCCACCTGAACCTCATCACCTTCGAGGATGTCATCGAGGTGATGGCCCTTGGCCCAGCGATACACCGCCAGTGCGAGGTGGGGAGCAAGCTCCGACCCGACCGGAAGTTGATGGCGAAGCTCCACCTCGGAGATTCTCTGGTGGAGCCGTCTCGTGTGGTCGAGCGCCCCAGGAAACGCACCACCAGGCAAGAAACGAGGGTCAATCGGGCCATCGTCCCGCCTGGGTTCGTACACCATCGTGGCCACCATGGCGGCGAGTTCTGCCGCGTCGAGCTCGCTCCAGGCGTGCCGGCGCAGACACTCTGCGACCAGAAGGTCGCGCTCTCCATAGATGCGCCGGAGGGTCGTGCCGTGCTCCGTAATCTCCACAGCGTCCTCCTTGGACCGGAGGTATCCGGTGTCGAGGAGAACTTCCATCACCCGCGTGAAAGTGGCCGAAATGGCGCCAGTCCGTCTGCGAATTTGAGCCCGCAGCTTTTCGGTCTCTTTTTCCAGCTTCCACCAACGCTCTGACCAGCGGGCGTGAGTCTCCCGATCGGGACAGCCGTGGCAGGGGTGGTGAGACAGCGCAGTGCGCAACCGGGCAATATCGTGGGACGAGCTCTCGCTCTTCTTCGAGCCGTGCCCGCGTTGCCGCTCGAGGTTGCTCAGTTCCCGTCGCAGTGCGCCGTATTCGGCAAAGTCACCGAGGTGACACACCATGGATTCCTGGTAGCCGTGGAGGGATTCTTCTTTGGTTCGAACCTGCCTGGCGAGTTCGACCACGTGGCGATCCGCTTGAAACTGTGCGAATGAGGATTCGAGGATGCTCCGAGTGTGGTCCACACCAAATTGGGCTATCAGGTTGACCGCCATGTTGTAGGTCGGTGCAAAGCTTGATTTCAGCGGATACGAGCGCCTAGACGCGAGTGCCGCTACCGCCTCCGGGTTGATACCGGGCTGCCAGATGATGACGGAGTGGCCCTCGTCATCGATTCCTCGACGCCCCGCGCGCCCGGTGAGTTGGGTGTATTCCCCGGCGGTAATAGGAACCCGGGCTTCGCCGTTGAACTTGTCGAGCTTCTCGAGGACCACGGTACGCGCGGGCATGTTGATTCCCAGCGCAAGCGTTTCGGTAGCGAACACCACTTTGAGCAGCTTCCTCCGAAACAGTTCCTCGACGACTTCTTTGAACATGGGGAGCATTCCCGCGTGGTGGGCTGCAACTCCGCGAAGAACCCCATCGAGCCACGCGTCATACCCCAAGACTCCCCGGTCTTCGTCGTCGAGGCGATCGAGCCGCTCCTCGACCAGATCCAGAATCTCGGAACGCTCCCGCTCACTCGTGAGGGCGACACCGCGCGTCAGAACCTGCGACACCGCCTGGTCGCAGCCCGCCCGGGAAAAGATAAAGAAGATGGCGGGTAAGAGGTCCTGGTCATCAAGCAACGAAATGACGTCGGAGCGATACACCCTGTGTCGTCGATCCTCAAAGCGTTGATAGCGGGGCGCGCCCCGTCCCCTACTCCCCCGCCCCGTCGAGCTGCGACCCAGCATCTGCGACGTTTGCACCACCTCCGGGTTCACCTCGAGTTTGCCCTTCCGGGTGTGAAAGAGCGGGAGTAGTTTGTGCGCAAACATCATGTGCTGGTGGAGCGGAACAGGACGGTCCTCACTCACGATCACCTCGGTGTGACCCCGGACGGTTTGGAGCCAATCTCCAAACTCCTCGGCATTCGACACGGTGGCGCTGAGCGAAATCAATTGCACAATAGCGGGCAAGTGGATGATGACTTCTTCCCAGACAGCTCCGCGGAATCGATCTGCGAGGTAGTGCACCTCGTCCATGATCACGTAGCCCAGATCATCCAGAAGATCACTTCCGGCGTAGAGCATGTTGCGTAACACCTCGGTGGTCATAATGACGATCCGCGCCCGGGGGTTGATACTGCTATCGCCGGTGAGAAGACCCACCTCCTCCGAGCCGTAGGTCGCGACAAGTTCCTGAAATTTCTGGTTCGACAGGGCTTTCATGGGTGTCGTGTAGAACACTTTCACGCGCGCTTGCCGCATCGCCAAATGCACGGCAAACTCCGCGACAATCGTCTTTCCCGCTCCTGTGGGCGCTGCCACCAAGACACCCCGGCCATCCTCGACCGATTCGCACGAGGCCACCTGGAAGGGGTCTAGATCAAAACCGAGGTTCTGGCGAAAAGCCTCGAGCTGGGGATGCTTGCTCCTCGAGCGAGCAGCCTGAAACTTTTCCGCGGGACTGGGCGTTGACATCCTCCAGCGCTCTAGATCTCAGCGCCGTTATGCAGAAGTTTTGCGGCCTTCTTCGCTTGCCGACGATCGTGTAACCAGGCGATTCCTGCGGCCAGGAAGTACAGAATCACCATCGGAATCGCCAGGAGAATCATCGAGACCACATCCGCGGCGGGGGTGGCGAGGGCGGTGAAGACGGAAATCACCACAATCGCCCAGCGCCAGCCCTGAATAATCGCCTTGGCGCTGAGAACACCGATCACATTGAGCAACACGAGGAACACAGGAAGTACGAAACCCACACCCACGGCAACCACCAGTTTGAGCGCAAAATCCAAATACACTTTCGCGGTCAACAAAGTGGAGGACTGTTCGGGGGCAAAACCGGTCAACAACACCACAATGTTGGGAAGCACCCACCACCCCATGGCGACCCCGGCAAAGAACAGCGGAACCGCTGCCGAGAGAAAACCGAGAGCGTAACGGCGCTCTTTGCGCATCAGGGCAGGAACAAAAAAGGCCCAAATTTGATAGAGCCACACCGGTGCTGCCATAACAATGCCGAGCACAAAAGCAATAGCAACTTTCGTGTCAAAGGCTTCGGTGACCGAGGTGTAGTTGATATCTGCGTCGCGGTTGCGCTCCCGGGCAATCTCCAGAATGGGTTCACTCAAGGCCTCCCAAACGGGGTCGGCCAGAAACCAGCCACCCACGGCCGCCAGCACGATAGAAATCCCGATAATCCCCAACCGACGGCGAAGTTCAACGAGGTGCTCGCCGAGGGACATCCGCCCTTCAGGAGATCGGCGCCTACGGGCAGCCACGATTAGCGCTTGGAGTCGTCGGAACCCTCGGATCCGGACGAGTCAGCTGAATCGCTGGAATCGTCTCCCGGGCGAACCTCGCTCTTGAAAATCTTCAAGGACTGACCCAGGCTTTTTGCCAACGCCGGAAGTTTAGGGGCACCAAAGAGCAACAGAATTACGACCAAAACAATGAGACCGGTCCAGCCTCCGAGATTTCCCGACATCCTCTAGCCTCTCTGTGGCGTGTGGTGGCAAAAGTGTAGCACCGGCGGAATCTAGGACACTGAGCCGTAGCGCTCCAGTGCACGCGACGCAAACTCCGCGACCGCCTCGCGCGCCGAGCCAGGAGCTACCACCGTGACCATGCCGGGGTGCGACCCCACAAACTGGGTCAACGAACCGTAATGGGCAAACGGTATCTCTTTTCGGACAGAGTCCTCAGAAGCAGGCGGGGCGAAGCCGCGCGGAAGATAATCGGCTACGAGAGGCAGTGCTCGAGCTGGGCACTCGATCGTCACCATGACATCGCTGGGTGAAGGGTCAAAAAGCTCCGACGAGATGTCATCCACGACCGAAGCGTGATCTCGTTGAGCCTCACCCGTGAGCGCCACAGAATCCATGTAATCGACACGGAATGTGCGCAGCGCTTGCCGGGTGTGACACCAAGCTCGCAGGTACCAGGTCGCGTCCCTGGATTCGAGCAGGAGGGGGTCGAGTGTTCTGGAGCCAGACTCCCCTCGCTTGTTGTGGTAGACCGCGGTGATCGACTGCCGAGACTCAATCGCGTCGGTGAGCGCACTCACGTGCTCCGCTACAGCAACCGGGTCCACGGCGATGCGGACCGGCTGGGAGTTTCCGGTGCCCACGCGAAGCTTCGCCATAACCTCCTCGAGGTCTGCGCGCGAGGAGTAAGCAGGATGCGATGCCAAATATTGCAAT
>Ga0181559_10006146_pt1 | contig 11375 bp, 8 predicted proteins | sample 011ome_21_FD_133752 | JGI IMG/M metagenome (GOLD analysis project Ga0181559, IMG submission 133752) | Coastal salt marsh microbial communities from the Groves Creek Marsh, Skidaway Island, Georgia - 011508AT metaG (megahit assembly) | ecosystem: Environmental > Aquatic > Marine > Intertidal zone... | reverse complement strand
TCCTCAAGCTTTAGCTGATGCAATAGAAAAGCTTATTAATGATAAGTCTTTATGTAAAAAAATGGGTGAAAGAGGTCTTGAAAGAGTGAAAATTGAGCTTTCTCAAGATATTATTGCTAATAAAACAATAAATCTCTGGGAAAGGATTTTAGGTAAATCTTACTAAGATACTAAACCTCATTTTTTAAAGCACTTGGTATATAATTATTTAACTTCTGTCTAAAAAATACATACTTATGGAGTGCAACTTACAATGAAAAACATACATAGCTATATTCTTGCAATTGTCTCAATCCTACTTCTGATCCACTCATCAGAATTATACTCTCAAGAACTTGATCAAGATTTCATTGACTCTCTGCCATCAGATGTAGCTGAAAAACTTACTGAAGATATTCAAACACAAGATGATGTGGAGGTTCTTTTTAGAGCTGATACTTCTGTCTCTGGAAACAAAGCAATACTAAAGAAAATTCAACAACAAATTGATTCGTTGAAGCTTATTATCAATCCTGAACTCAATGAAAGCTTACCAAGATTTGGAGAGGATTTTTTTAGTTCTATACAAACAAGCTTTTCTCCTATAAATGTGCCGAATGCTAATGATAATTATATTCTTGATTATGGGGATGAGCTCTCGATTCAATTAGTTGGAAGATTTGCTGGTATGGATAAGTATTTAATCTCAAGGGATGGCTCTGTAAGCATTGATCAAATTGGCAGAATATATTTAAGGGGCCTTTCATTAAAAAAAGCTATAAATGTTATTGAGAGTAAGATCAGTAATACAGTTATAGGAACTACACCATACGTTACCCTTTCAGGTTATAGAGATATTCAAGTTTTATTGCTTGGAGATGTCGCAACTGCAGGTTTATATACTCTTCCAGGTAATACTAATATTCTGCATGCTCTTAATGTGGCCGGAGGGATAGGTAAAAATGGATCCTATCGCAAAATTGAACATAAGAGAGACGGAAAGAGTCTTGGGACGTTTGATCTTTTTGATATTATGGTATTTGGAAATACATTCAAATCTGAACCTATAAGAGCAGGAGACGTAATCTTTGTTCATCCAAAATCATTCGATACTATTATTTCTGGCGGGGTTAATAGAGAGGGAATATTTGAAACTTTGCCAGGTGAGACAATAGAGCAAGCTATCAAATATGCTGGAGGTTTTTCAGATTCTTTCTATGGCTTGCAGCATGTAAATTTGCAAAGGCTTAGCAATGGAAAAACAAGTTTATCGAAAATTAAAATTTCTTCATTAGATAAAATTATTCTTCAGCCTAGAGATATTCTTTATTTGCCTTTTTATGACACTGAAGAATTAAAAGTTAGACAAGTAAAGCTTTCTGGAATGGTTAATAGTCCAGGATCATATAGCATTGATGAAGATGAATCTCTGTCATCTTTATTAATAAGAGCTGGCGGACTAAAGCAAAATGCGTATGCATTTGGCGGAGCATTATTTAGGATTTCTGCACAACAATTAGAAAAAGAATTTAACGAAAGAATATATAATGACACTATAAATTATATTGTTTCAAACCCTCAAGAAGTTGGCGGCGCTTCTGATTCATTATCTCTTTTGCTTGAAGAGTTAAAGAGTAGAAAACCTGCAGGGCGAATCATAGCTGAATTTGATGTAGAGAAAATAAAGAATTATCCAGTTAAAGACATTTTATTAGAAGATGGTGATGAGATTATTATTCCACCTATACCTAAATATGTTTATATTTTTGGTGAGTTTAATCAACCTGGAGTCAGAGTTTATAATCCTGATCATTCTGTAAAAGACTATATTTCACTTGCAGGGGGCTTTAAGAATACTTCTACTGAGGAATTGATAATCATAGATCCTGATGGAAAAACACATTTCTACAAAAATTCTTTCTTAAAACCATTTAGTTTAGAGCCTGATATATATCCTGGAAGTATCATTTATGTTTCACGAGATATAGGAAGGGTTGAGGGCATCAAATTTGCAGCTACATTTGCTCCAATTTTGAGCAGTCTAGCTATTTCATTAGCTTCATTAAACTCTATTAATGACTAGGTGCATTTTTTAAAGAATTCTAAGTTTTATAATTTATGATCTATAAGACTTTGGGCATTATCTATATATTCCTAAAGTTTGCATATATTATTTTTTTAATTTCATTACCTACCTTTAGTTTTGCTTCAATTAAAGATTATATTTATCCATCACAATCACCTAGTTTTTCAAATTATGGAACACTAGGATTAATTCAGATGCCAAATGCAAGAATGTTTTCTGAGGGAACCTTAGCATTTTCATGGACAGATAATGATCCATATCTTCGCGGCTCAATAGTTGCGTATCCATTTAGTTGGTTTGAAGCTTCTTATCAATATACTGATGTTAATAATGCCCTTTATAGTAATATTGCTTCTTTCAGTGGCTCTCAAACTTATAAAGATAAAAGTTTTGATACCAAATTCTTATTAATTAATGAAGGTGATATTTTTCCTGCAATTGCGCTTGGCATTAGAGATATTGCTGGAAGCGGTATCTTTTCATCGGAGTATCTCGTTGCATCAAAATTTTATAAAAATATTGATGTAACTTTCGGTATAGGGTGGGGTATTCTAAATAATAATAGAATATCTAATCCTCTGAGCAAGATTAGCGATAGATTTGAACGCCGAGTTTATGACTTGGATACAAGAGGGGGGGAATTTGATCCAGGTAAATACTTTAGAGGAGATGCAGGATTATTCGGAGGAATTGAGCTATTTCTTCCTAATTTAGGGGGGAGTAGAATCAAGCTTGAATATGATGGTACAAACTATGGTGAAGAAGGATTTAATCCTGGTAAGGGAAATGACGAGCTATTATTTAAAAATCAGAGAACTCAATCTTCAAGAATTAATATTGGTCTTGTTCGTCCTGTTAATGACTATCTTGATCTAAGATTAAGTTACACTAAGGGAAATACCATATCATTTGGCTTTAACCTTGATATAAACTTTTCTAAAAAAAACCCGATTACTCCTAAGAGGGATAAATACAAAAAGATTCAAGATTCAGATGCTGTTAAACAAATCAGCAATGATGGTGATTTTTATCTATATCGTTCAGCATTATATTTTTTGAATGATAAAGATTTATTTCTTCAAGCTGCCTCACAAAATCAAGATACCTTATCAGTTGCATATATGCAAAATCACTTTAACAGCTCTGTAAGAGCTACAGGAAGAGTTGCACAAACTTTGAATGAGATCATGCCCGAAAAAATTAAATCCTTTAATATTACATCTGTAAATGCAAACATGGGAATGCATACAGTAAAAATAGATCGACAGTCCTTTGCTAAATACCAACCATATAATTTTTATAAGCTAGCCTCAAGAGATATAGAAATTGAATCTTCTAAATATAATAAAGAAAGCTATGAATTTCAGCCAGAAACAAAATACCCAATACATTTTTGGAAAATTACTCCTGATATAAAGTCACAAATTGGGGGTCCAGATGGATTTTATTTCGGTGATGTTAGATTGCTATTTAAATCTGAATTATTAATCACTAAACAGCTTACACTGTTCTCTGGAGCATCTTCTTCTCTCTATGATAACTTTGATGAACTTAAGCTGAAGTCAGATAGTATTCTCCCGCATGTTAGGACCGACATCGTCGAGTATCTTAAGGATGGAAGAGAGTTCAGCATTGATTTATTTCAATTGAACTATTTCAGTAATCCAAAAAAAGATTTATATGCAAAACTTGCAGCAGGAATATGTGAAGCCATGTTTGGTTGCGCTGGAGGAGAACTTCTTTACAGACCATTTCATAAAAACTATGCCATAGGAGTAGAAGCATGGAGAGCCAGGCAACGTGAGTACAAGCAAAGGTTTGGATTTCGGAAATATGAGACGAGCACTGGTTTGCTCTCATTATATTTAAATCAACCTCTATACCAAGTCACAACTTTATTGCAAGGAGGGAAATTCCTTGCTGGAGATTCTGGATTTAGGTTAGATATCTCAAGAAGATTTAAGAGTGGTATGAGTGTCGGTATTTTTGCTGCAAGAACTGATATTAGTAAAGAGGAGTTCGGCGAAGGAAGTTTTGATAAAGGATTTTATTTTTGGATTCCTTTAGAATCCTTTTTTTCTAATTATCAAAGAGGGCATACTGGCTTTGGAATAAGGCCTGTAACGAGGGATGGCGCTGCAAAATTGAATGTTTCCCATCCACTATATGCTGTTACAGAAAGTGCTTCAGCATCTTCATTTAATCGTGATTGGGATGATTTATATGAATAAAATTTACCCATACATATTAATCATTGCTTTGAGCTCATGCTCAGGTTTTGATTACTTTCAAGCAGCTCCGTTAGTTAAAAACTACTTAATGGGCTACAAAGATATAGATATTTCAGACGAGTTTTATGATCAACAAGAGTATTCTTTTGCAAAAATAAAAATTGGTAGATCTAGTCCTGTTATTTTATCACTGGCTTTCATCGAGGATGGAATATATGAGTGGATTTCTGCTGATGAAGAGAGAATCTACACTTTAAATGGAAAAATTATTAGAACAGTAGGATTGGATCACAATTTAAATTTTCTAACTGGCAAGAGCTTGCCTGAATTTAATCTTTTACCAATTACTCAATCTAGGTTAGCGGAATTAACAAATCCTAGCGCAATGATTACTCAGACTGCTCAAATCTATGCTGATCATTATTTGGGCATTATTTACGAAGAGGTTATAACAAGCTCTTTTGATTGGAGTTATACCAATACTTATGAGCTTGATCAGAATTTAGGGATGGTCAAAAAATCAACACAAAAAATACACCCTTATCTTTCAGAGTTAAATATAGAATTTTTTTATAAATTTTGATTTATATCTTATTTTAGATAAAAAAATACCGGCATGAGCCGGTATTTTTTAAATATGTTGGACGCTACTTAGTTCTTGTAGCTGTACTTGTTACAAGTGAAGTTGTTACAACGTCAACAGTAGTTGGTACTTGAGCGGCAACTTCTTCAGTACTATCTAGAACTTCAGTTAACTCTTCAATTACTTGGCTTTGTACATCATATGTCTCTTCGCTGATAGTTGTGTTTTCAACCTCTTGATCGTTTAACTCAACGATATAGATATCGTTGCCAGATCCATCGTCGTCACCACTATCAACAGCAGAACCTGCTCCTCTATAATCGTCTGCAGCTATGGTAGATGTTGCAGTGTATGTTTGAGTGCTGGTTGAGACTGTTGCAACAGTTCTTGTGGCAGTTACTTGGGCTTGAGTTTCTTCAGTATAAGTTGCTCCGGCTACAGTTATAGGAACTGTTTCTGTTCCGTCGGTCATAGTGGCCGATGCTGTGGTTTCTTCAACAATTGTTTCAACAACATATTCTTCAATAGTTGTAGGTGCAGGAGTCGGTGCTGGAGTCGGTGCAGGAGTCGGTGCAGGAGTCGGTGCAGGAGTCGGTGCAGGAGTCGGTGCAGGAGTCGGTGCAGGAGTCGGTGCAGGAATCGGCGCAGGACTATCATCATCATCGATAGCAGCGGCTATAGCAGCGGCTGCTGCGACAGCTGCAGCAATAGCGCCAGCGCTTAAGCTACCAGATGCTTCTTTGGCTGCGTCATCCCCACCAGCTTTAGGCTTATTTTTATCCCCATCATCGGCACTTACATTGTTAGCATAACCAATGTTAAGTACAGAAAACACTGCTGCTAGAAGAAAGTTAAGTTTGTTTTTTAATTTAGCCATTAGTAATTCCTACGTTAAAAGTTATATCTTATCGCAAATTAGCATTTTCGTGCAATAAATTTGCAATAATACATTTACAATAAGCACATTCTATTGATTTAAAAACATTTGTAAACATAAAAAAGAAAGTATGCATTTAAAAAATACGTATATAGTACTCATAGTTTAAGCAATTATTAGTTTAAATAGCAAATTTGTAAACACTTTAAACTATTCTTCTAAAAATAACCAATGAATAGATTATTGCAAAGTTTATAGAGAGCGCTTGTTACCTTTAGTTTTTTATTATCAAAGTAAAATAAATATCAACAATTTAACAGCCAATTACTCGTATTTAAATTACTCATAGTATTTTATTTTGATAAGATTTATTTTCGGGATGTAGCGCAGTTTGGTAGCGCACCTCGCTGGGGGTGAGGTGGTCGTCGGTTCAAATCCGGCCATCCCGACCATTAAAATTAATTTCATCTACAACTTTTATGCTTATTGTTTATAATTAAATTAAAGAATTATTCACTCATTACCTATTTCCATCTTGACAAACATTAAAACAAATATACTGGACTGCACATTGAGAGATGGTGGATATTATAACTCCTGGCGTTTTAAAGATAGTTTAATAAAAAAGTATCTTGAAGCTATTGAGCATTCTTCAGTTTCTTACGTTGAATTAGGTTTTAGATTTGTTGATAAAAGCAAAGACCTTGGATTACTTGCTTACACATCAGATGATTTCTTAAGGACATTAGATCTTCCGCAAAACAAGTTATATGGAGTTATGATAAATGCTCAAGAATATCTAAATTTAAGAAACCCCACAAAAGAGATTAAAAAATCTTTTAAGAAAGCTAGTAATTCAAAAATTTCATTTGTCAGAATTGCTGTCGATCTTCCTAGTGCTCCAAAATGTATACATATTGCAAAAGCATTAGATGCCTTGGGCTATTCGGTGATGGTAAATTTAATGCAAGCTAATTTATATCCAGAAACACAACTTACCCAAGTAATAAAGCACATTAAAAAATGGGAGATAGTCGATGTTTTGTATTTTGCTGATTCTCTAGGTTCAATGCTTTTAAACGATGTTCACTTACTGATTAAACAAATTAAAAAAAATTGGAATAAAGATATTGGATTTCATGCGCATAATAATATGCATTTAGCACTATCAAATGCAATAGGTGCTAGTGAAGCAGGCTGTAGGTTTTGTGATAGTACTTTTTTTGGCATGGGAAGAGGGGCTGGTAATGCCCAAACAGAAAGCCTGCTTTTAGAAACAGGAGGAGATTACGATAACTCAAAGATGCAATTAGCCTTAAAGTTTTTTGAAATACTAAAGAAGAAATATGATTGGGGGCCTAACGCAATATACCATTTTGCTGCTAAGCATAAAATACATCCAACTTACATACAAAGGTTGCTTGCTGACAAAAGATATTCTTCTGATTATGTTATCCAAACATTAAATCATCTCAAAGATATTAAAAGCTCCTCCTATAACGAGGAAATGCTTTCTAAAATTACATATTTTTCAGATCTTCATCACAATGGAACCTGGAAGGCAACAGATTACTTAAAAGGTAAAAGCGTTTTATTGATTGGCTCAGGACCTTCTGTAAAAAGCCATTTAAAGAAAATTACCTCATTTATTCAAGAACACAAGCCGTTTGTGATAACTCTTAATGTTAATCCTTATATCAATCAAAACTATATAAATTCCATTATCGCTTCAAATATTAATAGGATTTTATTAGATTTAGATTTATATACGACTTTAAAATGTAATGTCATTCTGCCAAAATCCTGTTTTTCTAAAATAGTAAAAGAAAAAATATCAGAAAGCTCTATCTTAGATTATGGTCTGTCAATCAAGCAGGATGCATTTAAATCAAACGCAAGAGGTTGTTTTTCCGGATGGCAGGAAGTCACAGCATATGCTTTGCTTTTTTTAATGCAGGCATCTCCAAAAAAATTATTCCTTGCTGGCTTTGATGGATACTCTAAAGATGACACACGTCATAACGAGCTTAATAGAATTTTTACTAGATATTTAAATTCAAAAAATTCCTTGGAACCATGTTCCCTTACACCATCTAATCATGGGTTTTTAAAAATTCTATAACTTTGAAAGATAAAGAAATACTAAATCTCAATAATTATGAATTATATGTCTTTGATTGTGATGGAGTCATACTGGATTCTAATCAATTGAAATCTAAAGCCTTTAGGCTAACTTTAGAAGACTATCCAAAAAATTATGTAGATTATTTTATTGCTTATCATGAATTAAATGGAGGGATTTCAAGGCATATTAAGTTTGAGTACTTTTTACGCAATATCCTTGAAAAACAAAACTTTCAAGAAGAGCTTAGTGCTTTGCTCAAAAAATTTTCTCTTGTATCTATGGAGATTCTCTTTAAAGAAGCAAAGCTTATTCCAGGTGTAAGAGATTTCCTAAAAAAATTAAATAAAGAAAAAAAATATGTAATTGTTTGTTCTGGAACAGATGAAATTGATTTAAAAGAAATTTTAGCTTCAAAAAATATTGATCAATACTTCTCTCATATATATGGTAGTCCTAAGACAAAAAAAGAAATTCTTTTGAAAGCGCTTACGGAATATAAAAATCATAAAATTCAAGGCATCTTTTTTGGAGATGCATATTCAGATTATGAAGCTGCAAAAAAATTCCAACTTGATTTTATATTTGTTTCATATAATTCAGATTGGAAAAATATTGCTAAAATGCCCTATTACAATAATTTAAAACGCATTCATTCTTTTCGCTGCCTCAAACCATTAGTTTTATGAGAGTAATAGGGGTTATTCCATCAAGGTTGAGTTCCACAAGATTACCAAATAAACCAATGGCAAAAATATCAGGAATACCAATGATTTCTCATGTGATACAGAGATCTCAATTAGCTAAAAGTTTAGATGATCTCTATCTAGTCACAGATTCAGAGGAGATTTGTAAAGTTGCTCAAGAAAATAATTGCAAATTTCTTTTAACAAAAAATACTCATAAAACTGGTACAGATAGAATTGGAGAGATAAGTGGAGAGCTTGATGCTGATATTATCGTAAACATTCAAGGTGATGAAGCTTTGGTAACTCCAGAGGACATAGACGCTTCATCTAAAATACTTATCGATAGGTCTGATATAGATATAGGAATGCTTGTTACAGAATTTAATAATGCTAAAAGCTTGTCTGATATAAAAGTAGTTTTAAATATTTTTAATGAAATTATATATTTTTCAAGAGCAGATATTCCATTTCATGCTAACAAGACCGAGAGATTATTTTTGAAAGCCTATCATGTTGTTAGTTTTAGAAAAAAAGCTTTAAAAAAATTTTGTGCTTTAGAACAAACACCAATAGAAAAAATTGAATCGATAGAATACATGAGAGCTATAGAACATGGTATCAAAATTGGCTGTACAAAAGTTCAAAGTAAAGCCATAAGCGTTGATACTCAGGCAGATCTTGAATTGGTAAGGGATTTAATGGCCGTTGATAAACTTTCTAAGCAATATTTAGATTAACGAATGGATTATCTGAGGTTCATTGATACAACACAAGATTCTTTTGAAAATGAAGAATTTTTAAAAATTTTTCAAGAAATTTTCAAGCAAAGCTCTCAAGATTTTGCTTTGATGTTAGATAAAATTTCTAGAATTCATTCTGCAAATTTATATTGGTGGGTTAGTCTAACTGCTTCAAGAAGTTGGGTAAAAAACTCTCTTTATAGAGAATTTTGTATTGTAAAAACAATTCAATCTTTTAATCAATTGAACGGAAATGAAAAAAAATTTAATTTCCTAGTCTCTTCCCCGCCTCAAAAAGCAGTTTTAGAAAAAATATTGGGTGCGGATTGCCCTAAAATATTTGTGAAGACTAAAAAAGTTGGCCAGTATTTTTCTATAAAAAATAGTATTAGACCTCTTTACTTCTTTTTTAACAAATTTATTCATGTCCTTGCAATAAACTTTTTATTTTTAAAATTTAGACATAAATTTTCAATCACTCTTGCAGAAGTATTTTTATCTTCATCTGAAAATTCTGATCGATATTATCCCAAGATAGATACTTTTATAGATTCAACACTAACAAAAGATATTTACTTTGTTCCAACAATTATTAACACCAATATTTTTAATTTTTTCAAAATAATAAAAAATATTAAAACTGATAAAAAAAATTACTTTTTTCGAGAGCTATATCTTGGTCTAAATGATTTATTAGATGCTGTGAGTTATAAAAAAAGATTATCCAAACTCAGTTTCTCAAAAGACGCTCAAGAAAAAACAAATGATAATAATTTAGAAAGTTTAATTTTATATTCATTACAAAATGAGCCGTTTAATAGTTTATCTGCAGAAGGCATTTTAAATTTTAAATTTATCAAAAATTTAAATCATGAGGGTCAGATTGAGATTATTAACTTTATAGATTGGTGGGAAAATACACCAATGGATAAAGGTCTAAATTTAGCATTAAACTCTTTCTTCCCTAGGACAAGTGTAAGAGGATATATGGGCTTTGTTCCAAATAAATATTCATTTCAATTATCTCCAAGTAAGCAAGAAAATCTAAGTAGTGTAGTCCCAAACAGTATTGGTGTGATTGGGGAAGCCTTTCTTCCGATTTTAAACAGATTAGATTTGACAACAAATGCATTTATAGCACCAGCTTTTAGGTTCGAGCATTTAAAGAATAATATCTCAAAAAATAAAAAATACTTTTTAATTCTGCCATCCATTTTTCCTAATGAATTTCAAGAAATGATGGAGATAATCTTGAAAACTGCAAGATTACATCCAGAAATTACTTTCATTATTAAACCTCATCCTGGAGCAGGAAAATTAAAAATTTCTCAACATGGCTTAGAATCAAAAAATGTAACTATTGATAATTTATCTAGTGTTGATATGTTGCTTCAATATGCAAAAATTATAATCACATCTTCATCCAGTGCTGCCCTAGAGGGTATTGTTCATTCAATTCCAGCTTTTATATTGAATCATTCTAAATTAATTCCTGAAAGTATAATCCCAGATTCTATTCCAAGAAATTTGTGGAAATCATTCAACGATATTGATAGTTTGGATAATGAAATAAAACAATTTTTACGTCATGACATAAATTCGAATACTCAAAAACATGCTATAAACTTAAAACATTATTTTAATCTTCCAACTAATAAAAATGTATATGAATTCTTTTTAAAACAAAATGAGTAATTTTGATAAAACTTTTACAGGCTCAAAGGTATTAATAACTGGGCATACAGGCTTCAAGGGTAGCTGGCTCTCTGTTTGGCTTAAATTATTAGGTGCAAATTTGATTGGTGTTTCTGATAAAGTTGGAACAGATCCATCTCATTATTATAGTATTGTTAATATTTTTGATAACGACTTGAAGGCAGATATTAGAAATCTTGGCGCCCTTAAAGAGATTATTAGAATAAATAAACCCGAGTTTATCTTTCACTTAGCAGCACAACCCCTGGTCTTAGACTCTTATGTCGATCCTTATTCTACATTTACCTCAAATACATTGGGGACAATTAATCTGCTTGAATCACTAAGAACTTATTCTGAAAAATGCAATGTA
>Ga0181559_10006142_pt1 | contig 11376 bp, 8 predicted proteins | sample 011ome_21_FD_133752 | JGI IMG/M metagenome (GOLD analysis project Ga0181559, IMG submission 133752) | Coastal salt marsh microbial communities from the Groves Creek Marsh, Skidaway Island, Georgia - 011508AT metaG (megahit assembly) | ecosystem: Environmental > Aquatic > Marine > Intertidal zone... | reverse complement strand
CATTTTCGGTAAATTCAGTTTTTAGTTGATCGTATTTGAATTCAATCTGCGCGGTCAGTCTTGATTTGAATTGCTCAGTTGGTATTTCATTTAAGCTTCTAAGTCTCGAAGAACGTATTTTTGGATTACAGATTAGCGCTTCATGCAATGCTTTATGGAATTCCAATCCGAGAAGTTTTAAAACATAATCTGGGGCTGACGGATTTTTAGCCAATTCGGAACGTACTTTCACGGCCGGATCTGAGAGAAAAATCTCTGCATGATCTGACTTTAAGGAGGGATTGCTCGCCATCCTACTCCTTATAATTTCAACATTATACGCAGCATTTTTATACTGCACTTTTCCTTTTCCACAATCATAATTTTTATGAAGCATTTCTTCATATTTATGCTGAGGATAATTTGGGTGAGCAATTGATTCTTGCAAACAGAATCGCGGTAAAATTTCAAAAACATGAGTTGGTGTATTTGGATTTCTGGCATGACTCCATGCTAGTCCCCAACCCACTTTATGAGGATCGACCTTATGTAATTTTTCAGCTAATAGTTCCAGCATTTCAACCGGGCAATTAGGATTTTGTGCTGCCTCAAAAGGCACCCAACCAGTGTTGTCAGATTCTATTATTTTTTCCATTAAAGATATTGGTATCTTCGGGTTCAGTAATAGGCTGCTATTCACAAGGTCTGAATTTATCGAGGCAAGCAAATCGAAGTGATCATCGCATAGATTTTGAAGAGGGCTACTAAAGTTATATAAGCCAGGTGGTCGATCTTTAGAACCTGCAAGCTTTATTAATTTATTTACCAGATCCTTTGGTAGATTATGGATTTGGGTGAATAAATAGGCCCCGGGCGTGCTTTCCCAATAATCGTAAATTAATCGATCTTCGGCTTTCCCAGACAGCACTATACTTTTTTGAAGTGTTTTCGTTCTATACGCAGTTGACATCGAACTTTCATCAAGAAGTCCGCTTCTTAACAAATGCCTTTTTAGCTGAAGAGATGGATTACCATGATCGAAGATGGCTTGCGCAAATCCTGGATGTTGGAAAAAATTTCTGGGGACCTCCCTGGTAGAAATCTCCTTATAATATGGATCTTTTTTTAGCAGTGTCGAGATCCAATTTGAGACTAAGAGCGCGGTAGATTCGTCTAAAGTATCTGACAGCTTTTCTTGTATAGAAAAATCATCAATGAATCGTACGTCTACGTATCTACCAAATTTTTGATTAGTCGCATCTCTTATCACCCAGTTTGTATTTAGTATTAAACTACTAATTTCGAATTTATTCATCTTCCGACAGTAACTCGCTGTGCTAACTCATGTTAAGAAGTACCGGATTAACAATCTCTAGAGTGGGACTTCATCAGACGTGAAGGTTTTCTCTTTAGATTGCTCATCACTGCCGAACTTTCCGCACCGTGTCGTCATTGTGGGGCCGGTCACGGTCACTTCCCAAAATTCGAATGACTTTTCATCATGGTTTTCTTGATACGTTTTCATAAATACCCTCTTCTATTACTTAGCCCCTTCAGTAGTTTTTAACTTAGCTTTTACCTGCTTGTTATCTGGTCACTTTATAGAACTGCCTATACCAGACTCGTGAGGTTCTGCTTCCGCATCGAAGGCCGCAATAAAAGAGCAAAGGTTAACTCAACAGTTCTGCCATCGTTTCGTTATCTTATTTTGCAATCCTTGCAAGCAGTTTCGCATCCCATTAAATTCGTGATCTACAAATGAATCCGAAAGAACTGCGATCTGATTCTCTACAGATGTCCAGAACTGCCAGATATCGCCTCTCTCATAAGTTTGAATTTCCATATAGATTCAGCTGCCCCACAGTGAGCGCGAGTGTATTTAAGTATTGCAGAAGACACCAATTAGAGTATATCAACAGCATTTCGGAGAAGATACGGTGATACATCAATGTAGTTGCCTAACTATTGTCGTGCAATTTCTCACCAGACGAGCTATACACAACTATATTCAGATTTCTTATAAGGCACCCTGCTTGAATTACATAAATCCGATACTTTAGTGGTCTACTAGGGTCTTCCACAGGAGAGCAAAGCCCATAGGCCATCCCACCCCAATCGTTCAACCCTAAAATTTGAATACCAAAGGAGATTTTCTACTCCTTGCATTACCACCTTAAATCCAAGGTAATACCGTTCCTTAGTTCTATACCTTTGAAGGTGTCTAATTGTATTTCTTTCGAACATAAAAAAACCCCCAGTGAGTGATCTCAAAGGAGGCCGACGCTGTTGTTGCCCTAAGGCCACATTTCCCTAGTGGGATACCACCTTGCACAGCTGCAGGTTGGCGGGGCGTCAGCCCTCTCAAATGCGGGTACAATGGTATTAGTAAGAACCCCAAAAATCAACCTCATCCGAATTGGGTATAGGGTCATGGCGAGACACAGAGGAACCTACAAACCAGACCGCGAAGAGCCTTATGAGCTCTCCAGAGGTAGACTAGAGGCCTTGATTACTTGCGAAGCTTGTTTTTGGCTGGATAGGGCAAGAGGGGTGAAATTCCCCTCCATTCCTGGATTTTTGCTAAACACCAATACCGACACTCTCCTAAAGAAAGATTTTGATCAATTCCGCGGCAAAGGCCCACATCCGGTAATGAGTGCTGCAGGCCTGTCTCATCTGCGGCCTTTTGCCCACGAAGACATAGAGAAGTGGGAAAGTTCATTACAATTTGGCTCCAGCCCTAGCCATTTCAATACAATCCATGAGGAGACCAACATCCTGTTTGGGGGAGGTCTTGATGATGTCTGGGAAAATATTGAATCCGGAGAATTGCATATAGTTGACTATAAAAGTACCGCTCAGATGAGCATGACCCCTGCCCCTCTGGACCAGTCATTTATTGCTCCACCCAAAGAACTCAAGAAGAAAGATTACAAAGCTGGCTATCGCAGACAGATGGAGATGTATCAATGGATACTACGCCGAAAGGGCTTCTCAGTTAGCGATACTGGGTATTTTCTATACGTCGATGGCCAACACGTAGATGAATCCGGCATGATTGACCCTGAAGACTCATCTCAAGCCTGGATGAGGTTCAATACAGCCATTATTCCGTTCGTCGGCAACGATTCCTGGGTTGAAACAGCCTTAATCAGGGCGAAAAAAACTCTAGAAGAGGCAAATTGCCCAAGACATTCGGACGGATGCGAACATGGAAAATTCATAGAGCAAGTAAGTGCTGAGCTAATGATTGGACCCGAAGCAGGCAGCAATATTATTTGCGAATACGGCCCTGCACCCGAGGAAGATTAACTAGACATTTACCCAAGAAGAATGTGCAAAGCGTTTCGAAAGCTGAACGAGGATAGAAACTTTACTGAAATACCATCTGAGGAATTCAAATCAAGGCTAACCGCCCAGATTGAACTTAAATTCGATCAACTGAAAAGTGAATTTACGGAAACTGAAGTCCGTGCTTTCTTAGATCTTATGCCTGATGAGCAACAGTTTAAGATAAATACCAATGAGTATAAGAAGCGAAAGAAAAAAGTCGTGAAGTCAGAATACTACCAATACATCGAAGATGTAAAAATCGCATAGTCTCTAGCGGCCTGTCGAGGTCGATACCTAAGGAGAAAATATGAAGCTTTTCAAGCAAAGTGATTCGTCAATCTCGGCATTCAATTTTGTCGAAATAGCAGTTTGTGAGTGTAAAGTCGTAATTGTAACGTGTTCAGCGAACGGCAAGAAAATCGAAAAAACCAAAGAGTATAAAGACAACAGGAAGGCAATTATTGCGGCTGAAAAATATGCGGCCAAACAAGTTTCTGATGGCTACTTTGAATGCGATGGTGATCAAGACGGCCCAATTTTAAAAAGCCCTTTAGGTTTGGGCGACGCTCCAGACAATTTCAACGAAAGGCTTGATCAGCTTAAAGCATGCGGCATCATCCTTTACGCAGTGCATTCACACAGTTACGAACTTGATCGCTGTTCTCCGTTAGACCAATTTTTTGTTGCCAACAAGAAAATCACCAATAATCCGCTTCTGCTACTGAGTGCCAATATTCTCTCGTCAAAGGAACTTCAAGAAACCTTGTCTTGGTATGCGGGCTATGGGCAAGAGTACACGTCAAAAGATGAATGGGAGAGCGATTTTGAAGATACCATCAGCACGTTTAGTAAGTGGAAGACTCTCGCTACCGACTCCGCTTTAGTAGGAGCTTACGTGCTTCGTACAGGGGTTAGTGATGCTGATATAGGGGTTATCTCAAGCAAACTCGTTGATCCCCCGTGTGAAGGAGAAGAAGTTTTCAAATTGACTTCAGATACATATTCTGAACTTGGTTTTTTTCTAGAGGACGAATCGGTTTCAAAGACATTGCTCGGTTTACTATGTCTTCAAAGCACCGCAAAGTTGTTAACCGAAATTAGAGCGTGGCTTTACAAGGGATATAAGATCACAACTTATGAACTTACGACTTCTACTCTTTATGTATCGATTCAAAAACCCCTGGCTTTAAGGGTTTATATCGCCCAAAACGAGAAAAATGGCGATATATATTCCTATTTTTTCCATATGCAGTATGACTAGAAATTATCTAATAGATTATTGCAAAACCCTCAGTCATGGAGCGTGATAGAGCACTGGCGAAATATGACATGACATTGGAGAAGGCACTCGAATCGTAGTCGCTAGCTTACCGTCGAGGTCGACCCATGAGGAGAAAACCTGGTTATGATATTATCGAAAGAAGCAAAAGAATTAAAATCAAAGATAGCGTTATCCCGAAAAAAAATCCGAAGCAAGAAAATCGCAACTGCCCTGCAAGCTAATCATGCGCTAGCATTTGATTAGGCGCTGAGAATACGAAATTATTGCCAGCTCTCCGTTTGCATTTACAGGGTCGAAAAATGGAAATTTGGAGAAATCTTACCAATACGAGGATGCATCTATGAAATATCATGCGGTCATTGCTTACTCAGGACCAGAAGTGGAACAGATACAAGTTGACTATATAGGAACGTTTAATTCTGAAGAGAAGGCTGAGCAAGCGATTGAGGAATTTATTGAAGGCACATTAGAAATCGAGAGGCCGAATTTTCAAGGGCTAGTCACAAACATATTTGCTGAAAAACCGAAAGGTGTAACTGAATTAAAAGATGCAGACGATATACCGTTTTAGCGATAACTGTCTTAACTGAGCGATATTGCGTATGCCGAATAGGAATTTTTAATTCTGTAAGAAAATACGATGAAAAATATTTAGAATACAGTGGCGATAAATCATCAAAATTTTGGGTTGGTGGGGCACCAGCCCTCTCTTAATGTATTTTCAGTCTATGTGTCTGGTATGCTTCCGTCAAGTCTTAACTGAATAGGCCCTTAATGTGAACTTCGAAGAATACAGCAAGCTTGTCAACCGTATCTAGTCAGCTGAAGCATAAATCGAGTCTACGTAGACGAAGTGATCATTTTGAAGCTCGGACTCTCCGCTCATTCTGTACGCTGCGAGCTTGCCCATGCGTATGTCTTTGTTGGCGACACTATAGTCGAGGCATGCCGCATAATCTGATAGCTTTTTGGGGCTAGTGCTTTGGTACCAGTAATAACCCACAATACCGGCTTCAAGTTGTCGTTTTCAGTTATCTAATCAACGGACAATTCGGCTTCAACCAAAATTGCTCTTTCCTACTCGTATAAAAGCGATGCCCCTTCCATAAACAAAGCTAGTTACTTTACCTCATATTTTGAAATCAAGTGATCTGCAAACCTTTGGTCAAGCCCAATTAGAAAGCAGATTTGTCTCAGGACTCCCTCTTCCTGTGCAGATATCGATCCATCGGCTAAAGAAACATTGATAACCTTTTGAAGCAGACTGGCGCGCCTCGGGTTAGTGAGCTGCACTCCCGAAACGGCTTCTCGGAAGAAGCGCTCTAAAAACGCTGCAGGGAATTCTTCATCACTACACAGAGTAATGAGTTCTTTGAATTCGTTACCAGTGCATAGCTTAGCAACCTCAATTTTTTCTGCCACATTGAAATTATCATCAGCGTATGCAACCCAAAACGCAGCGATTAAAGTTAACCAATCTTCTTCTTTATTTGTCTTTGGGAAAGATTTAGAGCACAGGGCTTTTACATCCAAATGGAAGTCTTGTATGTCTCTGCCCTCACATTTCGTGCCAACAAGGCCTTCTAGTGCGGACAGTATAGCAACGCGCACAATACTTGCCGGATGACTACTACACGCCTCAAAAAGAGTTTGCTGATCATCGAGCAATTCGTGCACTCGATCCAGTTGATATTGATCTGTTTGCGCGTCTGGCAAGAATAAATCGGCAAATCCGCTGTAACTGAGCTTATAAAGCGCTTTCCGTGCACTACTCAAGTCTTGGCAACAGATGGCGCCAGCAAGATCAGCAGAAATCTCAGCCAGTCGATTCTGTTCATGGATTTCCCCTTTTAAACGAGAGGGCAGTTTTTCGGTTCCAATTCGTAAGATATCGAAGTGATTGAATGCGATGTGAGCTAACTCGTGCCCTATTACAAAGGCTAATTCGTCAAAATCAAGATCAGAAAGCAACCAATGAGACAGAACAACGGCGTAGTGATCGTCATTCACCTTAACCACTGTTGCAGAGTTAGCGTCACTCCGCCTGACATACAAATCAATTGTGCATTGAAGATACATACGCGCTTTGACAGATTCGACAAGCGCTATTAACTCTGGAGCCCGCTGTGCGGTAAGAATCAACCCGTTCGTAAGAAGCTCATAATGAACCCGCTGCTGATATCGACGATTTTCACCCTGTATTTTTTCAATCGCTTCGCAAAAGCCCGCCGATACAAGTAGCGAACCTAGAACCTCGCGCTCTTCAGGTAAACGAATGTCTTCCGGCGAAAGATTTTGAAATATCATAATGTGATAATTCCGGCTTTATTCGAACTGTTCGAATGCCTCGATCATCTCCTCAGCAAGCTCTGGAGCAGAATCCAGAAAGTCATCCATATCTTCCAAGATTTCTTGGTAAATTTCTTGGAACTCGTCTTTGTCAAACTCGGCATGCTTCATCAATACAGTAACATAGTTAGCGGCCCAACCCTCGGGCCGTTTGGTGTCTTCCCCGTGACTTGCAACAATATGAAACAATTTTTTAACTGATTCAATCGTTGGATTCATCCCTGCTGATAACACTCTATCAAGCCATATTTTCGTATCGAAGTTTCTGTTCTGTAAGCTTCCTTTAAAAATAGCAGTAAATGCGTTAAATGTGCTCAGATCTGCTCTTTTGCCAGTGTCGAAACCTGCCGAAAGCGACGCCCCTTGCTGATACAAGTACTCAGATATATCAACCTTACCATCCGAAATCGACATATCGAGCGGGGTACTAAAATCTACCGACGCATGCAATCCTCGAAGTCTTTGGTCTACCGGCACTTTTGCTTCCTCTATGAGAAACTTAACGATTTTTAACTCATCTTCTCGCACCGCGTTGTGGATAGCGCAATAGGTCTCATTATCTGGTTTATTCGGATCACAACCAGCTTTTAACAGAGCGCGCATGAATTTAATCGATTTTGCGTTTCCATCCCTGGCAAGCTTCTTTATCGCATTCCAGCCGTTCTTATCTATAGCGTCCGGCTCAACTCCCATATTTAAAAGTATTTTTAATGCTTCCCAGTTAAGGTGCTGCGCGGCAACGATTAACGGCGTCAGGCCTAGTTCTCCGTCCTTCTTCGCATTTGGATCAGCGCCAGCAGCTAGTAGAATATCAAAATTTTCTTGCTGGTCGCGGCTTAACGCTGCAGTTAGTGGATCTTCGTAAGCGGAGGCGTAACTCGGATTGCTTACACGGGCATTGATGTCGGCACCCGCATCGATGAGCGCCCTTAAGACGTGGGAAGGCCCCTGTTGCGCACACACGGTAATAATGTGTAAATCCTCGACGCCACTATAGTTCATACGTGCATTGACTTCAGCACCCTCGTTGATCGCCGTTATGACGTCGTCCCAACTACTGTCTTCGAATAACGCTGCAAAAATAGCGGGGGGCTCTGTATCCTCTATAATATCGCCATCATCGTCATCCGAAAGTAATTTTCCCAAGTCGCCAAAGCTTTCCAAACCAAGCGCTTCCATAATTGAACGTGCAGCCTCGGCCTCTTCGCCTTCTCCTTCGAGCAGTTGATCCATCTTTTCCAACTCAGATGCTCGCTCTGAGTCATCCTTAAAACCCGGAGAAAAATCATCGCTTATCGCAGGGAACGCTACGTTTTGGAAATAGTTCATATTTTCTTTAGGATCAAGTTCGAACTCCATCGCAAATAAGGCCAGTAATACAGCCTCACCCTCATCCAATCCATCGACTTCAGCAACCTCTTTCGCGGCCCATAACGCCAACCTCCGGTGATATTTATCGGTTATCTTGGACGCGTACAATTGGGCGAGAGCAATGTAATCCTCATGCGTTTCGACGTCTTCAACATCTTCAAAAACTTCTCGCACATAGCTTGGCGCGCCGAAAAACATCATTTCGTGCATTAAGAATATCTCGCCACGCTTGGCACGACTTAACTCTCTGTCACCAGTTTTTTCTAGAATCTCAACGCATTCTCGCTCTCGCACAAACATATTCACAAAAGGTTTAACCTTTGACATCTCCTCTACTTCTTCTTCCGAGACGCGTCCATCACCAGCAGCGACCAATATCGCACACTTACAAATAGCATTGATTGCTTCATCCCAGGCTTCTTTATGCTCAGTTTCTTTTTCGTGCGCGTCTATCACCGCCGAATGCAAAACCCGGAAGGAGCTCGTTCGCTTGTCGTCTTCAATGTCATCTTTCAAGAATTCGTAACATTCGATAATCTCTACGTCAGTTTTTGCTCGAGATTGATAAGCATCTAAGCATCGTTCTAAAAGACTTTTTGCTCTAACTTCGATCTGTTCGCCAAATTCATCGAAAACAACGGAGAGTGAGTTACATACACCCGATATTGCATAGGGAATTTTGTCGCTATTGACCCAAGACTCAACCCGGTCAAGCACTTCATCGATACTTAAAAAACCTTTCACCTCACCTTCCAGAAGTACATCCAAAGGGTTGCTGATTGACGAATACTCTTCGTCTGCAATATTCTTTTCTACCTTCTTGCTTATCGATTGCCAGATTTTCTCGTTAATTTGAGCCTTAGCAACTTTTTCTAGATCGTAAAAATGATCTGCTGATTCAATAGCTTTCACTATATACGCCAAACGTTCTGACTCATCATCTTCCAGTTCAGACAAAGTCAGTAGCGCTTCAACATCATTTGATTCCATCTTAACTTTGATCAAAATGCGTTCATACAAATCAGGCGCATTAATGCCTGACATTGCTAAGATAGGGAGAAATTCGTGCCAGTCAGCCTCTACAATATCTTCGTGGTCTAGTGCAAAAGCGATGGTCGATTTCACTAGTGGCCAATGTGCCTCGTCGGCTTCTACTGCCTCCCATATATCATAAGTCGACAGATAGATTTCATCTTTATTCAAACCTGAGGCCATTTCATCGAAAGTTTCAAAGCCCTGAGTTCCAGCAGCTTTGAGCGCGCGCTTTAACTTGGTAACAGTATCGAACTTAGGGTAGTCCGAAGGCGGATGATTCCACCATTCAAGCTTGGCAAATGCAGGAAAGGAAACCTCGTATGCAGAACTAGCTGAGCGGATAGTCGCGTAGACACCAGTCAACCCTGAGCCCTCCGCATAGAACACACTTACATACTCATTATCCCCGAAAATCTCCGCTGCATAGAGTGGTCGACCACATACCGTGTCAAACCTCGTAATAGGTCGCAACTCTTTTACACCCTCAACTGGGATCAGGCTCTCCTTAAGTTCACCAAGTAAATCACCAAAAGTTTGATACTTTGTAAAGCGATGACAGGTAAGCTTCATCTTGGCGCCATCAGGAGATGTCATCAAAATATTATCGTCCGAGGAATATCCAGAATTAAGCGACCAACCAGATAAATCCGCGACCAGCTGATCCACGTTAAAAGTCAAATTAAATTTCTTACGTTCTGTCGGCGCGATATGCAAATTTGAATCTTGGATTACAATAGCATTCGGATCTATTCGACCGAGCAGATCAATCAACGCTGCTCTACGAGTTTCACCAATGTCTTCGTCTCCGTAAATTTCCTCGATCGAGTCAATCGCTCTCAGTATCGCATCAACGACTGCTTGCTTGGGCACTTTCTCGTCAGAGACGCCGCTCTTTACATAGGTTTTGGCAAAGCGTTGTAAATTAGCGATGTCGCCGCGCTTTAGTAATTTCGCATTGGAAGAGGAAAAAACAGCTTCAATTTCACTAAAAGTTTCCTCGAGCGATTTAGAAGGAGGTACGGATCGTTGAGGCTTTGAGACTTTGTGTTGATGGATATTTTCAGAGGTATTAATATGCTCAAAGAGCATGCTTCCCGCCATCCATAATAAGATTAACGGACCGATCAATAATGATAAAAAGAAACCAAACCCTTCAAATTCTTCGTCTCCATTGATTAGCACAATTGTATAGGTAATGATGCCGCTTAAGACCCAGATCCCAATGAGAATTTCCATTCAAATCATCCTTCATAAAATAAAACGTGGAAGTATCCTTTAATCCGATTTAAAACCTAGAAAAATCTCTGAAATCAGGTCTCGTTCAAGAGAATCGAATCAATATTATTCGAGAAAGTATTTAGCAACGAAATTTGTATAACCACTACGCTCTATTTCAAGCGTTGACTCTTTATATAGATCTACTGCTTGCTCGGCTAATTTCTTATCGGAATAACTGCCAACATAGTCCAATTGAATCTCGAATGCGTCGGTCCCGCTATACGCTATAACAGCAATCCATTTCATGTCTCTCCTCCAAATTCAGATAGAGCTAGTAATTTAAATTACGGATTATCTTCACCTTACTCCTACTTAACGTATTTGCAAGTAAAAATTCATATGTAAAATAACGAAATTGTTTCAATTTGCTGGCTCGAGCGTTAAATCGCTTTACCGACTACTCCAAATTCCAATCACAGCAATGAAACGCGTGGGATACGCAATAGGCGTTGTCTTAGGTTAGATTTAAGAGGTGGAGGTACTGGTTAGAGAGATATTGCTGATAAGCGGGGATATGGAACGCAAAAAACGCATCTTAGTTGATGACTAACATTGTCTTCCTTTAAGTCGCTTATTGGCTTCGCATTGAGCTTTGCAGCAGCACATCTTTTTTCACTTCGATAGTTAAGAAATCCAATGTTTTACGACTCTTCCCAACGCTCTACCCAACAGCGGTGGGACTGCGTTTCCTATCTGCGTATATTGCGGAACCTCAAATTTTCGCATCGAGCCACCCGTTGTAACTTTTG